>Ga0123354_10002027_pt1 | contig 26088 bp, 17 predicted proteins | sample TergutLab28metaG_2_FD_97872 | JGI IMG/M metagenome (GOLD analysis project Ga0123354, IMG submission 97872) | Labiotermes labralis P4 segment gut microbial communities from Petit-Saut dam, French Guiana - Lab288 P4 | ecosystem: Host-associated > Arthropoda: Insects > Digestive system > Gut ...
AAAGGAAAGTTGAAAAGCAATGGCAATAAAGCATCTCCTTGTTTCAAACCATTCTTAAAAGGAAACATGTCAGACATGTTTGCCTACCCAGACTGTGCTATAGGTTTCATTCAGACATATCTTTATTAGCCTTACCAGTTTCGTGCAGATACCAGACTCAATGAGAATATTATACATGACCTCCTTCCCAACTGAATCTTAAGCTCTCTTGATTGTTATAAATAGCTGTTGCACTGCTTCATTGTATTCCCATATTTTCTCAAGTATTTGATGGATGCAGAATACATTACCAATAGTTGACCTATTGCATTGAAATCCACACTGATTATCCCCAATAATTTTCTCTGCAGTGGCGTTAACTCTGACAGCAGGATGTTGGATAAAATTTTGTACATAGTTGTCAAAAGTTAGAGAGCTCTATAATAACTACAGCCTGTTTTATCAACCTTATACATAGGTACAATCATAGACTCTTACCATTTCTCAGGCAATTTGTCCTTATTCCAAAAAGAATTCATGTGATTATGGATTTCAGAGTGAATTGTTCTACCCCCTGCTTTAATTACTTCTGGTGGTATTTCATCAGTACCTGGTGATTTGTGTCTCTTTAGCTTTCCCATAAACATCTCAACTGCAAAGACACTCAGCTCAAGCACTAATGTCTCTGCTGTATGTATTTCTGTCTGCCTTACCTCACTAACCCCATGTTTGTTGAACAGCTGAGGGAAATGGTTCCTCCACCTAGCCAAAATACTATGGGAGTCTGCAACCAAATCACCCTTCTCATCCTTTACTACACTAGTTATAGGCTGATAGGCCTTCTTCAAATCATTGATGCCTCTGTACAAGTCTGATATTTTTTATCTTATTGTTAGTTTCAAGTTCTACTATTATAGCTTTCAGTTATTCCTTCTTTGTTTTCCTGAAATGTCTGCTAGCTTCACATCTTACATTGTTTAGATTATCTACATTGTGTTGGTGTGTATCCTGTAACCACTGCAATTTATTTATTGTGTATTTAAGTATTTCTTAAGGCTGCTTTGAATCTGGCCTTGTCATCCTTGAAGATTGTCAGACTAGGTGGTTGAAAATGTTAATGCCAGAATGATATATACTTTGTTGAAAACAAAATAGTTTGGCAGTTTGGTATGTGAAGATGATGCTTATTCCTGGTATTAGGGTTGTGTGTAGGGGAATATGTTTGAAAAATTTCTTGGTTATTAATAATGAAGTTTTATTAATGAAAGTATATACTGGCATGGAACAGGCAGAATCTCTGATCGTTTAAATAGACTACTGCAAGATGTTCTGGGTTGTGCATCAGCCATCATTCTGATGATTTTATTTTGTAAAATGAAATTCTTCTTACTGTTGGAAAAGTTACTCCAAAACTTACTCCATATTTTATAATAGAATGAAAGTATGTGTAGTAAATTGATTTGATGGTGTTAATGTTATTGATATGGACCGTTGGCCTAACAGCATAATGTGCTTCACTAAACTTGATCATTTCTTCAATGTGGTTCTTCCATTGTATGTGGTCATCAGTTTGTAAACTGAGAAATTTTGTATTCACTCTCTCTTCTGCATACTTTTCTTTATAACCAATATATATTGTAGAATATTAATTTATTTCATTTCATCCAAATTTATAACTAAATTTTTAGCGGCAAACCATTTAATCATATCAGAGAGAACTAAATTTGACACTGAACAGAAAAATCTTCAAAATTTCTGCTTTCAGGGAATGTTATTTATATATATTATGAACAACAGAGGCTCTGGAATTGATCCTTGAGGAACTCCATGCTTTAGTGTACCCAAATCTGAGAAAAACTTTGAGCTGTATGAGGTGATTGTACTTCAACTTGCTGTCTTCTATTAGTTACATAGGACCTGAATGAATCTTCAAATTCTCCTCAAATTCCATAGAAATGTAATTTAGCTAACAAAATGTCATGATTCACACAATCAGTTGCCTTTGCCAAATCACAGAAAATTCCTTCAACTTGCATTTGTTGGTTAATACATTTAAATATAATATCTCTTAGTTTGAAGGCAACATCTTCAGTTGATATCCCTTTCCTAAAACCGTACTGTTCTGTGACCAGTATGTTGTTAGTATGCAGGTGTTGGCTTTTTCTGCTGTGCATAATGTTCTTGATTACCTCACAAAAAACCGTTAATAATGATACAACCGTCTAATATGTCACACTATTTTGTCTCCCTGTTGTAAAGTGGTTTTACTACTGCAATTTTAAGACAGTCAGGAAAAATAACTGTATATACTGAGAGATTGTAACTGTAGCTTACTGGGTGACTAATGAGAGATGCACAAGCTCTTAATATTTTACGTGTTATTTCATCATAACCTGATGATTTTGTATGGGAATGTATAGTACTTCTTATCTCAGCTTGAGTGATTGGGATTATTTTTATGCTGGGGAAGTTTCCAGGAAATGAATCTGTTAGAATTGAGATAACATCTCCTTTCTCTATTTGCTGATTGTTCAATTTTTCAGTTGTTCTAAGAAATTATCGAAGGCTTTGACAACGTTTGTTGGATCCTTTAATTTTTCATCATTCACAAGTAAGGTGGGAACCTGTTCCACTGAATGTACCCTGTCTTTTGTTTTTAATGTTCCGTGTTGTTTTTATTTTGTTATTATATTTTGCTGTAAGTCTACTGTAATGTTGCTTCTTAGGCTCTTTTATAATTTTCTTAGGATTTTACGATATATAATATAATGTTCTTTATCTTTTGGATCTTTACTGTTCTTAGTGAAGGCATACAGACTTCTTTTGTGTTTGCAAGATATTTTTATTCCTTGTTTAATCCAATTATTCTTGTAGCTCTAACTAACCTTATTAGTTTACAAGGTGTCCCGGCATCATTCATGATCTTATAGAGCTTTTCATGATTAATACTATCATAAACTTGTTTGAAATCCACAGATATTTGGTATACTTTAATATTGTTTTCCCAGCATTTCTCAAGCATCTGTTTTGACTGTAAACAGTTGTTTTATGGAAGAGCTTCCCTTTCTGAAGCTGGTCTGATATTCTCAAATTATGTTTTCTGTGTTTGGCTCCAGTCTGAGGTATATAATGTTGGTGAGCACTTTACTGTACATAACAAAGCAATTCCTCTGTGGTTCTCACAAATCAGTTTATCACCCTTCTTATGGATGGGACAAATTATACATTTCTTCTGTTCCTCATTATTTCCTCCTGCTCCCAAATAAGGGTTAATGAGTTATAGATACCATTTATGACTTTATTCACTCTATACTTAAGAAGTTCAGCAGGAATTTTGTCTGCTGCAGTAGTCTTGTTTAATTCATTACTACAGCTTTTGTTTTCTGAGGTATGGTTGAAGTATGCATCTTTTAGGAGGTAGTAACACTTACCAGTTGGTGTGGTATATCACATAGACCTGAGACAGACAATGGACATTGCTGAACATGATTGGCTGTGATATCATTATGTGGAAGCATAATGCAAATAATTTTCATCGTGTCTTAATCCTGTAACATGAAAGTTAAAGTGATACTGAACATCTGAACAAGACAGGAATACTGAAAGAGCAGTCTACAAATTTTTAGTCTGACAGCCAAGTTTTCAAGTCTTGCTGTTTGTTTATGTCATGTCATCCAGCACCTGGGAGGCAGCTGTATCGTACACACATTCATTATTTGTGTTTTCTGTTACCCTTATGCATTGGGATGAGAAATTCAAGTATAAGTCTCAGACTTCAGAAAAAATGTAGACACACAAAGTCACAGTTCTAATGCCAGTAGAGGATGTAGATATTACTTTAATAGTTTAGGTGCAAAGTTATAAGTGATTATGGGACATTAAAATAATGGCTATTGGAATAGACTTGGAAAACCATAGGGGAAGGTATTTAGTGGTGTTAGGTTGGTAATGCACTCAGGTCTGTAATTCAGAAATCAGTGACCAACGTATAAATAATACTGTCTTTGCCTCAGAAATTTGATTCTTGAATAAGTAAATTGTAGTTCGCCAAATTGTTTCTGTTTTAATCCTGCAACACGTATGTGGTGTAGGTTAACAGTGTGTATTACCTCTACCCTCCATCAGTTGTCGGTGCCACCTTGTCACTGAGGGAATGTAACATATATATGGGCCTGAGTGCATAGTGGGGCTGAACGTCACCTTGTATTGCAGGAAAGAGCCTGACCTGGAGCTGGAAGGGCTGCTCAAGCGTCACTACACAACTGTGGAGTTTTTTCAGGGAACAATGATGAATGCTGTAGACTTAGAGAGAGTGAAGGTAAACCTAACCTAACCTTTCACCGTACACTCGTGTGTGGCACATCTGGGACCGTGGCATCGTGCGTTGGGCTCTAGGCCTCTTTCCTTATCAACATTTGTTTTTGGCTGCCTCGATTTTGATTGGCTAGCTGGAATGCTGGGATGGCATCATTTTGCAGTTACATATATATTTAGAATCTTATCATAGTTATTATAGTCAATATTGCTTGCGTATCTTGGTTCCCCTTTCTGCCCTGTTCCAAATAAACCGTGTAATTAGTACATCATTCTGTGAACTCTATCATGCTTTGCAAGTAAATGACTAACTTTCTTTCGTTTTGAAGCTTGTCACTCCGTGCACTGTCACAGTCATTTTCATCTTTTTATTCCCACTGAATGGGCTTATGTTAAATATATTATGTGCATTTGGTTGGAATAAAAAGAAGAAATTGACTGCAAGAATGCACGGAGATGAAAGCTTCAAAATAATCGATGCTCAACAAGCAAAGTTAATTAACAATTGTGGGAACACCAAATTCAAACTGCTCAAAACTAATGCAGCAACATGGTACAACAAAATATGAAGAAACGGTCAAATGACGCTGAAATACGTAAACATCAAAATAAAAGCAAATAATGCAGTGGTCTCCCCGAAGATGGTATAACAAACACAGAAACGTGTAGGAGGTAAAAGATGATAAATATGTGTTTTTAACATATTATGTGCATTTAATTGGAATAAAAAGAAGAAATTAACCTTTTCTTGGTTCTATGATGGTCACAATATCAGAGTATATGATATTAGTACATTGATTGGTGAATGATGATATAGACAGGATTTGGAAGTAAGTGATTATGGTCTAATTGAGATCCGTGTTCATCATTTACCTGTAATGGTTGAGGAAAATGATAGGAGCCTCAGGATAGTGGCTAAGATTAAAACCAGGTTGCTCTGTTGTACAAGTATGGAGCATTATTGCACATGAATCTGCCTGGTATAACCATACTGTCTTCTATAGGTCGTAAGTTTTGCACTGCAGTGAGCATTGAGATTGTGGTCTGCTGGGTTCTGTTATGATGTAATCTTATGGGTGCATACAAGCATTTCAGAGAAACACACTGCTTACATCTTCAGGGTTGAAGTGATCAAGGTGAGAGTGCTGCCAGGTTCTGTTGGCAGGGTGGGTGTGGGGGGGGACCACGTTTCCACTCATTCTGTCATGGTCTCTGATTATCCATCCTTCATGTCATCCTGTCTCTGTAATCCAGCTCAGTTCACATCCTAATCACTTTAGCCTTGAAGGTGGAAACATTAAGCTGTAGGAAATGTCAGTATTCACCTACATGGCTACATGGTGTGACAACCAAGAATACCATAATCCAAAAATACTGTCTTGTAAACATCATAGTGAACTGATTAGTGTGTAGCGACAGGTATTATTAAAATTCATTAGTTCTTGTTAGCAGTACAAGCACTATTGTAGTGTATCAGACCTTATGCTGAGCTTTCAAAGACTCTAGCACTTTATCAGTGCTAGCTATGTACTGGTTCTTTCAAATGTAAAAACATCAAGACATACGAAGTCAGTTGAGGCAATGAATCCACTTCTTAGGGTTTTGATTCAGATTATAACCAAATTTTAAATTGTTTAAGATCGAAGGAGTCTCAGCGAGTAACAAAATGTTTGGTTCAAGGTAAAAAATTTGCAGTAACATGGTGTGGAAGCATGTTATAATGTCTTTGAAAAATGTACAAAAAATTTAGAAATACTGTCATAATTGTACATGAATGATAGATTTCTCAGAAAAATGGCTTGTACTTGTCTTTGTTGAGGATGTATTTCATGTTGCAGTCTACTTTAGTTCTTTAGCCCTTTATTTATATCCTCGACTCACACATTTTGCATGGTATTTATTAATGCATTTATTCTATTCTAGAATAAATATTCTTCTGGAGATGTTCAGTTATAAAGTATGTGGAGGGACAGATTGACCACACCACATAAGCGTGCTAGTATTTAATCTTATACACAAAGTTCAGATTCTTTATGAGGAAAAATTTTGCCTTTAGGAGAATAGAACATGACAACCTGACAAGATGATTAAAGGTAGTGGGACGTTTATCTAAGTTGCAGCATGGTTCAGATGTTATCAAATTGTCCTGTAGACTGTAATCTCCCATAGACAACATTTAGGCCATATTGGCTGGCCAAAAGTACTAATGCACTATCATATAACACAACTTACAGAATTACACATATTATATTAAACACAAAACTGTGCTGTGCATGTCCCTCCCATACGTGACCTGCAAAACTGCTAACTTTGCCATACCTGAACATCTTTTAAATTTTAGTAGCTGTTTTTAATTTTGCAAGTAGGGGAAGAGTGGAGGCCCCTCACTCCCACCTAGGAACAGCTCATGGTATGCAATGATTCATGCTGAGGAAGGGAACTGGTCTGTTCATTGCATAGACATGATCAGTTACCGTTCTTTATTTTTTTTTGTCTGTTAGTAGCTCACATTAATTATTGTTTCTTTCCCTTTGTTGTTGTTATTGGTTGGTGGTGTACTGTGATTGGCTGGTTGGGTTTCGTCGTATGGTATGATTGGCAGAAAGCCGCCAGATCTGGAGCTGGAAGGCCTGTTCAAGAGGCATTTTACTACAGTTGAATTCTTCCAGGGGTCTATTATGAATCCCATCGACCTTCAGAGGGTCAAGGTAAGCTGGATGTAAACAGCCATGGCAGTGGAAAGTGGGGTGTGGTGTGCTGTGATGTGTGTGTGTGTGTGTGTGTGTGTGTGTGTGGTCTAATTGAAAAGATTTTTTTTTCCAGAAATGAGTCCTGCAGAGCTGATTTGTGTTGAGATCTTGCTTCAGGCATCAGATGGCTGCAGATTTGTTGTACTACATGATGAACTTATACAAGTTGTTGTTGTTGTTGTTGTTATTGTTGTTGCAACATCCTTGATGTTTATTCAGGCTTGAACTTCTTTATCCTTCTGTGTTCTTTCTCATTTCATGTATGACCTCATACTGCATTCCGCTTTCAGTTTTTGCAGCTGTTAGAACAGAAAATCATAGTTTACAGTGAGATGAGTCACCCCCAAGGTTTTGTATGCTTCAAAATGTTTTCAGGCTGCCGTTAGCTTATTTAAGTGATACAGTTTCGGAAAATGGGCTAGTTTATTGTATTGAGAAACATTGTGATTTTTAGTCTTCATTTATTATGTCAGTCATCACAGATATTCAGTGCTGTTTGAATGTAACATTTGAATTATAATTATTAAATTAACATACTCCCATACTCCATTAGTGTTGGAGAAGGGAAAATGTTTGTTTCAGGATATCCTGCATTGGGCCACAATATATATAGTCCAAGTAGCATAATTTTTAAACAGATGGCTTGAAGAATTATTAACGTATTCTGTAAATATATATTTTACAGAAAAAAGTAATTTTTTCCAAAGTTTTCAGGATGTCAAGTGGACATATTCAAGTAATTCTACCATGTATGAATGGATGAACTGTGATACAAAGTGTAAAAGATAATAATACAAAAATGTAATGGGGGAGTAAGGGTTGTAGATATTCTGTAATTGTTAGGTTGATTCATTGAAATACATATCAATTTCAGGAAAAGCATCCACTTTTTGTAGGTGTCATCAGCATGTATAACATATTTACATATTTTCTGTCATCAAATGAAATTTCACTTATTACAGATGAGGTGAAAAGTGCTTAATCTTAATCTTAATCTTCATCTTTCACAATACTAATAAGGTTTGAATGCCACTCCTTCTGTGTCCTTACTCCTACTACTTATTAGATTCAGCAGTGACTTGACAAATCTGTCCTCTGTCTGTGTTTTCTGTGTTGTGGGTTGCATTTTGTGCACATAAGATGTCTGTTTTGCTGCAAGGAGCTCTATAGCGAAGCTCGTCAGTAATGGAATGTTTCATAATTAAGCAGGTGCATAATAGAATACAGAAGAGCAGGCACCACAGTGACCCATGCATTTTGACCACTATCAATCTATTGTGCAGAGACAGGCGCATAATATCTTTCTCCTAGGAAATACTTTTGTTGCAGTATGATATAATATTCTGGACGTGTAAAGAATTTTGAATGGCTTAATACAATGTGGAATTGAATTTAGGTGATGCAGTGGACCCTTGCTTTACCATTAATCATTATGATTTTTAATTTTTAAGCAACTGTCCAATTGTGTTGCTTGTAAGAAAGAAGGTATACCGTGTATTCTCGAATCTAATCCACACCAGAATCTAATCTGCACTAGCTTTTGCCGATTTCTTAAACAAAAAAAAAGTTAGTTTGCTGTTCTAATCCGCACTTTAACTTCAACCGCCCCTTGCCTATAAGGCACACTTATTAAATAATATTGGATGTTACCAATGCTTTAACCAATATCCATTGCATAAGCAATGCTTTGGACAGATCCGAAGATGACATTGTATGGGAGGACGATGGTTAAGATAAAGATGATAGTGACTGGGTGACGGATAACGATTCAGTTATGAGTGATGACGGCGAGTCTGATGAATAATAAATTATAGATATTATAAAATATTATAAATAATAAATAAAATAATAAATTATTGTATTGTATTGTATCGTATTGTTCTTACGGCACATACAGTGGCTCTACCATTTTTCCAAAATCCAGCTCATGACCGCGAATCTAGTTCGCACGTGATTCTAATCCGCATCTGATCTTTTAGCCCTCTGAAACTGTAAAAAGGGTGCGGATTAGATTCGAGAATATACGGTAGTACTGTCAACAAAAGTATGCAATCTGTAGTGTTTAAAAATACTTAAATGGGTTAAGGAATTTATTTAAAGGCACATAAGACTTTAAATAATTTATTAAAAACACATAAAAGGTTATATGCAATTACGTGTTTTTTAAGTAGTTTTTCATCTGAAAATGACCCAATGTGGCTGAAGTATGTTGCAACAATGACTAATACAGATAATGTAGTTGCGTTGATGGTACTTTATCCTTTTATTTTATGATCATTGTGATTTTTTAAAATGTTAATAAATTTATGTAAAGGACACATTCCTTGAATTCCAGGGATGATCAATAGAATTTTTTTTTTAAATTGGTGAATATGCAATTAACACACATGATCTCAATTAAAACACTTTATTATCCAACATATGCACAAATATGTAATTTGTAGATACAACTAGAATTATTATACAATATTTAAAAATATTTAAAATTGCTCCAACATGTTTCGGATCACAAGGGATCCATCATCAGGGAGCTTTTTACAGTGCTTGGCTAAAATTACAGTAATGGTTCTATCGTGTCCTTTGATATGGACGTAGTGTTGTGGCAGCATATTTACCCGTAGTGCATGTGTGCCTCTAGACTGTGCAATACACAAACACACACTACAGGTAAGTATGCTGCCGTAACACCGACTACTTCCATGTCAACGGACATGATGGATCCCTTGTGATCCGAAACATGATGGAACAATTTTAAATACTTTAAAATATTTTATAATAATTATAATTGTATCTACGAATTATATATTTGTGCATCTCTTGGATAATAAAGTGATTTGTCATTGATGCACGGTACAAACATGAAGACACGTTATCTCAGTTGTTTCAAAACTCTATTTAACAAAAACTGTACAGAAAACAGAAATAAAACATGAAACACAGAAAGAAATACTTCAAATAGTGCAATTTAGCATATTTAAGAAGTGATGTAGCTTCAGTGATGACTGCTAGGAGCAGAAATGTTGCCTTGACAGTAAAGTGGCGCATCACACTCAACAGCATGTTGTATGCTCAAGTTCCATTCCGTAGAATCTGTGACCACTGTGCAGTGGGGTTTTCAGAGGAAGTTTCATGAAATTCCTCCACTTGCAATTTCAGTTTGAGGGTGGTGTGTAGGATTTCAAAATAAGAGTGTGCTGCCACATATCACAGTGCAGTCACAACATTCCTAATTATGCTGTTGCTTTGCTCCTGCTCATATTGTTATAGGAATTGGGACATAATTGGAGGATATAAGTTTTTACTCTGTCACAGTGCATTAAATTTTGTGCTAAGGAAAGATGTAAATTAATTTAGAATCCTTAACAAATGTCCATGACAACTTACTGTCAAGTACACAGTTGCTTAAATATCAGCCATTATTTCCATCAGTTTAATAATATGATGAAATATGTGCAACAGAAAATGTGGTGGTCATTGGTGAGATAAACAGAAAAGGCCTTTGCTCTTCTGGGATGTTATATGCCATACGTTGGGAGACAACGTGGTGTGTAACTTCCCAGGAGAGCAAAGGCCTCAACTGCACCACCACAAAAAAAAAACTGAAATCTTGCAAGTAAAGACCAGTTTATTTTTGAGGTGTAGATGTTTCAGCACAAATCACAATTTTTGACCATAATGGTTGACTGTTATCTTCTTGCAGCTTTAGAAAAACACCGGATATCCAGTAAAGTTTATGAATCCGCTTATAACAAAAGTGGCTCTAAGGTAAATGTTAACCAGTCACGCCATTTATTTGTATGAGGTGAGTTAGTGAACAGAGAGACTCCTTACACATATTTTGAAATAAAAAGACGGATATTCAGTTTCCTGTAGGTGGAGTTTTTCGGATAAGAAGAAGGGGATTCAAAATGTACTGATATTTTGTTCAGTTCAAATAAATGTCCTTATTACTTATTTTTATATTCAATGTTTAAAACTTTGTTATTCAGAATTTCAAATAACTAAATTATAACAGCTTTTTTGAAAGGTAAGGAACAAGATTCAAGATTTAAGACTTTATGCTACCAGTTAGCTGTGAAAATGGGGATGGACAACTGCAGTATATTTCTTGGCCCTTGTCTTTAAATAAGGAAAATTATTTTCATAGTTAATGGTATAGTAAGGGTGCACTGAACATAGAAGTGTCTACTGTCATAGTTGCTAGTTGCTGAAACTGTACACTGCATTCAAGAACGTGTGGCTAAGCTTTAAGCAAGAAATAATGTAGTGCTGTCAGTTGTATGTTGTTTGAGGTTATGCCAGTCTTCATGTCCAAATACATATCTAGAATGTAGGTAATATTGTGTTTTGTATTTTTAAAGTATTTATTTCAGATTGCGGTTCACTGCCATGTTAGGAGAAAAATGTATTTCTGAAGGCTTTGAAAATAGGTTTCTTTTTAATTTAATATCTGTCCAACAAGATGCGACTTATTCAGTTCATTACTTTTCTGTAGGCAGCTCTACATGTTTCAGGTGTTGACACCCATCATCAGGAGCTCGTACAACTGTAATTACAGCTTCTGGTATTGATTAACCGGATCTACTACCATCTGCTCTCATTGTTGAGTTGGAACTCCAACTCAACAAGAGTGGATGGTAGTAGATCCGGTTAATCAATGCCGGGAGCTGTAATTACAGTTGTATGACCCCCTGATGATGTGTGTCAACACCCGAAACATGTAGAGCTGCCTACAGAAAAATAATAAACTGAATAAGTCGCATCTTGTTGGACAACAATTAAATTCGATTCATGATGCACAGACCCATGTATATGTAAAAAAAAGTTTCTTTTTGTTTCAGATTTTTATAACTTGTGTTTATTAGATCTGATTTGTATCCATACATGCTAGACTGAGGAAAACTTGGTCCAAAATCACTTACTGTAGAAGCCCTGATACCTGTCAGCTTCTGTTTGAATGAATTGTACAAGAGTACAACGTGGCCTTCTGTTTTAGTGTTAATGAAGGTTTCGTACTTAATTGCCTAATTTTATAAATTTAAAAATATTGTGAATGTTCATGTTTGTATCAAAATTATAAATTCATAATAGTAGTTAAAGGGGCCTCCTATTTAATGGGTAATGGGGGCCTTTTCCCTGGGCATAAAGCAGCTGGAGTGTGAGGCTGACTACTCACCTCCATCTAGTGTCGAGGTTAAGACTGATTGGAGGTATACCCCTAGTTCCGTGCATTCCAGCACGGTGTGCATAGGAAAATTTTTACGTTCTATCTCCTAGCAGTAATGACAGTAGCAGGTAAGTTAAGTGTAACTGTGATTCAGCATATTTTGTAAAGAATGTGAATTTCCTCAATGAGTTAACTTCTGGAGTGATCCAAAAAGTGAAGCCTGTAGTCCATTACTAAAAATATACCACCACAGAATTCAAATATAAACAGAGAGTGCAGGTATTATGACAGTCAGATTACAGGCCTGAAATGAACCTTATGCTCTTGTTATTATAATTCTTATTTCTGTATTTAAATTATGTACTCGAGTTTTCATTAGTTGTGGAATTTTCCTCTGTCTGGTCCAGAAACTTTGTAATTGTTTTCAAACATCACCTGCCAACAAATTTATGAGGTAATAGAATTTTAACACGCACATGTCGATGTCCAAGCAATCTGCTGGTGGTGTCTCTTTCATAGAACATGTCTGCTGTAGCTGCAGTACTGTAGAGCCTTCGTCAAACTAGATTAGAGAAGAAACCAGTGACATGCTGCTAGTGAGGTACAAAAGTATGTAACCCTATAACCTTAACATGTTTAAAGGTGCAAAAAGTGCCTCGTGTAGGTCAAAGATATATTTATTTATTTTTGTATCCCCAATATACTCAGCACACTACTGGGAAAGTAAGTGTCAAAATCCACATTCTGAGGTTACTCGTTTTCTTGTCTGTGGTCAGGTGAATGCAGTAATACACATCGGTATCTTTTAACTTCTGAGGTACTATACCACAGAAGAATAGGTACATATTGTTTCAGTTTGGAAATGTTTTAAGTCTTTGTTTCCCAACTAGTTGCCAGTATTGTTTTGGGGATTGTATGGTAGGTTGATTTCCAACCATATATGCCACAGAATAATTGTAGTTGTAACTGGTGATGATGTGCCTGATGGTAGGTGGTCCTCACAGTCACCAACCTGTCCCTGTGGAGGCCCAAGTTCAATCTTGGGCCAGCCCATGTGGGATTTGTGGTAGACAGTGGCAATGGGACAGGTTTTTCTCCGATTACTTTGGTTTTCACCCCATTAGTATCTCTTCACCTATCCATTCATTTGTCATCAATGCTGTATAACCTCAGTAACTGGTAGTATTGTTAAATAATGCTTCCCATCTCCTGTCTCCCAGTGTTGCTGCCTACACAAGTTCAGAGCCCAAACCTGAACTGTACCCACTTTGTGTTGCAAGTTCCATGTTAAATTAGCCAGGTTTGTTAAAATGTAATGTGTGACACTATCATTAATGTGTTTGCCATGGACAGAAAGTGACTTTAGAATGAGGGAATGGATGTTGAGTAAATGGCTGTATGAACAGTTATATAGATGTTCAACATTTGCAAATTTTCCTTGGAAATAATTTGACCTAGGATGCTTACATGTGTGTTGGTTCTGTTACAATTAACAACCCCTCGATATACCGTGGTAAGTGACATTACTTCTCTCTTACCATCTGTCCTGTTGTCTGATCTTGATACTACTTACTTGTCTGTCTTTCTTCTTTGGGAATGTTAGCATGCTGTGTTTTTAATAGATTAGGTTAGAAATATTAGTACTGCCATGTTTGAATTCTATAATATTCAAGCTCTATTTCATTTTGAATAACACTTGCACCACCTCATAAAAAACTGGGCTAATCTGTTGAAAATTCTGGTTACTGTTAACAACAGGCACTGAAACCATGGTACATCAAAAATGTAATCTCTGAATTTTGATAGTTTAGTTATATTTCCATGTTGGTTCAGAGGTGTGTTGGGTTTGTAATATTTTGGGATATTTATTATATAGTAAAGAGTGGGCGGCGTAGCTCAGTTGGTATAGTGAGTGACTATGGGCTGGACGGTCCGGGATCGAATCCCGGTGGGGACGAGATTTTCCGCCCATCCAGACCGGCCCTGGGGCCCACCCAGCCTCCTGTAAAGTGGGTACCGGGTCTTTCCGGGAGTAAAGTGCAGCCTAAGCGTACTGCTGACCACTCACCCCCTTCTAGTGCCGCAGTCATGGAAGAGTAGAGCTATACCTCTACCCACCCTCTGGGCCACACGGGGCCTGTAACGGGATCATTTTATATTATACAGTAATGATTTTGCCTTTAAGTAAGAGACTTGCCATTTGTTCATGTACTTGGTCATGTAATGGAGGTAAAAATTTTTTTTTTTTAAGTCTGAGTGTGCAGTCAGTGCACATTGACTTAAGATTTTGATTTTTGTGGGTTACAAATTACAGTTACAGCATTCACATATGTATACTACATACACAATGTTACTGTCGTTTTGTGGAGTAATAAAGTTCAGCGGTTTGATATGCTCAGTTTTATTACAAGGTGATGACAGGAGTCTGTATAGTAACATAGATGTGCACTTTGAAGCTGTTCATTTGTGTTAGGTATCCACTGGAATGTTTCTGTGCTCATATAGTGCATTATTTTGCTCAGTTGTGCCTAAGCTTGATTGTGCTGAAGAAATTAAATAGTAATGTTTCAATTCGCTAGTACAACACCTAAAGGTTGAGTGTAATACACATTTATTATGGCTGTGTACATTTGTACTTACCTCTTTATTCCAGTAGCTTAGCCATAAAGGAGGTAATATTCATCTCTTAGCTACAGTTACCATTAATGTAAAATATTTTTCAGTTAGATAAAGGAAGTTGATTTGCAGAGAATACTCTGTAATACGTAACTGTACAATTATTAAGAACTGAGTTTCATAATTGTGAGGTTGTACTTTTCTGTATAATGTTACAAGTTTTATTATTAATGTTCAGTAACACTGTATATTTGTAGTATGTGTGGAAGTGGGTGTAGCCACCATTTAGCTCATGTGAAGCTCAGAATGTCATTTAGCATTTCTGTATCCTTGCAACAAGATGTTTAGATTTTGTGATGTGTATTATGAATTGAGGAAACACTAGAGGTGTAGGGCACTGACTAAATTAATTAGTGGGCTGTTGAAATTAGTGGTTAGAAGGTTTAATTTTTTAGAATTTTTAGACAGTTGTCTTTATTGGAAAAAATATAACTGTATTTTGGAACATATATCAGAACCTGTCTGTGTTGGGAATTACACATTATGAAATATAAATTGATTCAGGTAGAAGCATATCACAAGCCATCACAGCTTGTTATTAGATGGTAAGGTGGTTACATTTTCTCCTGGCTCTTGTGAATCTATCATCAGGCCAGACATAGTGGCTGTATAACAGCTGAAATATATGGCCACCTTACCACCTAATAAATAATTATGTTGACTGAAAGGTGCTGCAATTTGAATTGCTGAATTTTATGCAAACAGTTTGACACAAAGATTATAAGTTTATTGCGTAGTGATTTTGTTGTGAGTTACTGAACCACAGTATCGTATTATACATAATTTTGATATCATTCTCTGGCCTCCATATTCACAGCATTTCTTGCATTGTTTGTATTTTTAACTATTTATTTGATTACTGGGCCATGGTATTCAACACAATTTTTTTTTACCTAAGTATGTAGTTGTTAAAAAATATTATGAGTTTGCAGTGATTACTGATGATGTTTTACTTTTAGTGTTTGCTGTTTTATTTACTTGAACTGTTAGTAAATTATGTTTCTGTTTTATACTGGTGTGTAACTTTCATTAGCGAATGTCCGCAAACACATAGGGTTAGTAATCTCTGGTGCTTCATGAAATTGCTTGGACTAACTCTGGCTCTGGATGTCATATTGTAGACAAGGCTTTTCCAGCTTCAAACATTTTAAATTTTCATTCATTCTCCAATATTTATAAAATCTCATAAGAAGCAATAGCTGAACACTTTCTATATGAATTTAGTATATTCTTGATATTACTCAATGTGAATTGATACCTCAGTATGTTTGGTAATGTCACTCACCTTTATCACCAGCACTAATTACAGTAAAATTCACAGTGCATGAAACTTTAGGTCGGGTGAAATAGGTGCTGTAGTTTCATTGTTAGCAATGAGGTTTTCCTCACTCTCTTCAAGTGTATGTCAGGATAGTACCGTGACTAGGCTGCATTCACTTCTTCCAGATACTGACTACACTGTAAAATAGACCACAAAAATGATTAATAATCTGTAGAGAAGTAGACTGATAGCTGTTTCCTCCTCCTAGAAAATATGTTTCTGATGCTGAGGAATGACCGATTTTTCACAAAACTTTGCCTGTAAACTTTAAGATACTTAATTGTTTTACATTTTCCCATCTTTACTTATTTATTTATTTGTTTACATTCATTTTAGTGCTGTGGTGTTTTATAAAATAAATTGCCAGATTGCCCTAGCATTGTGAATTGCTCCCCCAGCCACCCACCTGCCAGAGAGAGACAGAGAGAAGAAAAGAAATAAAAACCTGGCTGATAATTTTATTATTATGTGGCACTGTATGGGAAGGGTTTGGGTAGACAGTCCTCATTGCTTCCTTATTATTGAATTTTGCCTGTGGCCCAAATTTTGCATGGCCTTGATAGGTTTTTAATTACTCCATTGAATATGTGTGATAATGCATTCTTCTGCAGTTCTCTGCAGCATGAATGATAACTTTCTTTAAGCTTAGTAATGCTGGTTCCTTTGAAATTGGAAGGCTGCATAAAGTACAGGCATCTGTTTTGCAGAAAATAAAACGCCTTGCAATATAAGAAATTTAAGTTGTGTCTATTGGTTAGTTTTTATAATGTTTGAATCATAGATAAGTGATGTACAGGGGGGGGGGGGGTCATCTTAAGAAGAGCTTTATTATTTAACGCTTTGAAGCCTGAAATATATTGATATAATATTTAAGAAATCAGGTCCTAAATTACAGATGGTACTAATTCTCCATTACAAAGACCAATTGGTAAATACTGTTTAGGTAAATAATTACTTTTTATTCTGATAATGGCACAAACCTGCAAGTTTGCGTTGTTGGCAGAGTGCAGAGTTTTTGTTATTAATGTTAGTAATGTACTTAAATAAGCATTTTGCGTTAAAGAGTTAATTAATTTTTAAAAGATAAAGTACTGGTCATGGATTTAGTGCCGATTTCAATCTGTCATTGTTAGGCATTGTGTACACGGAAGTTTTTTGACAAAATAGGTTGTGTGTTGTTTGCCAAAGAAGTATAAATACATACTTCATGAAACAAAGTATTGTTTGTTACAAACTACTAGTTTAAAACCACAGTTGAAGCACTGAAAATAAATGCAATATATAGAGGCATTGAAGATTAATTTATTTGATGTGATGCTTTGACATAATTAACGGGACTCGTTACATAGCAGTTTACATTATGCTAGGTGCAGGCAATGGAAGTATGCACTGGGGAGGGAATAAACTGAACACCAGTACATAGATGGTAACATTCCTTGATGCCACTTGTAAGATCTTAAATCTGGGGTTTTACCTCATGCAGAGCATACATGATTGTACTGCTTCTTAGTGACATTATTTGCATGTTTTGACTGTATATTTGTATGTATATACGTTTTATTGTGGCCTTTAACTAGCAGGTTGATTGTGACATGCGAGGTTTGATTGTACTAGTCACAAGTTTCACATATTCAGCCTTCATTTCAGAAGCCACAGTTGCCAGGGTAAAGCAATAGTGGATACAAAATTTCCAGAAGCAATTTTAATAATATATCTCCAGGTTAGAAGGTGTCGTATTTGGACATTCATTTGTTAGAATTGGAGATATCAGATTTATAGATGTTGCTGTTGATAAGGGTGAAATATGACTGTTGAGAAAGCGGACTGATGTTTTGTGCAGCTGCTGGTAACAGCAATGTGCCTGTATGTCTGTACCGACTTATCATTCAAATAGGCATTGAGATTTAATTTGTTTTGTGATTGCAGTGAGTTCTTTATTGGCACACCGGTTTGTTTCTTTGTCAGCAGTGTAGATGATAAATTGTTAGAACAGATAATTAAACTAACATTTTTTTTTTTTAACATTTGTACCATTCATCTTGATATTATCAAAGTTTTATTTATTCACCAACTGATGCATTAGTGAGTTGTCTTAAAAATCAATATTAAAATTTACATTAAAATTTATATATTAATTATTATGTATATTATATATAAATTTTAATGTAAATTTTAATATTTTTTAAGACAACTGACTAGTTCATCAGTTGGTGAATAAATAAAACTTTGATAATTAAACTAACATCCCAAGTTAAACCAGAGAAATCATCCACTGACATTAAAAAAAAACAATTTTGCAGCCAAATGAGAGGAAACAAGAAATGCAACAAATTTTTTTGGGGTGGTTACCTTTTGGAAGGGAAGCTGTTAACAAATGGCAAAATTTCTGATTTTGTAGTAGCTTCAAAAGAATTAAAATGGTGAGATGTGTCAGTTGCTTCACTGATGAAAAAATAACAGAATTGAACTTGGATATGGAATCTATGATATGAAATGACTAAGGGACTGAATGTGAAGAAAGTATGTGCTGAAATTTACCTTGAGGTCTCGGTAGCAAGCGAGATATCCATAGCAGAGGAACAGTATGTCCTCAGATCTTTTAATAAGACTGATGGAAGAACCCAGCATTCTGGAAGAACAGTGGCTTATGATGGAAGACACAGGTCTTACAGTACAACCCAGGAACAGAATGTAAAGTTTGTTACTGAAAGTAGTGGCATCTTCAGAAGCGAAAAGATCTTGAATGTCAAAATTAAGGTGGGCAAGTAGATTTTGCTTCATTACATTTTGCCTTCCTGCACACTATATTCAGAATGATTACAAAAATTTTAGAAATTTGTGTGGAAAAATTTAGACATATATAGTTCCAGATATCTTCATTGTAAAAGTGAAGTTAGTAGTAATTTATTTGAGATTTTTGTCTAAGAATCTAAATATTTGTTTCAGCACATCGCACTCACCTGATGTTCCTTTGTTATATTCTCAAAACTACTGGTTTCATTACTTTTACTAACATATGGGAAGAAAATGAACACTTCCAAGCACTAAGTATGAGAGTGACAATTTAGGCAGGGCCTTTTTGCATCAGGGTATCTTAAAGATGTACAAGTGATCATTAAAAATTTTTCACTTTAAAAAAATGGAAAAATATGGAATTTTATATTACTTAAACAACAGTGTGGGAGTATTAAGCCATCTGGGGTAGTGTAGTTGGTATAGCTTGTTGCTATGGGTTGGAAGGTTTGGGGTTTGAAGCCCTGTGGGGCGAGATTTTTCCGCATCTGACCAGTCCAGTCCTGAGGCCTGCCCAGCTTCTTGTGCAGTGGGTACTAGGTCTCCTTCTCAGGGGGTGGTAAAGCAGCCAGGGCATGGTGTTGACCACCCATCCTCATCTAGTGATGATGATGTGAATGTGTACAGCTGTAACTGTAGTCTTCCTCTGTGCCTTCATGGCATATTATGGGGTTGCCTTTACCTTAACGTGTGTGAGTATTAATTCTGTGATTCTACTACTGAAACCCTGGTAGCTGTGACTCCCATATGGGAAACCCTAGTTGGCTTAAGCCTTCGGGCTTGTCAGTATTTTGCAGCTTGAATGCGAATTCTGCTGGTGAGTATATAAGAAAGTTATGTAAAGACTCCTTGTCTGCTAGATTAGTATGATGTTGAGGAAGTGAAGGAGAGTTACTGTTTGTGTCATGCTTCTAGTGGAAATGGAGTATGTCAGTGCTTTGCTAGAAGTGAGCAGGCAAAATGCAGTGGAATCAAGGATGTGTTTGCGTTGATGGATGGTTTGTTCATATGCTGGTATTTATTCAATAAAACAGATAATATTGTAATTGTAAAATACTGATAGTCATTACAACATAAAACATACTGATACATTAAAAAGCTTTGGATCATCTGAATTGTAATTGTATAAAATTAGTGTGTTATAGTGTTATAACTTGATGTCAAGAAATGTGTCATCTAAAAATATGGCATCATACAGTCATTGGTACATATATGTGCACGCACACAGAGGGAGGTTTCATACAAAATTGAATCCATAATAATTATAATTATAACTGTAATGAACTATAAAACTGGCATGATGTTCTATAAACAGGTGCATTGTAGTTAATGACATTTATGTGGCTTAATAAATATTCAGCATGATTTTAATTGTGTAAATGTATGCAGATTTTGGGTCATATTTAGATAGTTCTGATCAGATGTATACATATTTGGGTATTTCATTGTTTGTAATTACAGGACAAATTACATAGTTTACAATGTTCAGTCTGTTTATGTTCCTCATCGTGTGACAAAAAGTGCTACAAGAGAAACTGGAAGGAAGTGTGACTTGTTCAGTATAATTGGTGATAGTTCACTTTCTATTAAAATATTTGCTTCTTACCTGTGTAGTAAATTCATAATGTGTAATTATTTCCCATTTGCTTGTTGTTAATTGAAAGATTTGAACATCATAAAAAGAGTTTAATTTGTAATTCTTTAAATGTTTAGATTTAATGTTAACTGACTGTAATAAGGAAGTTGTTTTTGAGTACAACATTATGGTCTTTAGTTGGAATTCCAGTATCGAAACTTTGTTCCATTTATAAATGGAATGATGTAGTCTCAAGTAGAAAGTTGTAGTGCCATCCTCCTGAAACTTGTACAAATTCTGTCAGAAATTAAATAGCAGAGTGATATTACAATACATGAAAGTTATTATGATATTCACTGCATTTCACACAGGGGTCTGAGGGTTTCAGAACTGAGGACTTTTCTCGTTTCATTGGTAGAGGATAGTGATTACAAAATGATTCTGTCTGTATGTTTGAAGATATTGTTGAACTTTTGTGTTATAAGGTGTTTATGTGCAAGAACATCCCTAAAAGATATACATCACTCTTTGTTTCCTTTTTGATTATATTGATCTGGGAGGAGTTGAGACATAGTTTGACTCTCTGTATGTACCCACCAATGCTACCATTGAATGAATGGTGAGCATCATGAGCACAGAGTGGTGGCTACGTCCTGTCACAAATGTGACAGGTTTGATGGTGGCACTCTTGACTCTGGCACAGGTGCATGAGGCAGATGCGTGCCTGGTGCTGGCCAATAAGTACTGCCAAGACCCTGATGCGGAGGATGCAGCCAACATTATGAGGGTCATCTCCATCAAGAATTACTCGGACGACATTCGAGTCATCATTCAGCTCATGCAGTATCACAACAAGGTACTATCTTAAGACTTCATCACTTGTATGTTTGTTTCGTATTTTCAGTAGTTATAAGAGACACATTTCTTTTTTATATGATGGATCTGGTTTTATATCATCAATAATGTTTCATTTTGGGATCTATATACCATTCATCTTAAGGTAATCCTTCTGCTGTAACCCTTTATTCTTAAGTAGTACATCAATGCTGTAACCAACTGAAATTACAATTTAAAGTGGTTTGTCTGTCAAACAAAGCCATTGAGATTATATTATAGTTGAGTAATTATAAAATTTCATAATATTATGTATTTCTTCATAGAGTCCTGTGCAGTTTGATGCTTTTTGGGTGCCCTATTTAATTAGAAAGTTGCAGTTACATTTGAATGAAAAAATATAAATTCCCTCGTCCAAATTGTCAGCATAGAAGATTCATATTGATGTGTGGAGGATCTGGTTGTGTGAAGATTGGCACATCATAGACTGAAAGATTGTGCTTCTGAAATCTTGAATGAGGCACTTTTTGTTGAGCATTTCTGATGACTGTAATATAATAGAAAAATTAAGGATTTGTTTCCTTTTTAATGTAAGGGGAAATTACTGTGGAATTTAGACAGTTCCAGCCATGACAAAAGCATACATTTTAGTGTGCATAATTTATATACATTATTCAAATAATTCACATTCTGCTGTTCTGATAATAGCATTTTAAAAAGACTTAAGTGTAGATCAAATCTGAACACCTGTCATGCACAGATTGCTAATAACTTGTTATCTTGAGAGATGGAGATTTACTATTTCTTCTACTGAATACTGAAATTTCTGTCAGTCATCATTGTGTCCTAGAATTTTAACCTGTTTTTATGTCCTGTCAACAAGTTTTGTGATTGTAGTTGGTGGTTACATAATGTATGTGATTGTTAGAATTTGAATTTGGAAGTTACTGCTGATTTGCAGGCCTACCTTCTGAACATCCCATCTTGGGACTGGAAGCAGGGAGATGATGTGATATGTCTGGCAGAGTTGAAGCTGGGTTTCATCGCACAGAGCTGTCTAGCACCGGGGTTTTCTACCATGATGGCCAACCTGTTCGCCATGCGTTCCTTCAAAACGGTAAGCTCATTAAGTCAGCAGCAAAGAAATAAAATTTACAGGTTTTTATACTACTACAACTGTATTACTTAAAAGTCTCAACTTCCAAGTCCCTTGTCTATCACTAGCTGTGACATCTCTCATAGCTGGATGACATGCTGCAGTGATGTAACAACTGTTCTGTCCTTTCTTCTCTCTTTTCATAGCCTATAAATTTGCTTCTTTATCATGTTTAATGTGGCTGCTCTAATGTGACTTAAGGATGGTTCTGTTAATGGTGATGGTGGTGGTAATGATGATCATGACAATGACAAGAAGGAGCAGGATAGAAATGACATTGATTTTGATTAAGACAGTACTGATGATAACAATATGAAGTATTAGTCCTCATCTGATTAATATTAATTGAATACTTGAGAATGAGGTTAAATTGATAATAATTTTGAAATGTGCTATAGCATTGCCGTGAACATTCAGATGCATGTTTTGAAATTTCTTATCTGTAATTTTATTTTCAAATAACATGGTAGGCACAACAGACAGTATTGTTTGGGGATGCCAAAATTTGAAATTTGCCAGTTAGAATGCTACATGACTTAATTACACCAGCTGTAGATATTTAAGGCTTGAATATGACATACATAATTTAAAAAAACATACCTTAAATATCATAGCTATGATAGCAATGATGGGTATGAGATGTATACCTGTGAATTACAGTAATCTTAATTTTACATTCCTCAGGAAAAAATGTTATTACAGTAGCTTCTCACATGATTAATTGCAGAGGACTTTGTTCTGTTGACATAACAGAGCAAAGCCCTGTAATTTGTTTTTGCAATTTGGCATCACCATTTCTTCTGTTCCTTCAGATTTTATAGGGGTTTCCCATGTTTTTATATGTATGGTTCAGTAGCCCATGATGGATCCCTTCAAATATCAGTTATCTTGACAGTTAATAGAATGACTGGCAGTGATAAAGTATGAGCACTTACACAGTAAGCAGGCAGAGAATTGTCTCGTTTTGTCACCACCATGTAAGAAAGGTTTTAACGTTAGTCTTCAGGGAATTACCAAGTCTCAAATCAAGTGAATTGAAGTTTTATGTAGAGGCAGGATAATTTCTTTATTCTTTTGTATGGAGATTAAAATAAATGGTTCTTAGAAAATTTAATGAGATTTTATTAGTAGCCAAGGTTAGGTAATGTATAAGAATTATAAGAGTAATTACGTATGCTGAATCAGTAGTCTAGATGTCATCATGAGTGTCAAAACTTGTATGCCATAGCGAAGGTACTCAGTGCCCGCAGATCAACTGTACTCAACAGAAATTTACAAGATGCCACATTGAACATGCTGGAACATATAAATTTTTTGTTCGTTTTTAAAGCTGTCTAAGTTGGTCTCTCAAAGTGAGAGTTGCATAACTCCTAGGGATTGCCAAAATAAGTGGATTGATAAAGATGCTGGACTAATTCCCGTCCTAAACAGTATATTAAATAAGCACTGTGCAATTTAATGGAAAATGTATGGCATTGATGCCATTAACCCTTAACCCACTAACGTGGAGAATGTGGTGAGTTCCTAATAATGCCAGCAGATGGCAGATAGGATTTAACTCGGCATTTAAAGGGTTAAGGTTCATTGGTAAATTGTGTTTCAAGTAATTTAAGTTTCCTGTTTGTGTCCAGGGAGTCTGGGAATCACCAATCTAGGTAATGACCGTTTTGTACTGCCATGTCATGCAGTTTAAGTCTGATTGAGGCACATTAATTCGAGTAGTATGATGATCTGTATTGCTGAAATGGTGCTGTCTTGTATTGCACGAAAAATGGTGTTAGTTGTGTGTCTTTTTTGTGCATTTAAGTAAGCTTCGTAATATTGCTTGTACCAGTGAACGATTTAATGTGTGCAAACAGCAATTTCTGTGATTCTAGAACTCCGTGTGGAGTGATAACTCTGTGTGTTTGGATTCTTTTAAAACTTTGAATGTTCTAAATACCAATCAGCCATCTTACATATGCCTCCAAAATATCTTATATGTTCAAATTAAACTTAAAGAATTGCAGATTGAAGTATGTCTTAATTGCACAAGAAGTATACATTTCATATGAAGTATTTTATATTTTCCATTCCATTCATTTTGATTCAGTTGTTGCAGTTTGACCAACAAATGCACACACTTCTTTAGAATTGCAATAATGTTTTAATATGCAAAATCCTACATGTTTCGGGCCTTACTGGCCCATAATCAGGGATTGCACAGTTGTATAAAACAATTTTCCAACCCATCTATCATTCCCAATGTGTTGTCAATGTATGAGTATAGAGACGGATATGTGCAGAGTAATTGGAACGGCCTGTAGGCATGAGTGCTGGCTGCTCCAGTTACTGTGCACATAACCCGTCACTGTACTCATACATTGACAAACTTGCAACAATTTACATGCTGGGAATGATAGAAGGGTTGGATGATTAGTAAGGCCCAAAACATGTGGGACTTTGCATGTTGAAACATTATTATAATTCTAATGAAGTGTGTGCATTTTGTTGGTCACATCGTAACAATCGTGTGAAATATGTATCTGTATATGGTATACAACACACATCTGAACAATTTTTATTGCACTAAGACATGCCCTAACTTCCAGACACACAGAGCTATACATAATCTGACTGAAAAATGTTTATTCACAGGGGATGTCAGTAGTATAGTACTGTATTTGAGTGTGTTGTACATTTTTCTTGTCAAATGATGATGTTGATGATGATGCAGTCACCAGATATGCAGTCCTGGCAGAATGACTATTTGCGCGGGACGGGGATGGAAATGTACACGGAAAATCTCAGCCCCACGTTTATAGGCATGCCGTTTGCGCAGGCCACAGAGTAAGTGTGAAGGTACCTGCACTGCTGTATCCAGTGTTATCAGCAGGAGCACCACACTTCAAATGCTGTTCAGTTGGCAATGCAAGTAACATAGGCAGCATTTGTCATGTGATATATAAAGAGTGACGGATACATACAAGGAGGCCATAAGTTATTCACCACATTACATACATACTTACATAAAGTACCAGAGATGTGAAGAAACAGTTTGCTGTGTTTGAAATAACCATTCAAACAGTGTTGTTAAATTTGCATTGCACTGAGTGCTGGCTGCACTGAACACACATGAAACAAAGAAGCAAAATGGCATCACTGCAGCAGGAAACTGTGTGTATGTGTTGTGGTAGTGGGAGATGAACTCTGTGGAGAAGGTGTGAAGATGTTACTGCCTGAAATATGGAGGGTAATCTGTGGACAGTGGCGTACTGAGGGGGGGTTTGGGGGTTCAGCCCCCCCCCCCCTTCAAATTCCAAAGGCCCTCCAAAATCATGCTAAACTCAACCTGATTGTGAAAACTCTTAAAAATTGCTGAATTTAGGGCGCCAACACCCCAAGATGTTTTGAAAAAATGCAGTAAAATTCTAAAACTACCGCCGGTTCGCAATTGTTTTACATTAGCAATGACAAATAAATTGGTTGTCATCATAAATAGTCTTAAAGTACCAAAAATTAAGAAGATTTTACTATATGAAA
>Ga0123354_10002029_pt1 | contig 26084 bp, 9 predicted proteins | sample TergutLab28metaG_2_FD_97872 | JGI IMG/M metagenome (GOLD analysis project Ga0123354, IMG submission 97872) | Labiotermes labralis P4 segment gut microbial communities from Petit-Saut dam, French Guiana - Lab288 P4 | ecosystem: Host-associated > Arthropoda: Insects > Digestive system > Gut ...
TCACTAGTTATTAAGTTTTATTTCACTTCTTCTATGCTTAACATGTTTCGGACATTAATACATCCATCATCAGGAGCCTGCGACTTTTCTATTGTATCACCACATTGGTCGTGTGTTCTTGTTGGGTTAGGGTGGCATCCGTGTAGCAGGCTGAAACCTGCAACACGGATACCACCCCAACCCAGCCACACCGAAACTCCAACACACATCGAAACAAGAACGCAGGCCAATGTGGTGATTCAATAGAAAAGTCGCAGGCTCCTGATGATGGATGTATTAATGTCCGAAACATGTTGAGCATAGAAGAAGTGAAATAAAATAACTAGTGACATCAAGTTGGTCTCTTATTCTTCAACTATTTACACATACCATTTGCAGCTGGTGTTAATATTGGCACACTGCTCTAAGAAGATTGTATAATTTTACCGAAATATTTCGGAGTGATGTCTTTACTGTTAATATGCTTTTCATATGGTACATTTAGTTGGTACAATAAAAGGAAACTTTTGATATACTTTTATAATTTCATATAATTTTACGAATGCTCTTAAGCCTCGATGTCCTAGTGAAATCTTTGCCCATAAGATTCCAATATGTTGAAAACGAAACGATGTTTGAATTAGATGACAGGACCTTCCAAAATGAACTATTGGCACCTCGCATATCCTTTTATTGTGGATCTTCTTCGTCTTATTCCATTCTTTTTCTGTCCTTACCGTCCAGTCAGCTTAAAAAGAATACAAAACAAAGTTAAACTAATACGGTGGTGATGGGGGACCAACAAGAAGAAACATGAACTGAATTTGGTGGAAATGCCCAACGGAGCGGCGAAAGTGTTTGTCGGGAGCAGAACCCGACACTGCGGCATCGTCTTTCATTTTCCGCTTGGACAAACCAAAATTGACGAACATGGCTCATGAAGAGAAGGGAAGAATCTAGTAGAATACGGCAAAGTGGCAACTGAAGTACGAGGCGACAAAAGGAGACACTGTCAGCTTTCTGTTACAGTCAGAGGGACAGGCTTATGGCTCTATCCCTCTCGGAAGATGCACCAGTCAGTGTGCAAATGCTGTAGCACGAGACTGCCACCAGTTTGTGTCAATTTAACGTAATTAATTTGTCGTCAGTCACGAAGGAACGTAATTGAGGAACAAAGCTTCAAGTGCTACAAAATTTAGAGCCAGTAATATTTGGCATGTATTTATCCAGCCATGTTGTATGAGTAGAATATTGCAGCCAAGTCAATGCTAATCTTGAGGTGCGTCATCCCCACACATCTTGTATAGCTGCTCTGTAAGTTAAATCACAACCTGAAGATGGCCCACACATAGGGCCGAAACGTGTAGTTGTATTCCTACTGTACTACTAGGTAAAATACAGTTGTGTTCGACTGTACGTGTAATACACAAAATTCTTTGTTAAGTCAATGCTAAATTAAGGTAGTGGATGCTAAACTTTTTATTGTCTTATGGCAGTTCTTTTTGGTCGTATTTCTGTTCTTCCTTATCCTAATCGTCTTAGTCAGTGTCATTTTCGCTGCCACCGTAACACTGACATGACGATGATGATGATGATGATGATGATGATGATGACGGTGATAATGATGAATACGCCGTCGTGTTATTCCACATACTTACTTACTATATGGTGCAGAGTCCTTCTTGAGAAGCTAACTGGTTTGCAGTTAGTCAAGAAATTCCCCGCATTTCACGGAACCCGAAGGTTTATTACCGCACTCACAAGCGTCCGCCACCCGTCTCTATCCTGGGCCAGCCCAAATCAGTCCATATGCCCACGTCCCACCTCCTGGAGATCCATCCTAATATTATCCACCCATCTATGCCTAGGTCTCCCCATTTGTCTCCTTCCCTCCGGTTTCCCCACCAAGACCCTATACACCCCCCTCTCCTCACCAATAGTTATTCCACATAGAGAATTAAAATTAAAGAAGTTGGGAAATGTCTGCAAGCATAAAACTTCCGGAATGTTCTGTTTTTTATTGCCCACAAATTACAAATTTATTACATTTTTTCAAGAAGAACCCTGAAGATTAGGCTAATTTAAGCGTGCCTTTTCACATTCCCCTCTCTGGCTCCCTCAGTCATTGTTCGTCCCTTAATGTAAGTGAGCAAATTGTTACACCCTTGCAAAAAATTCATAAATTTATTATTATATGTATTTCAAATTTTGCAATTTTAAATGCAGACGGGATGAGAAAATACGCCAAAGAAGTTTGAAAATATTTTCGGAATCTAATCTACTCTTAATTTCCTTGTGAATGTTAAGTCTGCTTTTGCTCCCATATTTGTTAAGGCTTTGTTGTCAATCCGCAGTGGCGCAGTTGGTTGAGACACTGCATCTCTGACCGGAAGGTCGGGAGTTCTATTCCCGATGATCTGGACATAATCCTTCCGATCGCACTGTGACCCTGGGGGTCAACTCAACCTCCAACACAAAAGAGTGTCGGGTTAAAGGCGACCGGTGCCTAGGGCCGCCATCATCTAGGGGGTTCAACTTCCTGGAACCCAATGGCCTGTGCAGGGACTATTTTGCCTTTCGTTGTGGAATTTTTTGTTGCTATTTTATTGAATAATTGCAACTGTTTTGATAAAAAGGAACATTTTAAAGACTTTGAACGCTGCTGAAGACAACTTTGTTTTGGTACGATACAGTGTAAAGGGCACTGGCAGAAACTTCTCTGTATATTCAAGCTTGTCTTGCTTTTTCTGTCTCTGAATATCATTGTGTGTCGTAAGGAAAGCTTTGTCTAGTTTCTAAACGTAGCAATTTTAGTAGTGGATCCATCTGAACTGCTTTTAACTCGTACGTTTGTCGGTTTTCTTTCTACTGTCTTATGTCTGTGTTTTGGTGTCAGGGAGGCAATGGCGGCTGCTTTTAAACTATTCTCTGTATAACACAGTGGGTAGTCTAAGTGGTTCTTCACCCCCAAACCCACACCCCAAAACCACCCTTCCAGTGTTGAGGAGGGGAGACTATTTACCGAAGCGGATTTAGGACCATTTCACCCCTGACACAGTAGTAGTGTCTTCCTCCCTTTACAATACAGGTTTTTAAGCTTGTATCTCGAACTCACCCCCCCCCCCTCCAGGGCTCTGTGGGTATCATCCTTTACTAAGCCGTCCTGAGAAGACAGAAAGCTTGCTTGTATGCCATTTTTCAACCCTCAGTCGTACCAGGCAACGGATACTGTACTAGCTAGTATTCTCATTGTTTTACAATGCACAGTTACTAGACGTCTGATACGCCCAGTGATAATCGCCAGTCAAGAAAATGGAAGCCAGAAGAAGGTAGTTCCGTTTTCTTGTTACCATAAGTGTTTACTTCAAAAAAGCTGGAACCAAAATTAGTCTGCTTTTGTGGATGAGATATTTTTCTACTTGTCGTCGTGTCGCAAAGGTGTCTGGGGCCCTTCAGTCTCCTGTCGTGTGGTTATGGGCGACTTTTAGGAGCCGGACAGATTGCGTCGAAGGCTAGAACAGGGGGTTTTTCATTTGTACTTTACTTTGCTCTCAGTGAATCAGACTACATGAAAGCTGTTGCTATATTTCGCCACGTCGACGCCATTAAGGCGTACAGGAGGCGTCCAGACGTAGCTGCGCTTATTTTCCACCTCAGTAATAGGGGTAAATGGTCGGCTTCAAGCTTCGGCTGATTTATTCCTAAGAATACAATGGCGGTATCCATTGTGTATGAGGCACGGTGAGCCCCATAGTCGATCTGGAAAATTCTGACTGCTTTACTTCTACGAAGTGGTCGTGGTAGCATCAGGCATTTGGTTGGTAGGACAACTGAAAACTGTGGCATGTCTTAGAATAGTCGATGTTCCGGTCCAGATATAAACGGAACACCTCCCTGTCATACATCGCAATTGTCGCATTCCGACAGTTTAATAAAAACCGGCGTTCATTTCCACACAAATCCACGGAGTGTTCTGTACGCCATTAGCCTCCAGACAGGCTCTGGGTACCATATCCTATGAATAAAAGGGGCTCTTTCCCAGGGGATAAGATGGTCGGAACTTGAAACTGATCCTTAACCTTCATCTACTTCTGAGGTTAAGACTGCATGGAGCTCTTCCACCACAAACACATTTGTTGTCATGGCACAAAATTTATACATCGGATGAACTTCACCACAATGGAAGATGAGAATAAGAATGTGGGGCGTTTTTCCTCCGCGCCTTCTGTAGGTCTACATGTCTTGGGCACTAAGATATCTTTATCATTTTAGGTGTGTTACCTCACAACCATGAGAAGCGCCACACGCTACCAGTTGTTGCTGATCGTTGTCATGTCTCAATTCGCGTGAAGCCGACCATCGTTGAGTATATCAGCGACACATTTCACTCTGCGACAGCGCATTGTCGCCATGTTTTCGTAGACTTACGACTGCCTTTGGCGTCAGAATATTGAACAAATACGATTGTTGTTGTTTGTGCAGTGGTACAGGAACTGGTTTTCCTGTCAATTAAAATTTATGCTCCATATTCATCTTTACCGCTCCTCTGAGTTACTGGCGGGGTCTAAAGAGTTCGATGATTTTTCTTTTAAAGGAACATTAGTCTGGTTCGGCTGAGTGCAACAGCGAAATATAGGACAGCGTTAATGGATTGTGCCGCCTTTAATTTTGATGGATTTTCTTGACATTGTTTATGTATGACTTTTTTTTGTCACAGATGTTGTTCCATTACTTGCTTGCTTAATTGATCAACGTAAAATAGTGCATGCAGCTTGTTTCCACTTCATAACACGTATATATTTTTTTTTTGTGGCGCTGCGGTCCAACGCGGGCCAGGGCCTCCTCATTCACGAAGTATCTAGATCACACACAGCGACGCGCCACAGTCGGTAGGACTCCTCTGGACGAGTGATCAGCTCGTTGCAGAGACCTCTACCTGACAGCACACAACATTCACAACAGACGGACATCCATGCCTCCGGTGGGATTCGAATTCACGATCTCAGCAGGCGAGCGGCCGCAGACCAACGCTTTAGACCGCGCGGCCACTGGGACCGGCTCATAACATCTATATCTGTATAATATTCCAGTTAGGGTTTTACGACAAAGTAATCGAAAACGCTTAACCCTTGCGAGATTTGAAATTTGCACTATTATATTGTTGAGGATTCAGGATGTCTGGGACGTTTCGAAGGAACATCGGGGGACATCACTCCACTGAGACAGTGTTACATCCTAGAGGGCCATGTTAATTCAGCCTCGAAATATTAATTTGTTACTAACTAACCAACTAACTCTATGAAGCGGCGTCCATCCTGAGAAGCTAACAGTTTATCAGTTAGCAAAGAAACTCCTGGCAATTTATGGAACCTAACGGTTCATTACCGCATTCACAACAGCATGCCACCTGTCCCTATCCTGAGCAAGATCAATTCACTTCAGGCCCCCATCCCACTTCTTGAAGCTCCATCTTAATATTATTCTACCATCTATCTCAGGGTCTTCCAAGTGGTTTCTTTCCCTCAGGTTTCCCCACCAAAATCCTGTATGCACCTTTTCTCTCCCTCATACATACTACATTTTCCATAAAAAAAAAGAAAATCCCCAGCTCTTAGAGTGCCTCGTCTGTGCCACCTAACCTCCTGTACATCCACTAAATCTATGTTTTACCTCGCATTCCCTGGCCATTGACGTAAGTGACCCTGACATATACAGTCTGTTCACATTCAAAGTGCCGAATCTCATGTCCCTTTCCCTTTGCTGGGGCTGTACCAAGGATCAGTGCCATCCAAGACCTTGGGCTATGTTTCCTAGCACGGTAACTTTTTATGGTTAGGAGTTGGTAGCACCTCGCTCAACTCCCAAGCTGGAAGACCACTCCTTTTTGGCTATCTGTGACTCCTTATTCAATGTATTTGCAGCTGCCGTCCATACATGGAGGCCGTTCCTCCATCCTCAACCAGAGGACGCGCCATGCCGTCATGACAGGACCGACTTATCACGGAATTTTGTATTGTGTAAAGTCAAAATAAAGTGCATTTCTTGCAATATTGTGTGGTCCCTGGCAGAGCGTTACTGTGCCTCCTCTCGAGGAAGTAACTGAATTATTGACGACTAGACGACACAGGTTTTTCCTCGACACAGGTTTTTCTTGGTTTCCCTGTGTCTGTAAGCAAATGCTGAGATGGTTTCCAAGATTCCAAGTTGCCACTACATGCTTCTCATGTAGCCCTCCCGACTTAAATTTATTAGTAAACAATTACATATTTTGTATACATGTAAAATAACCACTGCTACCGGGCGACAACCCAGTTGCAGTTAATAAATATTATTGTTATTATTATTACTATTATTTTTATTACTATTTCAACTGCACATGTTATGTGGCGTCTAGTGAACTGGGATGATAATTGTAGACTAATGTTACGGATTTATTGGTCGTGGCCTACCTTGTCCAGGCACCTTATACTTCGTCAAGGAAGTCGCTGTTACCTGCAGTCTGTTAGGTCAAGACAGACAGCTGGCTGTATAGCAGTAAACAGCGTGCCATGTTAAATGACTTGCAAGAGGAAAGGAGATACAAATTTAAATATTATTTTTTTTGGGGGGGTGGGGGAGAGAATATATTGGAAGTGTGAGGGTTAAACACCACATATAAACGTGCAGAAGACACAGTTTATCTAGAATTAATTAAAATATCATAACCGTGTTTCTGCAGCCACAGCAGCACAGGCTGGTTATACTGAAGACCACAAGTTGTTCATATCTTAGAACTTCCTGTCTTTTTCTGATTTCCCTTCGGACCGACCTTTCTTTAAAAGAAAAGATTGCCTGTCCGCTCATGTCATTTCTAAAGCAAAAGGGGACGAAGATTGCATTGGTATCGTGTTGTGTGATAGCAGAACCTTAACACTACGTTATTACAGTCAGAGCGCTTGCTAAAGTGACAATTTTTTTTAAAAGATTATATATTAAACCAATTTTATTTTAAATGTCTTCGTCTATACAAAGACGAGTAGGTATAAATTAATATTTGTCTACAGTCATAATAAGTGTAACATAGTGGTGCATAATTCTACTGTTAGTATCGCTATGCTTTCACGGTTGTTCGAGTTTACTCTTTTGCTGATCGATAATTTTTAAGAAAAAAAAATAGTTTTAAAATGTGTAAAGCCTGTATAATGCTATTCATAATTGTTAAACATACCTCAAATATTTCATTATTTATTGTCATTTCAAGAAAGGATTACGTGTACATTTTCATGCACGTGGATTCTTATGTTTAATTCTGAAATACGAATAAATCATAATAGGGGAATATTATGTAAGGCCTTATGCTACAGGGCTGCAAGACCTACAGTCCTCTGTTAGCAAATTTGGCACTTTATCTTCTGGCTCTTCTGTATAGCAATTGGGAGGTGCATTAATTCTTTAATATGATGTATCAAGAAAATATAATTTTTGCCAGAGGAGCGTATTTACATCCTTATAATAAAACCAACCAGATGTACTAATTTCTCAAATTTATTTTTGGAATGAAACTCTACATGTTTCGGACAATTCCTCTGTCCCTCATCAGTTTTTCACTGTACACACAAAAATGGTATATGTCATAAAGTTCTGCTGACAGCTTGCGAGCAGGATCAGGACGGAACTGCAGTTCCGTCCTGATCCTGCTCGCAAGCTGTCAGCAAACCTGTATGACATATACCATTGCTGTATGTACAGTGAGAAACTCCTGATGATGGACAGAGGAACTGTCCGAAACATGTAAATTTTTATTCCAAAAATAAATTTGAGAAATTAGTGCATCTAGTTGGTTTTATTATAAGAATTTATTACGATGCACGGTCACCTGAACGTCAAAAGAGTGTATTTACGTGTTTCTTTATGATTATCAGACCAAACAACTATTATGAAACTAAACAAAATTGATCGAGTTGTCATTGTAATGCAGAAGCAGTCCAACTTCTGTGTACTATCAAATAAATTGTTAAATATTAATTATATAATTTTGCCCCACTTTCTGTTGATGGTGACGGTGATATAATAGGATTGAATAGGGTGATCAGTGTCCAAAATTATAGTTTTGATAAGAAATTGTAAAATTCCTTATTTGGTTACAATTATTTTTGGAACGTAACAATTATATCTTGATTAATTTTTATTTCGTTTGAAGGGTATTTGAAAATTCTTGAGAAAAACTGAGAATAAGGAAAGGCGTGTTACTTGCGAATAACAGAAAAAATGAATTTCTTGAATAAAACATTTACTAAGAAGTGACCCCCCCATATTTCGGTACCTCAATTTTACATACTTCATTCGCGTTGACGTTTATTTATTGCTAATATAAATTTATAACTTTGGGATAATTACACTACAAGTGCTCTGTAGAGAGAAAAGCATAGGTGTTTAATTTGCTCCCAAGTAAGCACTGGCTTTTCAACAAATTTCTTAGATAATATTATAGGTTTTAATAAACCGTGATTTTTATTTCAGATGTCTTATTTTACGACGACATATCGGTTTAAAGTCAATAAAGTTCTCTTTGTACCGCCTGTAATAAAAGGGTTTGTCAGAATGATCTCAATCGCCTTGATTTAATTCAGGCTTTGAAGGCCAAACCTCATGACACCTGTTCAGAGTAATTTCACAAACCGTCTGGCGTGAAGGATTAACAACAGGGCGGGGTTAGGGAAAACATTCTGCACCGGTATTACGATAAACTGTAAGCTTCTGAAGCACAAGTCTCATCTAAACAACGTTGAAGAATTTATTTCCTACCTCGCAGTAAACACACTATATCTCATTTATAAAGAACAGCCGGTTAATGTTGATTAGAATGCTATTTAGAAGCAACTGCTGTTCCTTGCGTATGAACCATACGAAACAGTAGAATTCATCCTGTTGACAATTTGAAATATTGTATTACAGCAGGTGGTAAATAATAATAAACAACTTTATTTAAAGTTTTAACCATTTATAAAATTAAATGCGTCTAAATATTTTAAAATTCGGTATTTATATCTGAAACACCATGGTTCTGTTACGAAGATGTGCTGGTACGTGTTTGGGGATGTAATTGCTGTTTGTTTGTAAGTTAAAAGTGAAGACAACAAATAAATGCTGCTACAAAATGATGCATGTTTTAACACTACAAGAAGTAATACCCCACCCCAGTTATCGCTACCCTCCAAGACTCAGAGTGTTTTATTTTTTTAAGCTCATGGTTCCGTGCATCGTAATTAAATGTTAATAAAAATCCAACCAGATGCAACAGTATGTAGATATTTATTTACTGCAAAGTCACTCTACGTGTTTCGGGTGTCACAGCACCCATTATCAGGAGTACTAAAAACTGTAACCGCAACCTCCGGTACAGGTCATAATACTGGTACAGCTACTTCGTTCCAACGTGGTCTGATTGAGGGAGCGACTTAGTGCAACGGAAACTCTTCTAAGCTTGTGTTCGGGAGGTTACAGTTTTAAAGCCATCTGAGTCTAGAATTCATATAATAAAACCAACTAGATGCACTAATTTCTCAAATCTATTTTTGGAATAAAATTCTACATGTTTCGGACAGTTCCTCTGTACATCATCAGGAGTTTTTCACTGTACACACAGCAATGGTTTATGTCATACAGGTTTGCTAACAGCTTACGAGCAGGTTCAGGATGGAACCATCGGTTTTCCTCAGTTTCTGCAGTAAAATGTCGGGATTCCCTCACTTAGACCGCGACCACCTTTTTTTGAAATCTTAACCAGTTTGCCACTCGCTGATCATCTTTACACTCACCATCGATTCTGTCAAATCTCAGACCCTGAAAGCTTTGTAAAATTAATGCGCGGAGTGGTGGGCCTCTTCGGTTCACGAACCGCATGTTGTCTAACATCTTAGTGAGTCTTATGGACCCCGGGGAGACGCGAAGAGGTGGGGGATTGATAGACTTGCCTGAAGCAGGGGTTGAGTGATGAAACCTTGTTTTCTCTCTCCTTGAACCCTCGTTGAAGAGAACTGCCCAGTCAACTAGATATATCGGTTTTTCTATTGTGCAGTCTGACTGCCTCATCACACGCCCCTTTTCTCTGGTTCTATAAACTAACTGCTGGGTTTGTAAAGTCTGATTGGTAGTTACCTGTGGGGGCTATACCACTATACAAGTTATGATAGTGTGACAAGAAATGGAGGGAGCAGATTATAGATGCTTTTGGATCAGAGATGCCGTCAAGACACACTACTGGTGTTCAAGAAGAAAACTTGCAGGCCCTTGTTTACTGTGTCACCTACCCATTATGAATAGAGAAATTAAGGAAGCGTAAACATGCATACAGATTTTCATCGGAAAACCAATAGGGAACCGTTAGGTAGAAAATTCATAATGAGCCAAGGATATGAATTGAGTTGGCTCAGCTTCAGGTCCAGCCATGGAAGTTCTTGATGTTTATTGATTATAATAAAATTTTGTGGTTTGTTAATCAGCTGGACAACTACAAGTTCCAAAAAATGATTTACTCTCATTGGATATGGTAGTGGTTAATAAACAGAAGCAAAAAAATCTTTAAATTCTGGGCGGAGTTCAGTGCAGTTTGTGTGAAGGTAAGGAACCCAGGCAAATATTGGAATCAACCGTTGAAACAAGACACAACCATTTGTTTCCCAACCTTTTCTGTACGAACATCGCGGCTCTCATTCCACCCTATACAATCTGTTCGTTTCTTTTAATGACCATAATACAGACTATAAATGGGCCGGGTAGCTCAGTCGGTATAGCGACTGAGCTACGGGTTGGACGGTCCTGGATGGAATCCCGGTGGGGACGAGATGTTCCGCCCGTCCAGACCGACCCTGGGGCCCACCTAGTCTCCTGTAAAATGGGTACCGTGTCTTTCCCGGGGTTAAAGTGCGGCCGGGTCGTGCTGCTGACCACTCACCCCCTTCTAGTGCCGCACTCATGGAAGAGTAGAGCTATACCTTTACCCATCCTCTGGGCCACACCGGGCCTATGACGGGAACAATTTATCTTTTGTTTAATACAGACTATAAGGATTTCCCTGTGTCCGCCATGAATATATTTGGGGAGTGGAGTAGAGCTCCATATGTTTGTATCACTCGACACGAGATGTAAGTGATTAGTCAGCTTCCTGCCTCCGCCGAACTGCGGAGGTGTACGCTTTCTTCTGGGTAATTTCCCAGCGCCTGAATTTTATATGCCGACGTTTCGGGACACACTGTTTGTTCCATCTTCATAGGCAGGTAAGTTTGAAGTATTCTTCATACCTACCTACCTATGAAGATGGAACAGACAGAGTGTTCCGAAACGTCGGCATATTTTAATTCAGACGCCGGGGAATTACCCAGAAGAAAGCGTACGAATTTAATGTAGTCATGAAAATTTATTTACAAACATTTTTATTACAGAAATGTGAACAGTTATTCACTTGTGAATGCGGGTACCTGCGACTTGTGATTAACGCACAACCTAATGTTTATAATATTTCTTCTATCCGTGTAAGTTTTTTTTTTCCAGTGTTTGTTCAAAGCACGTTCCTTTGTTCTTAATTTGCACAAACGCTCTTCACCTTCCTACACGTCGACAATTAATTATTTCCAAAAGAGGCTTCAGATGTTTGTTCAAATTCATTACAGAGCTCCAATGCCAACCCTGTTATGTAAAGCGAAATATTTCCTTTTCTGTGGTAAACATTTGAAATGTTCAAACGGCCAACATATTACAGCCTATTGCCTTACAAAGATAATGACTCAAACTAAATGTATATCTATATATATTATCTCACACCACGCCAGATTTTATATCCCTACACACTATGCTCCAAAATAAAAGGCAATAAATTATTACTTAATTTTTAATATTATTATGTTGTAATTATATCGAAGTTGGTTCCAGTAGCCGCACGGTCTACGGGGTAGGTCTGCAGCCGCTCTCCAGCTGAGATTGTGGGTTCGAATCCCGCCGTGAGAATGGATGTTATTCTGCTGTGAGTGTTGTGTGTTGTCAGGTAGAGGTCTCTGCGACGAGCTGATCACTCGACCAGAGGAGTTCTACTGCCTGTGGTGTGTCGCTGTGTGTAATATGGCAACTTCAACCATAAGGAAGCCATGGTCCGCGTTGGGCCGTAGCGTCACAAAAAAAATTAGAATGAAGCTTAAAAAAAAACAATTTCACAAAGTTATGCAAAAATTCTGGAGTCAATTCTAACTCCGATTTTGCAAGCCTGCCAAATCGTTAAGGATAATTACAAGAATGTAATAAAGAGACGTACAATCGTGTTGTCATACTGTGTCACACAGCTTGAGGATTAGTGGGCTTGTAAAGGTGTAAAAAGAGAGAAAGTAAAACAAAAGTCATCTATGGCAGTGTTAAGGTTAAAACGTGTCCCATATTGATATTTATAAACAAATTTTAATGAAAATGTAAAACACGAAAATTAAAAAAAAAAAACACGCATTCCTTTCCATATAAAAACGAAAATATTGGAGTACACCGAAAACGGAGCGTCGTTTCAGAGCCTGGAAGCGTTGTACCAAACTTCACTGCGTCATATCCTCAAGTACCATACTGTTTATATTCACCTCTCTGAGCACGTCACGTTTTCGCAAATATGCCTTACAATTGTTCCAAAATAAACACCAACAAGATGACACTTATGGACTATCCTTTATTTCACGGTTAGTCGTCCTTCACTCTACATGTTTCGAGCTTCAGTGAGCTCATCATCAGGAGTTCACTTTTCTACACTGTACAGGCAGTCTCTGGCATACTGTATACTGTGACATGTAATGTTTATCTTTAGTTATCTCTAAAATATAATTTGACTATTACAATTTTTATAAAAGTTTTATAAAAATTGTAATAGTCAAAAAAATTGTAATAGTAAAAAAAAAATTGTAATAGTCAAATTATATTTTAGAGATAACTAAAGATAAACATTACATGTTACAGTATACAGTATGCCAGAGACTGCCTGTACAGTGTAGAAAAGTGAACTCCTGATGATGAGCTCCCTGAAGCTCGAAACATGTAGAGTGAAGGACGACTAACCGTGAAATAAAGGATAGTCCAGAAGTGTCATCTTGTTGGTGTATATTTTGGAACAATTATAATGATGCACGGAACCATGAATGTAAAATGCCTTAGAATCTAAGACTTAGTGGTCAGTAAGTAGTCTTCCTGCAACAGAAAACACTCAGTCAGTCCCAGACATATAAAACTGTGTGCCTTTAACCCTTCGTAACCACGAACCTGTGCATCCTGGCGTTCATTTTGCATCTTCGTTTGTAAATCATTGATTGTTAATGTGAGGCTTATTGTGACGACAGCAGCTGGTAACATTTTTTTTTCTGAAACCATGAATTTGGAAGCAACTAGTTGTGGCCTGTAGTAAGAAACTAAGGTTTTCTGTGAAGCTTTTTTTACCTTTCAAAGCTTGGTGGTAACTTTATGTGCAGATCTTGAACCTGTGCGTACCGTGCACTTTGTAGATATTTGCAACGTGTAACCAACAAGTGCACCATGTTTCTAACATTTAATTGTTAAAGTAATATCTCATTTTATTATCTCATTTTATGTTACTATTACACCCTGTGAAATATCGACTGTGTATTAGCTGCTTGGTAACGGTACGTTGTTAGCACCTTTAAGTGTTTGTGCTATTGTACTGCAGTTTAACTGGCTGGTAACAATGATGCAACAGAAGAACTCCCTGAAGATGATGCATTGAGGCATCGAAACATGTAGGAGCTTTTAGATACAACTAAGTATTGAACATATTTTGCATTTGTTGTTTGTATGTTTTAAATTACTGACTACGGGCTGGACAGTCCGTGATCGAATCCCAGTGGGGACGAGATTTTCCGCCCGTCCAGACCGGCCCTAGGACCCACCCAGCCTCTTGTAAAATGGGTGACGGGTCAACGGGTATTTCCCCGGGGTTAAAGTGCAGCCGGGCCGTGCTGCTGACCACTTACCCCCTTCTAGTGCCGCGGTCATGGAAGAGTAGAGCTATACCTCTACCCACCCTCTGGGTCACACCGGGCCTGTAACGGGGTCACTTTACCTTTACCTTTAGGTTTTAAATTTATGTGCCAAATTAAGACATTCTGAATTTTTCACGCACAGTGCATTAAGTGCTGCGTAGGATTTTAACGGTAAATGCCGATTACCTCCCTAAATAATAGTAAGAATCTGGACTTTCTGATGGTTCCGGAATCTATTCTCTGTGAGGTCCGACCTCAAGTTTTGTGCATAATTTAGATCCATTTCCATCCCCAGAGTGTTAAAACGAATGAGTGTAAGCTTATTTAGAAAATCTGATTACAGGATTCGATCCGAAGTATCTGAAATGAAGATTAGACATGCTACCTCTGAAATAACACGCCCGGTCATTAATTTTGTTGAATCAATAAAAATGTAGATAACGTTATTACTGATTTCTGTGATGCCTATGGCGATTTTATTCATATCACTGGAATGAATTTCTTTAATCTACGAGGATATTGGAGCTCAACTGAGGTGCTACTTTGTATTCCTACGCGATCGCTGGTTACATTCTTAAATCTGTTGCTACGCATCTGCAACATTAGAGAACATTACTAAATCATCAGTCAGTTTGTGATTAGGCACTATGAGTGTTCCATTTGTCAGAGAGGTAATAATTGGCGCCGGGACACGCCTCCTGACCGAGGCGTGGCGTCCCGACGCTACTACTTGTTCAAACAGAGATGCGTGTACTCCCCTCACTGTATTATAGAGTGCCTTGAAAGTTAGTACACTGTTGAACCAAGGTTTTCGTCACTCGGCGCTCGCTGCTTTATTGTTTCCCTCAAACAGGAGCAGAGTCAATAAGTGGAATTTCAGCGGACATGTGTGAAGAGGAGTCTGTCGTGTAGCAAAGAATTAATTATATTTGTAAATTTTCCTCAGCTTTTTAAAATTGTTGCTATTCTAATTTTGACTCTTTTATTCCCATATCCTTCAGTCTCTATGGAAGTTCGTAATAATCGCCCTCAGGAAACTATCAGGACATAAACACATACGCCACTGAAAGGCAGTCTCGCCGATAGAGTTTGCTATTCACCGTGTGCGCATGGGAATAATCAGGGTCACTTGTGCACATTCTTTGAACAATTAACGAATTAACTTCTGAAAATTCTTCAGTTATCGCAACAAACCAATATAATATCATATTAAATAGTGTACGTCAACACAATCACTTTGTTACTCAAGGTAATTATAAGGCTACATGTTTCGACTATAGATTAGTCATCCTCAGGCCTATTTTGTCAATTGTGTCACAAGATGCTATGCACACGATGGGATCCCAAAGTGTGCATAGCATCTTGTGACACAATTGACAAAATAGGCCTGAGGATGACAAATCTGTAGTCGAAACATGTAGCCTTATAATTACCTTGAGTAATAAAGTGATATTATACTACGTTACATGCACATCGTGATGCTTCCATTCAAACCAATATAAACACATATAGTTCCACTATAATTTAGAACATTGTAGAACTACAGAGAGAACACTAGTGGCGATGTTGGTTGGACACTGTACTTCAAGCCGGAAGGTATAGGGTTCTATTCCCAAGGGGGTCATTGGAATTTTTCGTTGACTTAATCCTTCCGTCTGCACTACGACCTTGGCTTTGACTCAACTTCTAACAGAAATGAATAACTACCAGGGATATTTCCTGGGGGTAAAGGCGGCCTGTACACAGGGCTGACAACCTTATCACATTCATGTGCTGATAGTCTTGAAGTGTGGGAACTTCAACCCTTCTGGAACACTCTGGGGCTTTCCAGGCCTTTGCAGGGACTGCTTTACCATATAGTTGGGAATAACTGAGTGGTGTGCACTTCTGTATCATCGCACAAATTATGTTCAGTTCTCGGCTTAAATATCACACGATACGCTCTGTAATTTTAACAGTGACATACATTTTAACAGTAACATACATTTTAACTGTAACATACATTTTAACAGTAACATACATTTTAACAGTAACATACATTTTTGCATATTTTTATATTTCAATCTTACGCACAGATCTTATTTCATATAAAGAATTTTCAGAAAAATTTCACCGTAAGTTCTAATATTTAATGCACAAAGCGCTTATAAGGAAGAGTCGAATTTCGCTATAGCCTGGTATAGGAGACCTGACGATGCCTAATTCATTGAACCGAAATGTGAACACCTTAAAAATTGCCTGTATCAGTAAGTGTTGTGTTAAATTAAACATGTTTCTTTTGCTGAAAATAGTCTCTGGGCTTAATCATTACTGAAGTGGGCGTATGGGGAAATGGATGCAAACATCCACCTTCCGAACAAAGGTATAGTAATGGGTACCGTAATATTGTAAGTCTGCTTATTATCATATGAAACTTGCCTGCGGTGTACTGGCTTCAAATTCGGACTGAGACACTACCAGTTAGAGGTGAGCCACAATTACACATATTGTTCACTGCCACAATTTCGCTGGTTCTTGTGTTGTTGTTGTTGTGCTACAGGAAAATATTAAATACTCCGCCGTGATACTCATTACTGATTTCCGCTCTATGATATTTCTGACCCAGCCTTTATATTTCCGTAGTGCAATTTCTTTCGTCTAGAGTACAAAATTATCGGAATTCGAAACTATTTTTTCTCCCCGTTCGTCTTATGTTGGATCATCGACAAAGAGGAATCTCAATGTGAAGATTTTGTATATCCTTACTGGCTTGTAAACATGTCGATAAGCGATTATCTTGATAAATCTTGGTAGTTGTTCTCACCCAGTATTGTTCGGATGATCAAATGCAGAAGAATGATCTGGGCGAGACACATAGCGCTTTTGGGTAGAGGTGAAGTGTATAACAGGGTTTTGGTGGGGGAAACCTGAGAGAAAGAGACCACTTGCAAGACCCAGGCGTAGATGGGAGGATAATATTAAGATAGATCTTCAGGAAGTGGGATGTTTGTACATGGACTAGATGGATCTGGCTCAGGATAGGGACAGGTTGCGGACTCTTGTGAGTGCATTAATGAAACTTCGGGTCTCATGAAATGAGGGGAATTTCTTGACTAGCTGAGAACCGGTTAGCTTCTCAAGAAGGAGTAAGTAAGTAAAGTATTATGCGTAAAACAACTTACATGCACAAACACTTAAATTACACTGTTTGCTTCTACATTAAGGATGAATAAGAACCCAGTCTTAGAAAGAAATGGGGCCCGCTTTGGTTAAAGTTGCAATTCCTGGGCAGAGTTTTGTTTCATGGATACATTTACAAAGCGGACATTGTTCGTGGTAGGATTCTGTGGTCTCCAACACATTTCGGTATTTATCATCCGTTTCATTGCACCGCTGTACTGTAACAGACATACATAATCATGTTCAAGAATTCACATAAAGGCAGGTATATGAAGGGATCACGTATGTCTGCTTCGATAAATGTTTTCCGGTAGCGTAACCTGCAGCCTTACATGTCATTTCGTACGAAAGCAGCGCAGTGCATCAAAAGTGGTACACCCCTAACGAAGGTGTAATTTGTCACATAAAGGCTTCACTTCTTTATAGTTTTCATAAAATGAAACAAAAACACACAAAATGCCTGTGCGACGTTCTGTGATCCCAAATCAGATTGTTTCAAGGGAAGGTTTCCTGAAATGTATTAACATTTTACGACGTAATTTATTTCAATATAATGTATCTTAGTGGGGCGTCTGGAACATTTCATATTCGTTACAGGTTTAATGAGGGATAACGTAGTCGGTATAGCAACTCGCTACTGGCTGGAAGGTCTGGGGATCGAATCCCGATGGATGCCACATTTTCCGCACCCGTCCAGACCGGTCCTATGGCACACCTAACCCCATGTATAATGGGTACCGGGTCATTCCTAGGGTAAAGCTGACGGGTAGTGGCGTCAACCACACACTTCTACCTAGCGCCGAGGTTCAACAAAGTGTAGATCTATACACGTATCTCTCTTCCCCTCTGTGCATTAACAGCATGTTTTTGGGTGAACCTGTAGCTACATTTCACGGGGTTAATGACATGAAAACAAAATTTCAGTTGTGTCTTGCAGTACAGTGACATTCATTGTTGACAAGACGGAAGTCAGAAGTAGAGTCCAGTTGAAATGTGATGGCACACGGTGACGTACAAGAGGGGAAGTGAAGGGGAAACTGGCGGATGGAGTGGGTAGCCAGTACTCTTCACACGTCTTCGGAACATGGTGTATCCAGCATTAATACCGCTGATGCGCACGCCTCGGCTGCCAGTAGTCGACTGAACTGACGCCCCCGCCGATTTAAATGGACTCGTTCGTTTCGCCGAAAGACGAAATCTGGTTTCTGCGCGTGCGCCATCACATTTCAAACGTGTTCTACTACGTTTAGGCCGTCCGACGATTAACGCCATCCCTCGGACATTGTTGTAACTACGTAACCGGCTCTATTGAGATCTTAACATACACACATAGTCGCTTGTCCGTATACCGTGCACAAACGGCTCTGATGTCTAATGTCATGTTGCTACTACCCTTGCTGATTGACTGGAAAGGTTTCGGTATATTTCTTTGGCTTTTGTGGGAACGAACTGAAGGACAAAGTACAGTAAAAGTAAATGTTATATTCAGGTTAATTATATGAATTGCAAGATGTGTTGTACGCTTACGTCACTCTTCATCACGTGAAGTGTCGGTTAATGACTGAGTGGTTTCCCATGTCGTCACGATATGGGCTGTGTAATTACGAAGACAGTGACCGCAGCAGCGATATATGTAACTTTCAACTCTGCTTAAGTCAATAGTATGGTCTTACAATAAAACCAACTAGATGCACTAATTTCTTAAATTTATTTTTGGAATAAAACTCTACATGGTTCGGACAGTTCCTCTGTCCATCATCAGGAGTTTTTCACTGTACACACAGCGAGCAGGTTCAGGACGGAACTGCAGTTCCGTCCTGATCCTGCTCGCAAGCTGTCAGCAAACCTGTGTGACATATACCATTGCTGTGTGTACACTGAAAAACTCCTGATGATGGACAGAGGAACTGTCCGAAACATGTAGAGTTTTATTCCAAAAATAAATTTGAGGAATTAGTGCATCTAGTTGGTTTTATTACAAGAATTTATCATGAGGTACGGTCACCTGAACGTCAAATTCAATAGTGTGTATATATTTTTTCTTTTACCTAAAATGGACAATGTGTTTAATTATAATCCTTTGACAACATAAGATTTTTTTTTCGGAAACGTAGAATAACATACATTTGAATTTTATAACTCTCTCTCACTTCCACTTGAGACTGGATGATTCATGCATTGCGGTCGGCGAGCTTTGATCATTAATAATGTATCGCTTTACCCTACAAGCTTTTTTCATTAACGGTTTTCGTAACAAAATGTGTTCCTTTCACTTCCAGGAGACTAAATTAGAGACAGACCGATAGATCCATTAAAAATTCTCCCTTCAGTTTATTCAGCTGTTCACGATAGCCCGTAACGCGAATGTTCATGACCTTTACAACAAAACGCTTTCCTTTATATTTTCCCCTAATGCATTTCGGTAAAATAAACAGTGTATGTGGTCAAGGACATTTTGTACGTTATTTCAGTGCGGAGATCGTTTTCTTTTTTGTGGAGATGAGAGAAATATAGGGTTTGCTTCCACGAGGTTACCACACGGCAGTCAACATTGTTAAGCGCCACAGCTTCGAAAATGGAAAGAAATAGTAAACTCAGGGTGTTCTAGGAGGGCACGCGGTGGCGCAGTTGATTGAGGCACTGTGCTGCAAGCCGCAAGGTCGCGGGTTCGATTCCCGATGGTGTTATTGGAAATTTTCATTGACATAATCCTTCCGGGTCGACTCAGCCTCTAACAGAAATGAGTACCAGGAATATTTCCTGGGGGTAAAGGCGGCCGCCGCGTACGGCCTACAACCTTACTACTCTCATGTGCCGACTGTCTTGAAATCTGGGAGCCTCAACCTCCTAGAATCCTATGAGCCTGTCTAGGACTGTAAAGGGATTGCTTTATCTTTAGGACCAATAAATGTGTTTCATTAAATGTCGGTTGCTCTCATTATAAGTCTGTCGTTGCTTTTCTGCGGATTGCAATTTTCCATTGCCTACTTTCAATACAATTCTGCAGCTGGCACTGCTGGATGACACAATACGTTTAGCTGTTGTTTGTTTGGTTGCGAAACCAATTCTTTCTCTGTAAAGGAAGAGCCTAGATCGAGGTCAAAAGAAAGAAATTTTACACCATTATGGAACACATAATTGTACATGAGTCGCAAATAGAGCGCGAAATAAAAATTAAATATTTGAAAATAATTTAAAGCCTGAGAATTTGAACCCAATTTTGGACGTAACAGTAACAGGCTGACTGAGAAAACTGCATAATGCATGCCCAGTTTGAATGGGAAAGACTGAAGAAATTATTCCAATTGCGAAATTTTAGACGTAGTGGAGTAGGTTGTAATATAATTTTAAAATGTGTCCTTGAGAAACTCGGCGTTAGCATTCGTAGGATCCGTGAATAAAACTTGGCGTTTCATAGAAGACAGAAGCATTTCTCTATTGGTTGGGTGACCATAAGCTTCTTATGGGAGAATGTTCCATAGATTTAGAGAATCCGGTGTTCAGAGTGATAATAAATTGTTTCTCACATAATCTGAATGTCTCCAAACATTCAATGCTTTTCACTGAGAGTTTATGAACGGCTCTAAATTCCATTGTTGCACTACACTGACGACTGTGCTAACGTTTCGGACAGTTTTAATTGCTATTGACATTGTTGCCAATTCGCTGCTGGACAACGGATGTTGATAGTACCACTGTGGCAATTGTTTGAACAGAGGGCACGACCATAGAGCTACCTAATGAAATGGACTAAATCGTTTGTTCCTTGTCACTCGGGTGTGAAATATGGAAGTGGTGATGCTTCACCGACTGTCCTTTGTTCTTATTCAGTTTAAAAATCGAACACTCCATAGTTTTAGAATGGGCTGAATACTGAAGTTATAAAAGAACACTGGACACTGGCGACTGTGACTGTAAGAGGCCATTCGTGACTGGGATGTTAGCAGCAGTCTAATTTCGAACTTCGTCTCTTACATTAAATTCCATTTATCACACAAATAAATTAGGATATAGAATGTAATAAGAGTGTCGTCATACTAGAAGAGTCGAAGTAGCTCAGTCGATTTAATGACCACGCTACGGGTAGGACAATTGAAAATTCGTGGTTCGATTCCTGATCTGAACAAGATCAATATTCTCCAAAGCTTTCAGGCTGGATCTGAAGCCCGCCCAGCCTCGAAAGCTAAGCGTGTCGCGAATGCTCTCGCCGTGGGTAAATGGGCTGGCTCAAGAACGTGACATACCTTTACTTAGTGCAGAGGTTAAGAATGTGTGAAGCCATCCATCCACTCCCACATACACCTTCATGTCGCGCAGAGGGACAGTCTTCATTGTCATTCCAGTATGTGTTTTTACGTCTGTCCGTCAGTAGTAAGAAATAACTTTTTACGATATTCGTTATGAAGGCAATACCGTTTGAGGCGTGATACGCCGCATCGCAAATAATTATTCACCCAGAATATGAGTGAAGGCAACATTTTCATGAATTTTTGTTAATCTATACTCCTAACCAAGTATTATGCGGTTGGCAAAATCGAGAAAAATGAGATTGGCGGGGCATTGTAGTACGTATAGCGAAGAACAGAGGTGCATACAGGGTTTTGGTGGGGAAACCTGAGGGAAACGGATCACTTGAAAGGCCCAGGAGCAGTTAGGAGGATAATATTAAGATTGATCTGGCTCAGGGTAGCGACAGGTGGCGGGCTGTTGTAAACGCGGTTAGGAACCTTCGTGTTCCATGAAATACTGGGAATTTCTTGATTAGCTGAGAACCGGTTAGCTTCTCAAGAAATACTCTGCTCCATGGAGTAAGTCAATAAGTAAGTACTCGTTGAAGGTCATAAGGGACTGTACCAAACGTAATGACAACATAAGACAGTAGATAAAGACTTTACTTGACTCATCTTTCTCGAAATTCCATTTCGATCATCTGAAAGCATGGGTTTACCTTATCCTCGTAGGAGACTTCATAAGAATTAGGAAAGAGCGAACATTTCCTCCATGTGACGTAGGCCTGGTATATTGAAGTTAGACGGCGCTCTCTTGTGTAAAATCTGAGGTTTTCACAGCAGTGGATTGTGACGATTGCTGTCCTTTTAGAAGATGGCGTCATGTTGTGTGGTGAAAATTCACCGACGTTTCGTTGGTTATTACCACGAGAGACGTCGGTTATATTCCACCAGGTTACACGGTGTTACATCCCAGAGGACACCAGCCGCCACTCTTTTTTCTGACCCTCAGAATATGGAATGATACTCTCAGCTGGCATTATCAGGAACAGTGTTGGTACTTCAGCTCAGTCAAATTATCACCTGTCGTCTGTTGACCGGGATAACGTACATAAATTAAAGGAACTGCATCTCATTTCTCGTCCCGTAAACAGTGCGTGTGATTAGATGATTCATCGTCACGAAATGGTCGAATAACTGGCCCAGCTTCAAGGGAATTTCTTTATCCGGTACAGATCGCTAAAAAATTAAAAATAGCACGTTAGGTGTACGGTAAAACATGGCAAAAGTGGTTATTGCTAACGGCTCTAAACAGTACGGCACTGCAACCCAGTGGCCTTTTCTTCCATAACGTCTCCAGTTCATCTTATGTAATGGTCCTCTGATCTCACTTGCTTAAATTTTGTAGCTGTTACAGCATCTTCAGGCTGCTTATGAACAAATGGCTTACTGTTGACGTGATTTATCAGTTCGTCAGCCGTTGAAACATTCCTTCCAGTGTAATATGGCAGCCATTACTGTACCGACACCATGGCTGCAGAATTTTACAGCGATCGCAGTGCAACCTGAAGTTGCCAGAGGAGTCACCTCAGCAGCAACACCACTCCCTCTCCTGCAATAAATAAGGGTGTATTTTGTACGCTGTGGGGTAACACGCTCTTGTATGATTTAAATTTTTTACGGTCCAGTTGTGCGAAGTGCACACTTAAGGGATAAGCCTGGCACGCACTCTTGTGGCCAGTGCCTGAAAGAAGGATGAAGCGCTTCAGTAGGAGCATCTGTGACGTAAAACCTAGCACAAACTATGTCTTTAGGTCTTGGCCCGCAGACTTTAGCAGTATAGTCGAAAGAACTTCACAGTACACTAAATTGTTGAAGAAGAGGAAAACATGGCGCTCTGTTTATAAGCGTCAACGTCGGTATTTTCACCCGAAGATAAAGACTTACATAGAGGGTCAGCCTAAACGTCTGTGGCGAAGGTGTATTTGATACGCTAACACGTTGCTTAGGAGGAGCCGGAATAGTGTAGACGGTATACAGACTAGGCTACGGGCTGAACAGCCTGGGTTTCGAAACCCGCCAGGCCAGAACTTTTCTTCAAAATCTGTCCGGACCGGCTTAGGAAACCTCCCGTTCTCCTGTGCAGTGGGTACCGGGGTTCTTTCCCCGAGATAAAACGGCCGGGGTGTGATGTTGTCCCCTCATCTCCATCTTGTGCTGAACTAAGAATGTTGGCGCTGTATCTCTACTCGCATTACATACATTCTTACCGCGGACCGGTGCAATGATACCATGTAACACACGTTTTGTTTGGTTCTAACTCCATTGTTTCTTTTCATTTTGAAACACAGTGTTTTCAAAGCTGGCTCTGCGCATGTCACAAAACAAATTTTAATATACAACATACTATGTTAGTTCATTTAAATTGGGGCTAATCTCTGCCAGATCTGAATTCAGTCTAATGGACCATCCACAGTAAGTTTCATATGCATGTTTCTTGTCTAATGACCGAAGAAGAACTACCTCTAGAAAATTCATGTCTAAAATGGGGGCAATGGGAAAGGCCCATTCCTATAATAGACTGAAGATGGTGTATCACTGTGTCCATAGTCTGGGGCTGCAAAATTAATAATGTAATGAAATATAAACAGTATGTAATACACGACAGTATCGACCCCTGTCTTCAGGATAATATAATAAGACATGTTCAGTTGGGATGATAGAAATATACTTCCAACCTCTGTGCAGCAGATATTACATAATAATCTTAGGACAAATTCCAGCTTTATAGATCGAGGGAGATAAAACTGGAAGTTACAGAAAATTGTATAAGAGCTTCATAAATTTCATCACTCACCAATTTGGCACAATCAAATCAATGAAATTTAAAAGAGTGTGGAGGGCAGAAAATCATATGAAGTTTTGGTCCGTAGAACTGAAGACAATATACCGCTTTGTAAGTCGTTGCTTTAGACTGAATAATAATAATAATATTAAAATGAGCTGTAAGCCAAATGCATGCTGCTCTGCAGAGGGCCAGTGGTGAATCCTTTTTTTAAAAAAAGAAATATACGTTCGGTTTCCATAAAATACCTTAGACATTTCAGAAGGTGACCGATTATCAGCAGCACGCGAACGCTGAGTTGAGAGTGATATTCAAAGCCGTCGTGTGGTAGATGATCCAATTAGCTGAAGCTGCGACTGTACTTTGCGGTGGTGGAAAGCCTATCATTACCAAGCGCTCTCATCCCCCGTAGAACAGTTGAGCGAGCGGGGGTTTACTTTGGGGCAGGATCTCTGACACTGAGAATATGAGCGACGTATGTAACTTCAAGCAGTCAATTGACTCGCAGACGTTCACATGGCGACTAATGCTGCTACTTGTTATCCAACAGACGAATCTGACGAAATCCTGATTGTCCTTCAGAAGTACGCTGTTCAGTCACAAGCTGATGACGTGATATTCCGATTCATGTATAATTTTCAAAGCCTCCTGTAAAATGGGCACTGGGTATTTCCCGGGGGTAAAGTGCGGCCGGGGCGTGCTGCTCACCACTCACCCCCTTCTAGTGCCGCGGTCATGGAAGAGTAGAGTTATACCTCTACCCACACTCTGGGCCACACCGGGCCTGTAACGGGGTCACTTTACCTTTTTTATATAATTTTCAAAATCGTACAAGGCAAATTCAGGTTTAGTATAATACCTTAAGATAATCTACGATTATTTCTTTGCGCATATTTCCCAGTTTAGTACAAACTATAATTTAAGAAGGTGTATTAGATCGTTTGTCGAGGCAGTGACGTACAAATGGCAAATAATAAAAAATGCATTAGGCTGCAACTCTTATCTAAAATAATTCTAACTTACATTCAGTAACTGAGTTCCTACTTGACAGAGAACAGATTTGTCTTCATTACGAGGACCATTATCCACAAGTTGTAAGGTGAACAATGGCTGATTATTTCGAAAGCCTGCAGAAACACACAAGTACATCTTGCGGAAAAGGTAAAAAGCTTTTTCTAATTGGTAGTATTGACCTATTGAACTTATCCATGTTAAGAGCGACTACTGAGCTGCAAACATTCAAGTGCAAATAGTTTAATTAAAAACTGGTGTGGACTTACAGGTTTCGCGAAATTTGTAAGCACCGAAAGATGATTGGGTTGGTTTAGTGTATTCTGAAGAGGGACGAATTTTGTTTAGTGCAGATTAGGCCCCAAGAAAGGCAGATATTTTTCCGTGTTCCATCGCGTTCTTACCGGCCCCGAGGTCCACCCAGCCCTTTATTAAATCGGGAGACATGGCTCTTACCCCAAGAGGTAAAGCGGACTTTAAGCTAACCACTCATTTCGAAATTGTGCTAAAGTTACGAATGGTCGGAGCTGTAAGCCCAGTCCGCCAAACGAATTTATATTATCGTTATTAACGCGTCTAAGTTTACCTTTACCTGAAGTGTAGAAGAAAAAGAAAGTGAGGGGCGTTCAAACTTTTTTCCTCGAGTTCTCAGCATGTAAGTCGCGCCAAATTATTTGTTGATATCGTTAGATATTTGATGTTTGTGTGGCTGTGCATCCCTGATACTATAATATAAATAATCAACTAGATGCAACAATAACGGTTTATTAATAATTTCAATCAATTCAACATGTTTCGGACGATAATTTCGCCCATCCTCAGGAACACTAGACTGCGTTTACAGCTTGTGGTATAATGTACCGA
>Ga0123354_10002035_pt1 | contig 26026 bp, 26 predicted proteins | sample TergutLab28metaG_2_FD_97872 | JGI IMG/M metagenome (GOLD analysis project Ga0123354, IMG submission 97872) | Labiotermes labralis P4 segment gut microbial communities from Petit-Saut dam, French Guiana - Lab288 P4 | ecosystem: Host-associated > Arthropoda: Insects > Digestive system > Gut ...
GGGGGGGGGGGGGGGGTAAAGTCAGTTTCATAAGAAAAGGGCCCCTTCTCTGGCGGTTTATGGGGGACATATTCACTTACGCGATGAGTCGGGTCAATAGGCCCCTCTTCTTGTCATCCTCAAGGCTTGCGCAGCAAGCCCCCCACTTGTGGGGGAGGGTTTGGGTGGGGGGATCTTACCGCCCGAGCTTCTGCGCTACATAATCGCGCACCTTGTCCAGACTAACCCGCTCCTGCGTGGTTGTGTCGCGGTCGCGGATGGTGACAACTTGATCCTTCAGCGTATCGCCGTCCACCGTTATACAATAGGGCGTGCCAATCTCATCCATGCGGGCGTAGCGTTTGCCGATAGCTTGTTTGACGTCAAACTGCGTGATGTAATCCTGACGCAGATCCATATAGAGCTTTTCCGCAACTTCCGGCATGCCGTCTTTATTCACAAGCGGGAAAATGCCGAGCTTCACCGGCGCAAGGCTTGGCTTGATCTTCAGCCATTCGGGTGACGGGCGGGTTTCGTCATACTGATAGCCCTCGCACAACAGCAACAGAACGCCGCGCGTCAGGCCGCTTGCCGGCTCCACCACATGAGGGACATAGCGGCGCTTGCTTTCCTGATCGATATAATCCAGCGTTTGTTTGCTGAACTCTGTGTGCTGCTTGAGGTCAAAGTCCGTGCGATACGCCACCCCTTCAAGCTCCCCAAATCCGGGCGCCGTAAAGGGCCAGCGATATTCAATATCGGATGTGCCTTTGGAGTAATGCGCAAGTTCATTTTCAGGGATAATGTGGCGGTAGAGGTTTTCCTTTTTGCAGCCGATGCTCTCCCACCAGCGCATGCGCTCGGCCACCCAGAACTCGTACCACATCATGCCGTCTTCAGGGGCGCAGAAGAACTCCATTTCCATTTGCTCGAACTCGCGCGAGCGGAAGATAAAGTTGCGCGGCGTGACCTCGTTGCGGAAAGACTTGCCGATCTGCGCCACGCCAAAAGGCGGCTTGACGCGCGAAGTATCAAGGACGTTCTTATACTGCAAAAAGATGCCCTGCGCCGTTTCAGGACGCAGATAGACTTTTGAATCCTCGTTTTGAAACACGCCGACAAAAGATTCAAACATCAGATTGAAAGCGCGCGGCTCGGTCAGCGTTCCGGCTTGCTGCGCGTCAGGGCCGATCACTTTGGCGCGGGTTGTTTCATCCAGATTGGTGAGCGGGATGGCTTTGCTTGCATCAAAAGGAACAAGCTCCTCACCGCCTGCTTTTTGGATAAGTTTTTTGGCTTTTTTGGTGAGGGACTCTTCAAACTCATCCCCTTCAAGCGCGCTGAGAAGACCGAGGGATTTCTTTGTCCCTGCCTTTTCATAAAAAACCTCGAGCGCCAGAATGTGATCTGCGCGGTAGCGCAGTTTGGTTTCCCGATCATCCACCATCAGATCCGCAAAGCCGCCCACATGCCCCGAAGCGTGCCATGTGCGCGGATGCTGGATGATGGTGCTGTCAAGCCCGACAATGGAAAGAGGCTTTCCATCAGGCCCAAGCGGCGGGCATTCGACATGATCGCGCCACCAGCGGTCACGCAGATTATTTTTAAGCTGCGTGCCCAACGGCCCATAATCCCAAAAACCATTGAGACCGCCATAGATTTCCGAAGCAGGAAAAACAAACCCCCGCCGCTTGCAAAGGGAAACGATGCGGTTCATCAAAGAGTTTTCCAGTTTTGTCATGTTAAACCTTGTCGCCGATTGTGGTCAGATCAATCTTGATGCCTGGCCCCATGGTTGAGGACAGCGCCACGCGATTAATATAAGTTCCTTTCACGCCTGCGGGACGCGCTTTGACAATCGCGCCGATAAAGGCACGGGCATTGTCTAAAAGCTGGTCTTCCGTGAAGGAGACTTTGCCGATACCGGCATGCACAATCCCGCTTTTTTCAGCGCGGAACTCAACCGAGCCGGCTTTGGCGGCCTTAACGGCGTCTGCCACGTTGGGGGTGACGGTGCCGAGCTTGGGGTTGGGCATCAGCCCGCGCGGGCCAAGAACCTTACCAAGCTTGCCGACAACAACCATCATGTCGGGTGACGCAACCACGCGGTCAAAAGCGGAAAAACCGCCCAAGATTTTTTCCGCCAGATCATCAGCGCCCACAACATCCGCGCCTGCGGCCAAAGCCGCATCGGCCTTTTCGCCTTTGGCGAAGACGGCCACGCGCATGGTTTTGCCCGTGCCATGCGGCATCTGCACCGTGCCGCGCACGGCCTGATCCGACTGACGCGGATCAATGCCGAGATTCATGGCGATCTCAAGCGACTCGACAAACTTGCGACCTGTGGCCGCAGCGTTTTTCTTGACCAGCTTCACGCCGTCCTCAAGCGTATGGAGCTTTTGAGGATCGAGGTCTTTCGTCACATTGCGAAGTTTTTTACCGTGTTTCATGACTTATTTCCCTTCCACCAAAACGCCCATAGAGCGCGCCGATCCGGCCAGCATCTGGCAAGCACCTTCGACATCATTGGCATTCATATCTACGATTTTCTCTTTTGCAATTTCACGCAGCTGATCCATTGTGATTTTTCCGGCGACCGCCGTCCCCGGCGTTTTCGATCCGCTTTGCAGCTTGATCGCCTGTTTGATCCAATAGGTATTGGGCGGCTTTTTCGTGATAAAGGTGAAAGTACGATCACTAAACGCCGTAATCACAACAGGGATCGGCATCCCTTTTTCCATGTTCTGGGTTTTTGCGTTAAACTGCTTGCAAAAATCCATGATGTTAAGGCCCCTCTGCCCCAAAGCTGGCCCGATCGGCGGCGAAGGATTCGCCGCGCCAGCCGGAACCTGAAGCTTGATATAGCCTACAATTTCCTTTGCCATTTTTTATCTCCTGCCTGTTTCAAAACGGAAAAACAGATCTTTCTGCCGAAGAGATTTCAGCAAAAAGCCTGCCGCCCAAAGTTTTTGAAGGAAACCCGTTTCCCCCTTTTACGCCCGTAAGCGCTGCGTGGTTCGGCACCCCAAGGGATTGATCTTCAGGGGCAAACCTTCCACACAATGAGGGGGTTATAAGGGATGAAAGCATAAACGTCAAGCCCCCCCTCCTAGGCCCTCCCCCGCAATGGGGGAGGGCTAGAACCCTCTTGTCATCCTCGGGGCTTGCGAAGCAAGAACCCGGGGATCTAACGTGGGCGCTAACGTCAGCTCCCCGGCTCAACCGCTTCGCGGTTGCCCGAGGATGACAATTTAAGGGAGGGCTAGGGCCTTACAGCTTTTCTACTTGCGTATATTCAAGTTCGACCGGTGTGGCGCGGCCGAAGATGGAGACGGCGACTTTCAGGCGGGATTTGGATTCATCCACATCCTCGACAACGCCGTTGAAGGAGGCAAAGGGGCCATCTGCCACGCGAACCTGCTCACCCACCTCAAAGACGATCGAGGATTTGGGACGCTCAAAGCCTTCCTGTACCTGATTGAGAATCCGCTCCGCCTCTTTCTGCGAGATCGGGGACGGCTTGCTGCCCGAGCCTAAAAAGCCCGTCACTTTGGCCGTGTTCTTCACCAGATGCCAGCTTTCATCGCTAAGATCCATCTTAATCAGGACATAGCCGGGGAGGAACTTGCGTTCGGTATTGACTTTTTTGCCACGGCGCAGCTCAACCACCTCTTCCGTGGGGACGAGGATTTCCGAAAAATAATCCTCAAGACCTTTTTTGATCGCGGTTTCTCGAATCATCTGCGCGACTTTTTTCTCAAAGCCTGAATAAACGTGAATAACATACCAGCGTTGTGCCATGACACATATCTCCTTGCTAATTTCTCATGCCTAAAATCTTGCCGACCACATAGCCCAGAACGCCGTCCGTCACAAAAAAGAAGGCGCCGGCTAAAAGCGCCATGGCGATAATCATAATTGTGGTGATGACCGTCTCGCGCTTTGTGGGCCATGTGACTTTGGCAATTTCGCGTTTGGTTTCGCGCAACAATTCAATAATATTGGCCATCCGGCTCTCCAGCTTTTAAAATGGCAGGAGTGGCAGGCATCGAACCCGCAACCTTCGGTTTTGGAGACCGACGCTCTACCAATTGAGCTACACTCCTTCCGCCCTTCTTGCCCTCACAACCCGCTATCCGGCGGCTGGCCGGATCAACTTAAACAATCATGCAAGGGAACCCGCTTCTTCTACACCATATAAAGCGCCGACGTAAAGGAAAAAATGCGCTGGCCCTTGGTTAACTTTGGAGCGGGTGAAGGGAATCGAACCCTCGTGGCCAGCTTGGAAGGCTGGAGCTTTACCATTAAGCTACACCCGCTTTTGACCTTTGCCGAGGCGTTTTCATGTATCACGCCGGGCGCCGCCCTTCAAGTTGAAAGAAAGCTGTTCAGGGCTGTTGCTCCCTGCTCCAAATCAGCTTAAAATGCGTCTGCCTACCTTCCCTCAAGGAGCTTTTCTCATGCGTTTTTATCTACTGCAAGCTGTGTGTCTTTCCTTTATTCTTTGCCTTTTGGGCCAAAATGTCTTGGCTCAGGGGGTGCTCGTGCCGGAGGATGATGTCTCCTATGGGCTTACCCCGACCCGCCCCGCGCAGCCTCAGCCAGAACCTGAGCCGGAGCCACAGCCAGCACCGCAACCCGCGCCGGCCCCTGCCCCGCAGCCGACCCAGCCGCAGATGCAAGAGGATATCTCGCCTGCCGATCAGGAGGCGGTCAAAGAATCCGAAGCCAAAGCGCAGGCTCTTATCAAGCAAAGCATGCCCACCAATACACGTCAGGATGGCGTAACGGTAAAGCTGACACCGGGCGGGCGGCTTCCGCCCAAGGCCGTGACGGAAGAGGATAAAATGATCGCCGCGCTTTTGGAAAAAGGCCAGACATTGCCGCAGCAGAGATCCGATCACCCTATTTTTGAAGCCATCCGCAAATTCAAGGATCTGTATAAAAAGCAGTTTGAACGTCCGCCTAACTTTTTGGACGCGCCGGTATCCCGCGCCTTTCAAAGTTCGGACATGAAAGGATCCTTTACGGTCGGCGTGATGGGCGATTTTATGTGGGGTGAAAAAGATCTCGAGAAGCTCGAAAAAACTCTTGGTCTGGCGCGTGAGGCTGTGCCGCAGAGTTGCCAGATCAGGCTTCGCGTTACGGTTCAGACAACGGACGGAAAACCTTTTTACAAGCTTGATCTTTTCACGGGCGAGCAAGGAACCCTCAACTTCAACGGCACCGTCACAGGGCTTGAAAGCCGCGCTTTTGCCTTTTGCGTCAAGCCGGCTTCTTTCCCACAAAACGGATCCACCATCCTCAGGCTTGGCGCGTATTACGGCGTCATGCTGGCCGAAAGTTCATGCGCGGCCGGCAAAAACACTTTCCTGACAAATGCAGGCGTCCGCTATGACGGGGATGGGAAGATATCCTGCGCGTTTAAGTAGTCTAACGGCCTTTAGCGCGATCTACGGCGATGATGGCGTTGCTGGCGCGCAAGGCGGCGATGATGTCCAGTAGGTGTCTTGTGTCCTTTACTTCGACATCAACAAGGATGTCGAAGAAATCCACCGTCCGGTTTGTGATCTTCAGATTTAAAATATTGCCGTTGCCCTTGCCGATGATGGTGGTCAGGTGGCCAAGGCCGTTGGGCTTGTTGGCCAAAACCACCACCAGACGCCCGACCATTTTGTCCGCTTCCTTGCCCTGTTCATCGTCCCATGCCACGTCAATCCAGCGCTCCGGCATGTCGCGGAAAGAATCCAAAGTTTCGCAATCTGTCGTGTGCACCGTCACGCCGCGCCCCGTTGCAACAATGCCCACAATTTCATCCCCGGGCAAAGGATGGCAGCAGCGCGCAAAATGAACCGCCATTCCGGGGATCAGCCCTTTAAGCGCCAAAGGCGCGTCCGTCCGCGCGGCGGGGCGTTTTTGCAATTTCTGCGCGGCCTCGATCATCGCGCTTGAAAGCTCTTTTTCAGGCGGCCTGTTTTTGCGATCGGGATAGGCCGCGAAAAACACATCGCGCGCCGGCTGCAAAGAGGCGCCTATATTGGCAAACAGATCCTCAAGCGACGAGGATTGGAAGTTCTTGGCAACCGCTTCAAACGGCTTTTCGCCGAAATCCACGCCTTCTTGCTTGCAGATTTTTTCAAGCATCGCGCGCCCGAGAGCAATATATTCCACGCGCTGCTGGATGCGCACAAAACGGCGGATGCGTGCGCGCGCCTTGCCTGTGACGACAAAGCGTTCCCATGCCGGTGAAGGCGTGCCGTTTTTCTGCGTGATAATTTCAACCTGATCGCCGTTTTGCAGCTCGGTACGCAAAGGCACCATACGGCCATTAACTTTAGAACCCACGCAGGAATCGCCCATGGCGCTATGCACCGCATAAGCAAAATCCACTGGCGTTGCGCCACGCGGCAGCGTGATGATGTCGCCTTTGGGCGAAAAACAAAAAACCTGATCCTGAAACAGTTCAAGCTTGGTGTGTTCAAGAAACTCCTCGGGCTTTTGCGCGTGCTCGACAATATCCAAAAGCTCGCGCAGCCAGCGATATTCCGAACCGTCATGGCTATGCGCATCCTGCTTATAAGCCCAGTGCGCCGCCACGCCGAGCTCGGCCACTTCATGCATCTCATTGGTTCTGATCTGGACTTCGATCTTCTGGCGTTCAGGCCCTATGATGGTGGTGTGAATGCTTTGATATTTGTTCGGCTTGGGCGTCGAGATATAATCCTTAAAACGCCCGGGAATACCGGCGTAGTGGTTGTGAATAATCCCCAGCGACTGATAACAATTTCCCACCGTATCGACAAGCACGCGAAAGGCCATGATGTCCGAAAGCTGCTCAAACGCTATCGCCTTGCGAGTCATCTTTCGCCAGATGGAGTAAGGCGTTTTTTCGCGCCCTTCCACGGTTGCGTGAACGCCTTCATTGCGTAAAAGTTTTTCCAGAGTCCCGCGTATTTTTTCGGCGAGATTGCCGCCCTCCTCCCGCAAATAAGATAAACGCGCCACAATACTGTCGCGCGCGTCCACATTGATCTCGGCAAAAGCGAGATCCTGAAGTTCATCCTTCATCGTCTCGATACCTATGCGCTCGGCCAAAGGCGCGTAGATATCCAGCGTTTCGCGCGCGATGCGTTGGCGTTTTTCAGGATCTTTGACAAAGTGCAAGGTGCGCATGTTGTGAAGGCGGTCGGCAAGCTTCACCAAAAGCACGCGGATATCAGCCGACATGGCTAAAAGAAGCTTGCGGAAGTTTTCCGCCTGCTTGGTTTGATCGCTTTGAAGCTCGATACGCGAGAGCTTGGTGACACCGTCCACAAGCTGCGCGACATCCTTGCCGAAAAGTTTTTCGATTTCCTCCAGCGTTACGGCGGTGTCTTCCACCACATCATGCAAAAGCGCCGTCACGATGGTGACGGCGTCCATGCGCATGCCGGTCAAGATTCCCGCCACCTCTAAAGGGTGCGAAAAATAAGGCGCGCCTGAGGCGCGTATTTGCGCGCCATGCGCCTGCATGGCAAACACATAAGCACGGTTGAGCAGATCTTCATCAGCATCAGGATCGTAAGATTTGACGCGCTCGACAAGCTCGTACTGGCGCATGATGGGCGTGCGCGGCAAAGACTCGTCCTGCGCCTTGACATCCACGCTGTCGCCCTTAACCATTTTAGGCGTGGGGGAAAGCGTGGTCATATCAGGCGCTATAAGATCCATTCGTGTTATCAATCCGCTTGTGCGAGGCCGCCGCTCTGGAGAAAAGCCGCCTTGAGGTATCCTCGCCGCCCTTTAAGAGAAAGATATGCGGGTTAGTCCTTTACATCCACATCCTCAAACATAACGGACGAGAAGTCGCCTTCCGCAAGATCCGCTTCCTCTTCATCATCCTCAAGATCATCGTCCATCGTCATGTCGTCTTCATCATCATCCATGCGCATCGAGGCGTCAATCCAGCTTTGCTGTTCGCTGGTCATCATCTCCCCAACCTCATCATCGGGAACATCGGGTTCGATATGCTTTTGCATGCCTTTGACAAGAGATTCCTGCAAACGATCAAGGTCAAGCTTATGCGCGGCAATTTCGCGCAAAGCGACAACGGGATTTTTATCCCGATCACGTCCGACATGCAGCTCGGCCCCCGAGGATAAAGCGCGCGCGCGATGCGCCGCCATCATCACCAGGTCAAAACGGTTGGGAACAAGAAGAACACAATCTTCAACAGTAACGCGCGCCATAGGGCAATCCTCTTTCCTTATCTTTGTTTATAACTCTGCCGCAGATCTCTAAAGCCTCTTTGAGACTGAGGATTTTTCCCCTGAACTTGCAGCAAACACTGACTTTAACCCTTTTCACCAAGGCCTGTAAAGAGCTTACATCATTTTCAAAACTCTCAAGCGCTGCGGCAAAATAGAACAAAATGCTTGCAAAAGACGGGTCTTTGAGATATAATTTTACCCTCAAGCATGTGTTTGATTCACTTGCGGAATGGTCGTCCTCGGGAAAAATAGGACTGGACAGTTTAGGCCTAGGCTGGTTTATGCTATAGTTAATTTGGTTTTCATCACACAAAAGAGGATCTTATGATTTTTTATAAAGAAGAAAGAATGGCGATGTTTATTGACGGCGCCAATCTGTACGCGGCTTCGCGCGGTTTAGGGTTCGACATCGACTACAAACGTCTTTTGGAGCTTTTTGCGGGACGCGCAAGGCTTGTTCGCGCGTTTTACTACACGGCTCTGGTTGAGAATGAGGAATATTCCCCCATCCGGCCCTTGGTCGATTGGCTGGATTATAACGGCTACGCCATGGTGACCAAGCCGACCAAGGAGTTCACGGACGCTTTTGGCCGCCGCAAGATTAAAGGCAATATGGACATAGAGCTTGCGATTGACGTGATGGAGATGAGCGACAATGTCGATCACATCATGATTTTCTCGGGTGACGGTGATTTTAGGCGTCTGGTTGAGGCGGTTCAGCGCAAAGGCAAGCGCGTGAGCGTTGTCAGCACGATGCGCTCCACGCCCCCGATGGTGGCGGATGAGCTGCGTCGGCAAGCAGATAATTTTATCGAGCTTGCGGATCTGATGCCCCACATCGCCCGCGCCCGCGACCCCAACGCCGCGCCGATGGCCACCACGCCCCCGACCACCGCCCAGCCCAACCTTGAGGAGCTGACGGACAACATCCAAGGCGTCAAAGAACCTATCGTACAAGAAAACGTGGCGTAAGAAAAAGCCCCCCACCCAACCCTCTCCCGCAAGGGGGGAGGGCTTAATTAAACTGTCATTGCGAGGAAAGCCGCCGCAGGCGGATTGACGCGGCAATCTCTGCAACATCGCCGAGATTGCCGCGTCGGGCCTGAAGGCCTTCCTCGCAATGACATGAGGGAGCCTTACGGCCTTCCTGCCAATGACAGGTTTTTTAGCCAGCCATCGCGGCAAGTTCTTTGAGGGTTTTTTCGATTCCCTCTAGCCGTGTTTCCATATTGTCCCAGACGCGCATTAAAACCAAACGTTGGTCAGGGCGCACCTTGGCGGTGCCGGCTTGGGCGAGAATCCAGTTCATGAGTTTTTCAGGCTGCGGGAAGCGATCCTGATAAAAGCCGATCACGGCGCCACGGGGGCCGGCGTCAAGTTTGCTTATCAGGCAGGCGCGGCAGAGTCTTTTAATCTCGACCGTGCGCAGAAGATTTTCCACTTCCTGCGGGAGCGGGCCGAAGCGGTCTATCATTTCAGCGGCGATGCTTTGCGTGTCTTCCTGCCCTGCCCCGCTTGCAAGGCGGCGGTAAAGGCCAAGGCGCACGCCAAGATCCTCGACATAAGTTTCAGGGATCAAAACCGAAAGGCCGATATTGATTTGCGGCGTCCAATCGTCCTGCTGCACAAAAGATTCTTCATCCTGCCCCTGCCCTGCTTTGGCCAGCATGACGGCCTCTTGCAGCATTTGCTGGTAAAGCTCGATGCCGACTTCGCGGATGTGGCCGGATTGCTCCTGCCCCAGAAGATTACCCGCGCCGCGAATATCCATATCATGGCTGGCCAGTTGAAAGCCTGCGCCCAGCTCGTCAAGCGTTGTGATGACCTCAAGCCGCTGCTGCGCCGTGGCGGCTAAAGGCGCATTCTGCGCATAGGTAAAATACGCATAGCCGCGCTGCTTGGCGCGCCCGACACGGCCTCGCAATTGGTAAAGCTGCGCAAGCCCGAACATATCCGCGCGGTGCAGGATGATCGTGTTGGCGTTGGGAATATCAAGGCCCGATTCAATAATGTTGGTCACCAGAAGAATATCAAACTGTCTGGCATCAAAACCCGTCATAATATCATCAAGCATCGCAGCGCTCATGCGGCCATGCGCCATGACGATTTTCAATTCGGGAACAAGCGTTTTCAGCTCTTCCGCCAGAGCGCTTAATTCTTCAATCCTTGGGCAGACGTAAAAGCTTTGCCCGCCACGGTAATATTCGCGCATCAGCGCCTGCCGGATAATCAAAGGATCATAGGGCAGGACAAAAGTATTGACGGCCAGACGATCCACCGGCGGGCTTGCGATCAGGCTAAGTTCGCGCACGCCCGTCAAGGCAAGCTGCAAGGTTCTTGGAATCGGCGTTGCCGTCAAGGTCAGGATATGCGCGTCCGCGCGAAGTTCTTTCAGCTGCTCCTTTTGTTTAACGCCGAAACGCTGTTCTTCATCCACAATCACAAGGCCCAGACGCTGGAAACCGACATCCTTGGCCAAAAGCGCGTGCGTGCCGATCACAATATCAACGCGGCCTTCTTTGAGATCTTCTTTTGTCTGCTTGGCCTCTTTAGCCGTGACCATGCGCGAAAGCTGCGCGATACGCACGCCAAAACCGGAAAAGCGGTCGGAAAAACTCTGATAATGCTGGCGCGCCAAAAGCGTTGTCGGCGCGATCAAAGCTACTTGCAAGCCCGCCTGCTGGGCGGCAAAAGCCGCGCGCAGCGCCACTTCCGTCTTGCCGAAACCGACATCGCCGCAGATTAATCTGTCCATGGGTCGTCCGCTTGCGAGATCGCCCAAAACGGCCTCGATAGATTGCTCTTGATCCTCTGTTTCATTATAGGGGAAACGCGCGGCAAACTCCTGATAGCTTTGCTGCCGCACTTCGATGATTTCTGCTTTTTTAAGCGCGCGCAGCGCCGCGATTTTTAAAAGATCATCCGCAATTGAAAGAAGTTTTTTCTTGACCTGCGCCTTGCGCGCCTGCCAAGCCGCGCCGCCGAGCCGATCAAGCACAGCCCCCGTCTGCGCGCTTGCGTAACGCGAGAGGACATCCATATTCTCAACAGGCACAAAAAGCTTGTCCCCGCCGTCATAAATCAGGCGAATGCAATCATGCGCGGCGCCCAGAGCCTCGATCGTCTCAAGCCCTTCATAGCGCCCTATGCCGTGTTCGGCATGCACGACAAAATCGCCCGGGTTTAAGCGGTCAAGCTCCAGCTGAAAGGCTTCCGCAGATTTGCGCCGGCGCGGGCGGCGGATCATGCGATCGCCTAAAATATCCTGCTCGCTGATGACGGCAAGATCCTGACTTGTAAAGCCATGCTCAAGGCCAAGCACAACCAGAAGGATCAATTTTTTATCAAGCTTATGTCCATCCGCCCAGCTTTTGTCTGGCGACAGGATCGCAACCGGCACATTATGCGCGCGCAAAAGCTTTTCCATGCGGTCTGCGGAGCCCTGCGAATAGCAGGTTATCATAACCCGCCGTCCACCCGCCTGATGCCTTGCCGCATAAGCGCCAAGCGCGGCATAAAGCGCCGTTTGATCTTGCGCGCGCGCATCCGAAAAATCGCGCCCTCTTGCGCCGCTTTCGTCTGTTGTGCCTTCCTTAAAGGGCGAGAAAACGACAACAGAGCGTTCCTTCAAACGCGCTTCAACCGTTTCAGGGCTTTCATAAAGGCTTTCAACAGGCACAGGCTTGTAAGGGATGACGTTAGCTCCGCGTTTAGATGCCTGCATCATGGCGTGGCGCGCTTTGTAAAAATCTTCGACCTGCTGATGGCGCTGCGCCAGAGATTCAAGCGCCAGCGATTCAAAACTCACCGGCGCGGAAGGCGCATAATCCAGCAAACTTACAAGGCGCGGGTAAAATAAAGGCAGCCAGTGCTCAAGACCCGGAAAGGCCTGTCCGGCAGAAACGGCTTCGTATAACGGGTCTTTATCGCCCGCCACGCCAAAGAGCGCGCGATAGCGCTCGCGGAAAGAGGTGATGGTCTGCGCATCCAAAATCACTTCCGAAGGCGGATCGAGCCTGAGCGCGTCAAGCGTCTCCCCCGAAAGCTGCGTCAAAGGATCAAAGAGCCGCATGCTTTCGATGTCATCATCAAAAAAATCCAAACGCACGGGACGCTCAAAGCCTGCGGGAAAAAGATCCACAATCCCGCCGCGCACCGCAAAAGATCCGACCTCGCGCACGGTGGGGGCCGGATGATAGCCGCGCGCCACCAAAAACCGCGTCAGACGTTCAACGGGCAGCGTCATACCCGTGGTTAAGGTCATAAAGGCTTCTTTCAGCACTTCCGGCGGCAAGGTCTTTTGCGCAAAAGCGTGGACTGTGGTGAACAAAATCGCCGGCTTTGTGAAGGGCCGCAAAAGCCGCTCCAGCGTCGCAAGCCTCTGCCCGCAAATATCCGCATGCGGCGCAATCCGGTCATAGGGAAGACAATCCCAAGCCGGAAAAGCAAGCAGCTCGACCTCCGGCGCAAAGAAGGCCAAGGCTTGCGCCAAAGTCGCGGCCGCGCGGTCATCCAGAGCAACATGAACCAGCACGCCGCCCTTGCAGCGATGCGCCATCGCCGCCAAAAGGCGCGCCTCATACCCCGCCGGTACGCCGCCAAGGCGGATCCGGCAGGGCCGGTCAGGTTGAAAAGACGGAAAAAACATAAATATATGGCCTGTAAGCTGTGATTTGTGACTTGTAATCTAATAAAAAAAACCCCGCAAGGCAGTTTTCTGCCTGGCGGGGCCTTTTGTCGTCAAAAGACTTATTTCTTTTTCGTCTTGGACGCGGGCTTCTTTGCAGGAGCCTTTTTCGTTGCCGGCTTTTTCGCCGGTTTTTTCTTGGCAGCCATTGGTACCTCCAAAATTGAGAGTTAAAAACAGGTCAGATAAGCAAGGCGCCACCCTCCTGTTTTGCTTTGACAAGGCGAAAGCGGGTCTTTAGAACGACTCACTTATTTTGGCAAAGTTATGATCTTGTCTCATGATATTGACTAACGAATGGTAAACGCCTAAAAAACTCTTCCAAAGGGGGGGCCTGTAGCTCAGTTGGTTAGAGCTATCCGCTCATAACGGATTGGTCGTAGGTTCAAGTCCTACCGGGCCCACCAGCTTTTGCTCAAGCTACTTAAACAGATTTAGCGCGTGCCGTATTTTTTGCAGACAAGCTGGCACATGGGGCTTTCAGCGGAAACCGGCACCACGCAGCAGTGCGGCTCCATAGTCAGGCCGATTTTCTTGCGATCCAGACGTCTGGTTGTCAAACAAAGATCCCGATCCAAACCGCGCGTATCATCGAAATAACTGCCCTCCGCCCGCAGGTTCAGGCGTGAAGCCACACATCTGTCAGCATCGTTTATCAGTTTGGGAAGCAAGTCCTGCTCGCCCGCGCTGTCGGTCACTTGCGCACAGGGAAACTTCGCAGAACAAATGGCGCTGCCGAAATCGGGCGCCGTATCATATTTCCCCGCAACAGCAGGCGCAGATACCGAAAAAAGCAAGGCAAAAGCAAAAATCAAAGCAAAACGCGACATGGGATGATCCTCCTTAATCCAAAAGCCTTTGGCGATCTTAACCATGTATCCCCTCGGACGCAAGGCTTTGTTACGCGGCGAAATCATGGTTTTCTCAAGGATTTTTTTTGTTTATAAGAATGCGTATGAACGAGTCTTTCTTTGAAAACACGCTTGTCACGCTGACCCTTGATGAGCGTCTTGATAAGGCGCTGGCCGCCGCGCTTGAAGGTTTTTCGCGCACGCGCCTGAGCCAGCTGATTAAAGAAGGGCATGTCAAACGCCTTGAGCCCTCGCCCCTTATTGTGACAAACCCCGCCTTTGCCGCGCAAAAAGGGGATCTCTACCGCCTGACCCTGCCGAAGGCGCGCGCGGCTGCGCCGCAGGCCGAGGCCATCGCGCTTGAAATTGTTTATGAAGATGATGATCTGCTTGTCGTGAACAAACAGGCGGGGCTTGTGGTTCATCCTGCCGCCGGTCACTGGGAAGGCACATTGGTCAACGCCCTTTTGGCGCATTGCGGGCCGACATTAAGCGGCATCGGCGGCGTGGCAAGACCCGGGATTGTACACCGGCTTGACAAGGACACCAGCGGCCTGATGGTGGTGGCCAAAAATGACTTTGCGCATAAGGCGCTTAGCGAACAATTTTCATCTCGTACATTAAGCCGTCTTTACCGCGCTATTGTCTGGGGCGTGCCTAGTCCTCTTGAAGGCCGGATTGAAGGCGCCATAGGCCGCCATCCCCGCGCGCGGCAAAAAATGTCTGTGCGCGCGCATGGCGGTAAAGAAGCCCTGACCTTTTACAAAACTTGCGAGGTTTTTGCCCCTTTTGCTGCTTTGGTGTCCTGCAAGCTTGCCAGCGGCCGCACGCATCAGATCCGCGTTCATATGGCGCATCAAGGCCACCCCGTGGTAGGCGACTCCCTCTACGCCACGCGCAAAACTGCCAGCAAAAAAGGCGGGGTTATTGCCGAGCTGACCTATTTCCCGCGCCAAGCCCTGCATGCCGGTGAGCTCGCTTTTATCCATCCGCGCACCCAAAAACCCCTTGTTTTTAAGGTTCCTGATCCTGAAGATTTTGACAGCCTCTTGAAATACCTCAGAAACCTGCCCTTATAAGGCGCAAAAAAATACTGGCGCTGGGCGATCCGTTTTTGCTATCTTCGCGGGCCAGAACTTATGAAGCTTTCAGGTGTTTTGCTCGTGTCTTTTTCCGCCGCCCAACTTCCCGTTCTTCACAGCGACCATGGTCTTGCGCGTTATATGCAGGCCATCCGGCGCTATCCCATGCTCGAGGCCAGAGAAGAGTTCTCGCTTGCCAAAGCTTGGAAGGAGCATGGCGATCTGCAAGCGGCGCACAAGCTTGTGACCTCGCATCTGCGGCTGGTGGCTAAAATCGCTATGGGCTATCGCGGCTACGGCCTTCCCTTGTCCGAGCTGATTGCCGAGGGCAATATCGGCATGATGCAGGCCGTCAAGCGCTTTGATCCTGACAAAGGCTTTCGTCTCGCCACTTATGCGATGTGGTGGATCAGGGCTTCTATTCAGGAATATGTGCTGCATGCTTGGTCTCTGGTGAAGATCGGCACGACCGCCGCACAGAAAAAACTTTTTTTCAATCTCCGGCGGATCAAGCACACGATGCGGGCGATGGATCAAGGCGATCTCTCGCCCAAAGATGTCGAAACCATCGCCAAACAGCTTGCGGTGAGTGAGCAGGATGTTGTGGATATGGATCGCCGCCTCAGCGGCCCCGATTTGTCGCTGAACGCGCCCTTGACGCTTGATGGCGAGGGCGAAAGTCAATGGCAGGATCTTTTGGCGGATGAGCGCGACAATCAGGAACAGACTTTAAGCCTCGCCCAGCAAACGCAGCGCCACAAAGAGCTGTTGACGCAAGCCCTTTCCACCCTGAACGAGCGCGAGCGAGATATTCTGATCGCAAGGCGCCTATCCGAGCCATCCCAGACTCTTGAAGACCTATCCCAAAAACACAATATCAGCCGCGAGCGCATCCGCCAGATCGAAACACGCGCTTTTGAAAAAATAAAAACCCATGTTACAGCCGCGCTGGCGCAAGAGGTTATGGGCTGAAAATATTGAAAGAAAGGAACGGGTGATGACTATTTTTGGAAAAACCAAAGAAGAAATAGAAGCGTGGGCGGCAGAAGCGACGCGCAAAGCACAAGAAGAGATTCACGCCAAAGGGCTACCTTATGTCATTGGAGATAATAGAGGCATGTTTAAGGTTTATCCTGACGGAAGAAAAGTATTTGTACCTTATAGCAAGGATCAAACATGTGAGAATGGATAATCAACCAGTTTTTATAGTTTTTGCAGGCCCTAACGGTTCCGGCAAAAGCACCTTGAAGCTCAGGGCCGAAAATGATCCTGATTTTCCGGCATGCTATATCAACGCCGATGAGATCAAAAAAAACTCAAAATGCACCGATTTAGAGGCACAAGCCACGGCCAGACAAGCATGTGAAGACGCCGTGGCGAAGAAAGAACCTTTTGCCTTTGAAACGGTGTTTTCTCATATAAGCAAGCTTGCGCTTATGGAGCGCGCAAAACAAGCGAGCTATTGGGTTCAGTTGCATTTTGTGTGTTTACAGGATGCAGAAATAAACGTGGCTCGTGTGCATAAGCGCGTTGCAACCGGCGGGCATCCTGTTCCTGAAGACAAGATTATCAGCCGCTACCCCAACAGCATGCGGCTTTTAAGCCAGTCATTTGCCGTAGCGGATGAAGCGCTGGTTTTTAATAACTCATGGACGGACCCAAAACTGATTGCCAGAAAAACAAGCGACGGCAAGCCCCATATTTATCCGAACCCCGAAAGCCGGTGGACAAAGGAAGAAATCCAAATCCTGCTTGGGATAAGTGAACGGCCCTTATCAAACAAGCCTTGTCCGGCAAGCGGCCTTAGTCGTTCATAAACTTTCATGACCAACGCTCCCGATCAAAACATCCTTAGCCGCCGCACTTTTGCGATCATTGCGCATCCTGATGCGGGGAAGACGACTTTGACGGAAAAGCTTTTGCTTTTCGGCGGGGCTATTCAGATGGCAGGCGCTGTGAAAGCGCGGGGCGAGCAGCGGCGGGCGCGGTCGGATTGGATGAAGGTGGAGCGGGAGCGCGGGATCTCGGTCACCGCTTCGGTGATGAGTTTTGAATATGAAGGATGCTCCTTCAACCTTGTCGATACGCCGGGCCATGAGGATTTTTCGGAAGACACCTACCGCACTTTAACCGCCGTTGACAGCGCGGTGATGGTGATTGACGGCGCCAAGGGCATTGAAAGCCAGACGCGCAAGCTTTTTGAAGTGTGCCGTTTGCGCGATGCGCCGATCACAACTTTCATCAACAAAATGGATCGTGAGGCGCGCTCGCCTTTTGATCTTATCAGCGAGATTGAAGAAACGCTGGCTTTGGATGTCGCCCCTATCACTTGGCCCATCGGTCAAGGGCAGGATTTTAAGGGCTGTTACGATCTTCTCCACGACCGCCTGATTTTGCTTGATAAGGCGCAGCGGCACAGCGCAAGTCAAGGCATCACCGTGGACGGGCTTGATGATCCCATGCTTGAAAAATATATCGGCCCTGCCCTCGCCGCGACTTTGCGCGAGGAAGTTGAGCTTGTGCGCGGTCTTTGCAAGAGCTTTGACCAGAAGGCCTATCTTGAAGGCCATCTTACGGCGCTTTATTTCGGCAGCGCTTTTTACAATTTCGGCGTACAGGAACTTTTGGCAGGGCTTGTTTTGAACGCGCCCACGCCGCGCTTGCAAAAAGCCGACAAGCGCGCTGTTTTGCCCACAGAAGCCAAAGTCACCGGCTTTGTTTTTAAAGTGCAGGCCAATATGGATCCCAACCACCGCGACCGCATTGCGTTTGTGCGTTTATGTTCGGGCCATTTCAGGCGCGGGATGAAGCTTTTCCACGTCCGCGCGGGCAAGATGCTGGCGGTGAACAACGCTGTTTTGTTTTTAGCGCGCGAGCGTGCTTTGGCCGAGGATGCTTTTGCAGGCGATATTATCGGCATTCCCAATCACGGCAATTTGCGCATCGGCGACAGTTTGAGCGAGGGCGAGACCTTGAACTTTCTGGGCGTTCCGAGCTTTGCGCCGGAGCTTTTGCAGCGCGTTCACATTGATGATCCGATGAAAGTCAAACATATCCGCCGCGCGCTTGAGCATTTTGCGGAAGAAGGCGCAAGTCAGGTGTTCAAGCCTCTTTCCGGCGCGGCGTGGATTGTGGGCGTGGTGGGGCCCCTACAATTCGAAGTTCTTGAAGCGCGTTTGGCCGCCGAATATGGCGTTGCGGTTCATTTTGAAAGCGCGCATCTTGAGGCCGCCCGCTGGGTGCAATCAAGCGATGCGGGAGCTTTGAAAAAGTTTGAAGATGAAAACCGCTCGTCATTGGCGCAGGATCATGACGGCGCGCTTGTTTTTCTGGCGCGCAACAACTGGCAGCTTAACCGCGCGATCGAAGAAAATCCCAAAATTGAGTTTCTGAAAACCCGCGAACAGAACCATACGGATTTTTTAAAGGCTTAGTGAGGCCTGCGCTCTGGTTTTCAGTAGGATGGCTCTTGTAATATCGCTATTGCTCATAGGCTTTAAAATCATGGTGCTCCATAGTGAATCCTCCATCGTTATTATCTTCAGTCTCTTCTCGGCTGAAAAACAAGATGGTTGTTCTTCACTGTAAAACACATCACAAAATTGCCTTGCAATATAACCGCCCACCAGAGCCGTATGATATTTGCCCATCATTTCAATGGTCGGCTCCTGTTTATAGGCTTCAAGGCTTGCCTTACGATCACACTCAAAGTTCCACGCAAGAGCAAAGGAAGACCCATAAACCTCCGTGTCAAGTTTAAGCAGCTTCCTGTGGTGATGAAATGTCTTTAAAACCGACAGCGCCGTATAACGGCTGGCCTGGCAGCCATGCATGACCATCGGATACACATCCGTCAAGAAGACGTCCTTTGCCGCAGCCCGCAGCTCCTCCAGTTTGCATTCTCCCTTTTTCACCATCTCGGCAGCTGTATTTAAACCGTGCTGCATTTCATGGATTACTTTCAAAGTTTTTCTATCCCCTTCCGAAAGAGGTCCGTAAAAAACGCTTAAAGGCGGTATGGCCACGTTAAAATTCTGGCTTGAGGTTGTTATCATTTTTCAATATCTCCTGCTTATCGTTTTGAGAGCTCCATCAAACTTTTATGCACTTTCTCTATCTGTTTTTGTGAAAGCTCCGGCAGAGGCTCGATCATTTCTTTGGAACCGCTTTCCTTTTTGACTTCGGCAAAAAGCTTGCGGCCCCACAAAGCCATCAAATGATTGGCGCGTTTTTCATTTTTGTCGTCTGGATATTTCGGATCATAGGCGGGCGTAAAAACTGTGTCTGCTTTTTTCGTTAAAGCTTTAATCGCATTTAAAGCCTTTTCGACCATGTCGGGATTCTTTCGAAAATACCCCGTTCCATGCTTGCTGGTTATATGACCCATCGCCGCATAGCGCCACATGGGGCCTTGATCGGAAAGATTCTGCACGACTTCAAAAAACTTTATATCTTCTTTTTTGCTAAATCTGGTTTGGTATGATTCAAAATTGGTCACTTTCTGATCGTCCATCTTCATCGCAAAAGTCCACCAACATCCCAATGTGGGGAGTTTGATGTTGCATGTCGGTGGCGGTTCTTTTTTCTCGGTTGCTTTTGTCATCCTGATGGCTCCTTTAAAAACCGCCATCATTAGAGGATGAAATTAAAAAAGAAAAAAGCTTATAATTTTTTTGAGAAAACAACAAAATAGGGTAATGCCCCCTTGTTATTATTGGGGCTTACCCCCCCCTTGTCACCCGCGAGGAAGGCCGCCGCAGGCGGATTGACGTGGCAATCTCGGCAATGTTGCAGAGATTGCCGCGTCGGGCCTTGCGGCCCTCCTCGCAATGACAAGGGAGGGAGTCAGGCCTTACGGCCTTCCTCGCAATGACAAGGGGGGGGGGGTGCTTTTCAACGCGGCGGCTGGGCCTCAAGCTTTTCAAGTGTGGCGGCTATTTTCAGGCGGGTTTCGTAGGGGAGTTCTTTGGCCATGCGGATAAAGGCGCGCTCCAAACCGCGATGCAGCTTTTCCGTCTGCGCCGTCATGCCTGTCATCAGCCGCTCTAAAGCCTCCTGATCGATGACGGGCTGCTTGAAGATGACATTCATCTGCTTCATAAGCTCGCGCATTTTTTCCCGCTGCGCGGTAAAATCCGCCTGCTCCTTTTGGAAGATCGCATAAACCTGCTGGGCTTCGGCCTTATCAAGGTCTTTGGTCAAATGCCTGAGCATGCGTCCCATGCCGTCCTGTTTGCCGCGCAAAAACGTCTGGCGCTCAAAAGCGGGCGGCTGATGAATCAAAGGCCCCAAAAACATGCCCAAAAGAAAAAAGTTTAACGCCAAAGATCCTATCAAGGTCAGTTTGACGATTTTTCTTTTTTTTGTCTGATCGCACATCACATCATTCTCCGTTAAAGATTGTCATCCTGCCAAAGCGAAAACCAAGGTGAGTTCATGGTCGCCATCATCTCACTGGGCGGCGCTTCGATCCCATGGGGCGCAGCCCCTATGCCGGAGCCGACAAACCCGCCCAAAAGCAAAAGCATCAGGCCCGCCATGGCGTTGGCCGCATAATCAAACCGAGGAAACAGGCGGCGCGGCCATGGCTTTGGTTCAGGCCGCAGCGCCATTTGCGGCTCAAGAATGCGACGCATAATAGCATTGTGCGTGCGCTCATACCGCGCAAGCTCAAGCTTTTGTGCCTGCGCCTTATAAAGGCCGGCAAAGATTTTTAGGAAAGAGCTCATCTATATATTCTCCCCCCATGCGAACCCTTTTTCGATGCTGAGGGTTCTAAGTTTACGTTTGGCACGAACCAAAAGCGACTCGACAGCTTTAAGGCTCAGCTTCATGGTCTCGGCCACCTCTTGTCCCGACATTTCCTCAAGATAGGTCAGGAAAATGGCGGTTCTCTGTCTTTCGGGCAGCGCGCTTAAAAGATAATCAACGACACGTTTCTGGTCTTTTTGCGTCAAAGTCTCAAAAGCATCGCGCGCCTGATCTTCAATATCCCCAATCTCATCCAACGGCTGCATCACCTTGCGGCGGCACTGGTCATAACAAAGATTCGTTACAACCCGACTTAACCAAGTCCGCACGCTGGCCGCGCCCAAAGGGTCCCAGTGAGGCGCCTGCCGCCACAGTCTTAAAAAGGCCTCCTGCGCGACCTCATCCGCCAAGGCCGCATTCCCCAAGATCCCCTGCGCCAGAATAATCATAGGCCTGAGATGCTTATGGGTCAGGTCTTCAAAAGCCTTGGTCTGGCCGGCGCCGGCCTGCACCATCAGATCATGATCTTCCGCCGCATTATTTTCCCGCGTGCCACCCAAAAGTAACCTCATCCCTGTTGTCGCTCGCGGCCCCCTCGTCTTTTCCATACACGAACCGGCTGCGCAAAATCCTGCGCGTGAGCGCCATGAAAACGTATGCTAAAAATACATTAAGGCCCCTTTGAGGCGTAAAGACTCTGGTTTTGCCCCATTTTTATTATATATAATAAGAGCCATGATCCTTATGCTGGCCCGCACAAAGGCGCGGTTTTTGCTCGCGCTGCTTTTGATAATTGGTCTGCTGGCCCCTTCGCCGGCGGCCGCGCAGAGCATGCGTTTTATTCGGGATGCCGAGATTGAAGCCTATCTGCACGCCCTAAGCGCGCCGGTTTTCAAAGCGGCGGATCTTGATCCCAAAGCCATTAACCTTATCATCATTCAAGATGGCGAGCTGAACGCCTTTGTGGCCGGCGGGATGAATATTTTTCTCCATACGGGCCTTTTGCTGGCGACCGAGACGCCTGCACAGCTGCAAGGCGTCATCGCGCATGAAACAGGCCATATTGCGGGCGGCCATCTTTTGCGCGGGCAGCAGGCTATGAAAAGAGCTTCGATCGAGGCCATTATCGCCCTTCTTGCCGGAATTGCCGTCGGCGTCGCCTCGGGCAGCGCCGAGGCTGCGATGGGTACCGTCAGCGGCTCGCAGCATTACATCGAGCGCACCTTGCTGCGCTATTCGCGCGCGCAGGAATCGGCTGCTGACGCCGCCGCGATGCGTTTTCTTGACCGCGCGGGCCTCAGCTCTCAGGGCTTACATGATTTTATGAATAAGCTTGCCGGACAGGACGCCTTGCCGCTTGAGCGTCAGGCCGCTTATGTCCGCACCCACCCCCTTTCCCAAGATCGTGTTCAGGCCATTGAAAGCCACATAAAAAACAATCCCAATCTCAAGGGCCGCTTTATGCCGGAAGAGCTGGCGACGGCGCATGCGCGGATGAAAGCCAAGCTTTCGGGCTTTTTGCAGCCGCAAACGGTTCTTTTGCGCACGACCGACAAAGACCCAAAACCGGAAGCGCGCTATGCCCGCGCCATCGCCTTTTACCGCACCGGCCAGCTTGAGCGCGCGCTGGCCCTGATGGACTCTCTTTTGGAGGATGAGCCGCAAAACCCCTTTTTTCTTGAGCTTAAAGGCCAAATGCTGTTTGAAAATGGCCGCGTGAAGGACTCTATCCCTTTCTACGCCCGCGCCGTGGCGCTCTGGCCCGACTCGGCCTTGATCCATCAGGCCTACGCGCATGCTCTTTTGGAGAGCAAGGACGACAGCAAGCTTGAACCCGCAATCCGGTCTCTTTTGGAGGCCAACCGCCTAGAGCCCCAAAGCCCCGAGACTTGGCGGCTTTTGGCCATGGCTTGGAACCGCCAAGGCGAATTGACAAAAGATGACCAATATCAAGGCCTTGTGGCCTATGCGCAGGCCGAGTCCCTGATGAGTCAGGGCAAGGAACAAAGCGCCGGGCGTTACGCCACCAAGGCCCTCAAGCACCTTAAAAAGGATTCCCCCTACTGGATTCGGGCACAAGATATCAAGCTTAGCGCAGCTGAAAGCGTCCGTGATTGACTTGTCCTTCAAAACTTGTTTTTGTGGGCATTCCTTAACCCTATATGAAAGGTGCAGCCGATGCGTCTTGTCAGGTTTTTCACAGCCTTCGGGCTGGCCCTTGTGATGTGCTTGTCTTTTGCCCAAGAAGGTTTCTCCAACCAGATGGCGGAAAGCACATTCAGCGACGCGCAAAAGCAGGAGATCGAGCAGCTCGTCCGCACGCTTCTGACCGAAAAGGATCCGGGCATTGTGATTGAAGCCGCGCGCCGCATCCACCAGCAGGACGAAGAAAAAGCCCGCGTCAAGGCCGAGACCACTTTAAAGAAAAACCTCGATAAAATCATCAATACGCCCTTCTCGCCTATAGGCGGCAATCCCAAGGGCGACGTGACGGTCATGGAGTTTTTTGACTATAACTGCCCCTATTGCCACAAGGCGCAGGCCAATTTGCAGGCTTTGCTGCAAAGCGACAAAAACATCCGCGTTGTCTATAAGGAGTTTCCTATTTTCGGCGACAGCTCGCTTACGATTTCAAAAATCGCGCTGGCCGCCCACAAGCAGGGCAAGTATGAAGCCTTTCATCAGGCTTTGATGACAGCCAGCGGCGGGCCTTTAACCGAAGCGACCGTTTACCGCATCGCCAAAGCCACCGGCCTTGATGTCGAGAAGCTGAAAAAAGACAAGGACGATCCCAAGATCATGGAAGCCCTGCAGCAGAATGTGTCGCTTGCGCGTGAGCTTGGCGCCAGCGGCACGCCGGCCTTTATCATCGGCACGCAGTTCTTTTCCGGCCTTGTGCCTGTCGAAGTGATGAAAGATGCCATCGCCAAGGAACGCGCGCAGACCCAAAAGTCCCGCTAACATAAAAAAGGAAAAAGCCCATGTCGGACTTACCCCATGTTCTTATCATCAACGGCCCCAATCTTGACAAGCTGGGCCTGCGGGAGCCGTCCATTTACGGCCAGCAGACTCTAAGCGACATTGAAAGCATGTGCCTTGAACTTTCCGCAAAGCTTGGTCTGACCATTGATTTCCGCCAAAGCAGCCACGAGGGCGAGATTGTCTCTTGGATCGGCGAGGCTTTGACGGATTTTGATGCCATCATCATCAACGCGGCTGCTTATTCCCATACGTCTTTGGCCATTATGGATGCGATCAAAATGACATCCGTGCCGGTGGTTGACGTTCATCTTAGTAATGTTTATGCGCGGGAGGAGTTCAGGCATAGCTCTTATGTTGCGCGCGTGGCCACGGGCGTGATAAGCGGTTTCGGGGCGCAAAGCTATTTGCTTGCGCTGCGCGCCGTCACCGCGCTGCTTGAAACAGGCAAGGATTAAAAAATGAGCAAGTTCGATCTTGATATGAAGTCCGTTCGCGCGCTGGCCGAACTTTTGAAGGAAACAGGCCTGACGGAAATTGAATATGCCGAAGGCGACCGGCGCATCCGCTGCGTCAGCACACAATCCGCTGCCGGCTTTGCGCCGCAAACGGTTCTTTCATCACCGACACCCGTCTTTGTCGCCCCTGCGCAGGAAGAAGTTGAAATCCAAGGCACCAAAGTCACGGCGCCGATGGTGGGCACAGTCTATCGCGCAAGTGAGCCCGGCGCTGCGCCCTTTATCAAAGAGGGCGATAGCGTCAAACAAGGCGACACCTTGTTGATTATTGAAGCCATGAAAGTCATGAACCCCATCAAAGCGCCGCAAAGCGGCGTTGTTCAGCGTATTATGGTGCAAGACGCCCAGCCTGTCGAGTTCGGCGAAACCCTCGTTGTCATCAACTGAATGGGATTAAAGCAGCCGTGTTTGAAAAAATACTGATTGCCAATCGCGGCGAAATCGCCCTTCGCATCCACCGCGCCTGCCGCGAGATGGGGATCCGCACTGTTGCGGTTCACTCCTCAGCGGACGCGGACGCGATGCATGTGCGTCTTGCGGATGAAAGCGTCTGTATCGGCCCAGCGGCCGCGCGGGAAAGTTATCTGAACATTCCGGCGATTTTGACGGCTGCGTCCATTACAGGTGCGGACGCTATTCACCCGGGCATCGGCTTTTTATCCGAAAACGCGAATTTTGCCGAGATGGTGGAAGAACATGGCTTTGTCTTTATCGGCCCCACGGCTGAACATATCCGCCAGATGGGCGACAAAGTCACGGCCAAGCAAACCATCAAGGCTTTGGGCCTGCCGACTGTCCCGGGTTCGGATGGCGCGCTGAAATCGCTTGAAGATGCGCAGGCTGTTGCGAAAAATATCGGCTATCCCGTTTTGATAAAGGCCGCAGCCGGCGGCGGCGGCAAAGGCATGAAAGTCGCGCAGAAGGAAGAAGATCTTCCCGAAGCTTGGCGCCTTGCCCGCAGCGAAGCCAAGGCGGCTTTCGGCAATGATGAAGTCTATATGGAAAAATATCTGGCGCGGCCCCGCCATATTGAAGTGCAGCTGCTTGGCGATACATTCGGCAACGCCGTGCATTATGGCGAGCGCGACTGCTCAATCCAAAGACGCCATCAAAAAGTGATTGAAGAAACGCCCTCACCCGGCTTGAATGCGGAAGAGCGCCGCACGATCGGCGCTCTGGCGGCCAAGGTGGTGCAGAAGATGGGCTATCGCGGCGTGGGCACGATCGAGTTCCTCTATGAAAATGATGCGTTTTATTTTATCGAGATGAATACGCGCCTGCAGATTGAGCATACTATTTCCGAGATGGTCACCGGCATTGATATTGTGCGCGAGCAAATCCGCGTAGCCGCCGGGCTGCCGCTGGGCTGCCAGCAAAAAGATATTGTCTTTTCGGGCCACGCGATTGAATGCCGCATCAATGCGGAAAATCCTGTAAGCTTCACGCCCTCGCCAGGCAAGATCACCAATTTTCATGCGCCGGGCGGCCTTAGCGTGCGCGTTGACAGCGCGATTTACGAAGGTTACTCCATTCCGCCCTATTATGACAGCATGATCGCCAAGCTGATTGTGCATGGCTCCAACCGCAATGAATGTCTTCTGCGCCTGCGCCGCGCGCTGGAGGAGTTTGTGATAACAGGCGTCGACACCACGCTCGAACTCCACCGCAGCATCATCAACCAACCTGATTTCATCAACGGCCATTATGATATCCATTGGCTGGAAAACTTTTTGGGATTGGATTAAGTCCTTCCTTCCCCTCTTCTTGTCATCCTCGGGCAAGCGCTTCGCGCTTGCCCGAGGATGACAAGAAGAGGGGAAGCGGTTGCGGGAGCTATTGACGCGACTCATTGAATTAGCAAGTATGAAACCGCAAATTGCGCTGAAAGGGCTCTTTTTAATGTACAACCTGCGGTTACCCCCCCCCCCCC
>Ga0123354_10002036_pt1 | contig 26026 bp, 13 predicted proteins | sample TergutLab28metaG_2_FD_97872 | JGI IMG/M metagenome (GOLD analysis project Ga0123354, IMG submission 97872) | Labiotermes labralis P4 segment gut microbial communities from Petit-Saut dam, French Guiana - Lab288 P4 | ecosystem: Host-associated > Arthropoda: Insects > Digestive system > Gut ...
TGTCAGATACATTCTTGCCTACCCGGACTCTGCTATATGTTTCAGTCAGACTCATCTTTACTAACCTTACAAGTTTCCTAGGGATACCAAACTCAATGAGAATCTTATATAAGACCTCCCTCCCAACTGAATTATCTTTCTCGTTTGTACCTACCAGATTTTGTCATAAAATACCTTAATTTGCCCGAAGGCAGCTTAAGAATGCAAGGTCTCAAATGTTGGTTAAAGTAATTTTCAAACTGTGGGTGTTATTACACGAGTCCTTCATTATAATGGATCACCCGGGGGCCGCCAGGGTCGCTAGCCGTTTACGCCTTAAAATATGCACAAGCAAAAAAATTAAACAGAAACAAGCTTATAGCGTCCCAAAACAATCACTTCGAAAGCAAAATTCTTAACAGAGTGTATTATTAGAAATTTCAGATAAACTGAAATTGAGAGAGTAGGTTTCTCAGAAACTTCGAACAATTTTTCTTCTTCTGTATTCGATGTATTAAGTTAAGGCCCCTTTATTTTCGACTGGTCTACCTATGATCACATTCTTTGATTGGTGGTGAAGACAAAACTATGTGTGTCTCCTTTCCGTTTAAGTGGATCTACCTCTCCGCCATGTACTGAGTACATATTTAACCAATCCCTTACACCTCCATTTTTATTTTTGTCTAAATCTGTAGACCCACATTCCATGAACATTTAATTTCCGCTGCGAGAATTTTGATAATAGTTTATGTTCTTCTTAATCTAAGTTTCAAGTCGGCATGAATTTGTGGGAATTATTGTCTATTTACATACCGTCAGCCTGGCTTCCATGCTATAGTTTTCTTTCTCTCGGTAGGCTACGCACAGATCTCTGCTAGAGATCATAAAGCCTAATACAACTTTGTTCTTTGAAGAAGGTCCAGCGTAAAAGCAAACAACATGCGGCATAAAATTAATACCACATTAAGGCCCATTAATTACGTTCGAAAGCTGATCACATTCAGCGTGCCCAATGCTGATAAGAGATAAATGCATAAATTTACTGAGGCACCAGATCATACTGCTTAAATTAGGCCAAACTGTTATCTGAATATTTTCAATAAAATTCCATCAAAATACGACAAAGTAGTCATCAAACGAAATACTCAAGACACTCAAAACACGGTGTGACCAATGACGCAGTCTTGGCTTTATTCTTATTGTTAACAACGCTTCAAATGTAATATTTTTTAAAATTAAACAAATGCCTGGTACAAATATTCCGGCTAAGAGTAATTTAAGAAGCGGTTTTTTTCTTCACACAGCCAGACGGCACAACACCGTCACCACAAAACATTACCTTAAATCCCACAATGACACCCTTTAAATAAATTTCACATGTACAAAGGCAACATTAGTACCCCTTATTTTAATATTACCCACAAATTTTCTACAAAAATTCTGTACGTCCATCTTATCCTAATGCGTATTCTATATATTGTGCTACTACTGTGTGGCTTATATGAATAAATCGAGTTTCGATGCCGATTCGGACAGCTGACATCTTGATGGATATTAATTCGTGAATTTATTCACTTCATATAAATAGGCCATGACCATACCTTCGTATATTTCTCAGTTCGTTATTACAAATCATACCACTATTTAAAATTCGAACTTACACAAACCTACGCTTCGTCTATTACATTGCTACTTTGCCCTTATTCTTACAAAATTTCAATTTATCACTTAGAGCAGCACTCGATCTCGACTGCTGAAGTATTAGCGAGATCACCCTTTCTTCGGAGTCGCAATAACGGTACACCCTTTTTTTGGTGACCGAACTGAACAGTAGGGTACTGGTACTACCACAAACCACATTGCCTTAGAAATTTTTGGTACCACGTAATCATCAATATCAAGATGACAGCTGTGCGTTCTCTTCCACACTTTCAATATTCTCTCAGACGCATCAAGTTTCACGCCCATATAAGAAGGGTATAATTATATTTATGAATGCTTTAATCTTCAGGTTTTTAAATTTGGAATGGGGAAAAAAATGTGCGATAATTTGAAATGTTTCATTGCTTCTTTCTGCACTTGAATTCATCCGTCGCGACTAGTGCAACCTGTTGCCAGTAAGATCATGACACCCCTGAGAGCTACACCCCTGCAAAACCAGTCTGATCCCCCATTAACATTCCGGACAGCCCAGAGACGGTGGGCTGAGTCGGTCTGATCTTGAAGAGGTCTGGATGATCAGCCAGTGTTTGTGTGCGTGGCAGCTCCCCAACACGTGTTCCACAAGGAAGCAGCGTAACATCAACGGTACGTACATCTCCACTGCGCACAGCAAATAGCACCTTTTGTTTGTATGCCACTACGGCAGATTAGGATGTAATCCTATTCAAATTTTAAGTCATAAGCGGTGAGCTGGAAATGCGAAGAAAGAGGGGAATACGTGTAATTTATTATTCCACACAACAAAGTTGTCCGGGAGAAGAAATATTGGTCTCAAATCGACATATTTCGTGTACAGCATGGAAAATGATAAGGTCACTTAAGTATATATAAAATAATATGCATGAATTTCTTTAACAAAAATAAATTTTGGAAAAATGCATAGCATCTGAAAAGTACGCGCTCCCATGTAAATAAATTGGAATATGACGATCTTCTTGACACAGACCTTGGAGAAAAAAATATGCATGACACAAAATAATTAAATGAATAGTGACACAACTTCTCTTCCTAATGTCTGTCAATCTGTGTATTAGTCTGTTTGTGGGTGCGTCGAATATACGGACAAAGGTAAACGTCGAATTCCATACGGTGCAGATAAAGTGGTCATCAGGGCAGCCAGCGTCCGGACTGTGAAGTAGGCTATTTGTTTACGCACATGTAAAAAAGGTAAAGTTCTCCCTACCCAAAAGCTGAAGACATACAGCAGGAGTAAAATTTAGCTCCATTCATTCTTAACCCCGGTACTATGCAGAGATGAGTGGTCAGCTACATGCTCCGACCGTTTTTCCCCCAGAAACGAAACCCGCAACCCATTGAAAAGGAGGCTAGGTGGGCCACAGAACCGGTATAAAGGTTTATGAGAAGAGAAATATTTATATGTAAGTAAGATGCCACCGCGTTATGATCGGTTCAGAACCCACTCATCTCGTCTCTTAGCGGAAGAGGTTGCTATTTCCACAGTCGTAACACTAATCATACAGCGACTCGCCTGTATTAAGTGGCGCGATGAACAAAGCTTGTAGGTTTACCCCCACTACCCACAAGTTTTGACATGGTGTTTACGCACGAGAACAACTTGGCCTTTACATACAAGCCTATAAACATACTCGTATATAGGATACATATAGATCGATGGGAAAATAAATGCAGTTGTAGATCTTACAAACATGTTTTAAAACTGAGTGATTAGGAAAATTCAAATCTGAAACACATCTGTTTTGGAAGAGGTCTAGGCAGGAAATAATAACAAATTCTCTTTGTCCGGACCTGAGTTACAGGACAGATGGCAGTGGACAAACAGACATACTCACACATTAATATGGTACGTTCCTTGTAACAAGTATACCTTTAAAATAGCCTACACTGAAAACTTTTACAACACAGTATCAAAGAGTCAGGTCTGGCCATCAAACCAAGGGCAAAACCAAAGTCAGGAATCAGACTTCACCACATATTTTGTGTTTGGTTCTGAACAGGCAGATGCAGCGGTAACGCTGCATTCAGTACTCCGATAGAACCTCTGCTCTTACGTCTGCGGCTCTTAGATATTTCCTTGTCCTTCCAAGATAATGTCGGAAATATGCCTTTAGACAAGACACGACAGCCCTCTTTCAACTGATTCTTATTTACTCTTTACTCGTGATCACACTTCAGTCCTCTTGAACTTTACAAAACCTATGTACGTGAAACAGAGCCATTAAGTAGCCTAAAAAGACATTAATTCTTGAATAAACAAACAAGCAGCTAATAACATGAATTCCACAAGTTATTTTCCATTAGACTAGTATTATCAAAAGATAAGCTTTCTAGGCAGTCATTTTATTTGTCATTGTTTTGTTTTCAAATTATTTAACTTACTGTTACTTTGTTTCCTAACAATCATGCGCCATTACCTTGTTCCAAATTATTTCGTGTGTCAAAACTTTGTTTTCACAACATTTCATGTGCCAACACTTGGATTCCAAAACATTTTAATTTTGTTTCGTTTCCAAATCACTTGCTATGTCACTGCTTTATTTCAAATTATTCGTGTGTAGTTACCTCTTTTAAAAATCATTTAATACGTCACGGCTTCGTTTTCGCCTTGCTAAATGTGACACTGCTTCGGTAAAAGGCAAACCGGGCATGACACTCGTAACGAAGTCATTAGAATTCAGCGGGCTACTGACTACAGTCTCGGCCTGAAGACCGTCTACCTGACGGAACTTTCTCAGGTTCAGTTTAGTATTGAATGCAGTCCTTTTGTTGAGCCAACCCCCCGTCCCAGTATTAGCAAGAAAGACCCGTTGTTTCAGAATTAATTCTGAATCTGAACATTTCAGCGAGCTCAATCGGTGAAACTGAAGCGGAATAATATTTAGTGAATAACTATTCGAATAAATGGTATTTGACATATATATGTTTTGTTTTTATGCACTGAACTAAACGGCATTTTGTTGGAGAATATTTGTTTTACTGCTATAAATTTCCCTCTTCAAGCACAAATTACTTGCCACCACCGGTAAGTCCTAATCAGACGGTAGTAACCATTAACTCTTATTTACACAGTACTCGTTATTTGTAATTACCTTCAATGTGATTTTAGCTAGTTAGCGGCTGTAAGTTTGACAAAAAGCAGTTTCCCTTCATACCTTCCAAGTACTATACATTTCATTGTTCTTCCTTTTGCCCCCAAGTCGTTATGCTGCCCCCGAATTATTTTCATACATGTGAATGAAGTTTTGGTTCAATAGGCAAACACAAAAATCTGCGGGGTGAATTTTCTTATACTTTGCATTACACTTTCAAAGATTCATTCAAAGGCCTATTTTATTTCTTCATTACGTTTTACGTCGACTCAATCAAAAACAATATGACGGTTAATTGTTGTGGATGTTTATACGTCACGTACAGATGACAATATTTCAGCGCGGTTGTATGCATGGTACCAGTAACAGGTTCCACCTGACATTATTTTGGAACAAAAACGTTTGCCCACGTTGAGATTCGGATATTTATGTAGATCTGTACATAACAAAACAAAAACTGAAGTGTTAGTTTCAGTACGTCATTCTGTGACTAAGAATGTTACTGCCTTTAGTTATTGTGCGCCTTACCAAAGTACTATTTTACACATGAAATACCCACAGTTAACCGCAGGCACTTATGTTACGAACTCCACTGCAGTGGAATCCAATCGATCCTTGTTTTTGTGTAACTGAATGTCACGTTATTCTCACGGGCACCTTCCCCTTACTATTCTGTTCGAGATGTGCACCGCTGTATTACACGTCATGTTACGCTCCGTCCTACTTCACTGTTACAAGAAACTACTATTAAGCCATATGCCACTATTATTACGCTAGGCATTGTCCATTGTCTGGGGTTGACCTTACACATGACACTTCGACGCTCGGTTCTACTCCCGTTTTCAATAGGCCGTTAGCCGCTGAACCTCCATTTATTTTAAGATGACTGGTGACGGTTGCGAACAGATGTATGACTCACGAATACCAATCCCGTGTACTAACCACCCTGTCACCGAAACAGAATAGTCTCCAACCATACAAGTACTGACGTAGCAAAACAACCACTGTCACATTTTGGAAACACATAAGGTAATACAAGTTTAAAGCAACTGTTATAAGGTTATTTTAATGTACGAACTGGGTAGCGTATTAACAGATAGAGGTTTTCAGTACATTATAAACCTACTTTAATTATTTCCTTATGTATCGGTCTTCAATAAACGCACAAATCATCTAATATTATGATAAAATCAAAGTCGAGTGAACAATTAATATTCACGTCTCTGATATTAGGCGATACAACACAAACTGCAGATCGTAATATGTGCTCTGAAGCAGGACATTTACGTGAAACAATTTTAGATATTACACAAATTCTTTGTAGTAAGGAAACAATTTATATGTTAGATGGAGAATTTTGAGGTTAAGTTAACCAACACGATACACATTCTTTAAAACGATATGTAGCTGAGAGTACGTTCATCATCGATTAAACTAGTAATAATTACACACCGATTTCTCGAAGGATTCGTATCTTCATACAACGTATTCACTAATATTCCATTGAAGTTCACGTCAGCCCGATAGGGAGGGGCTGGCAATTTCACTCACTCGTATTATACAAGTGTGCCAAATACAGCGAAGTATACATGCGACGCTAATTAAAAAGGGCTACATACGAAACCATTCAACAATATTTCATTCAACAGCAGAAACAAAGTATAAATACAAGTAAAATAAATAAAAAATACAAGTACTCACCGTTTTGTGAAAGGCAGGGTAAACCTGCAACAACAAAAAGTGCAAATTTTTATATACATTTATTCGGAAAAGTGCTGCTTAAAGATTCATTCGTTATGGTTCACAATAGCCCTGTGAAATCACTCGTTATTTTATTACTCAAAGGCCGGGATAGCGTAGTTGGTATAGCAACTAGCTACGGGATGGACAGTTCGGGGATCGAATCCCGGTGGAGGCGAGATTTTCAGCACCTGTCCAGACTCACCTTGAGGTCCACCTAGTCTCCTATACAATGGGTACCGGTTCATTCCCGGGGGTAAAGCGGCTGGGACGTGGCACTAACCATGACCCCATATCGCGCCGAGGTTAAAGGAAGTGTAGAGCTACACCTTCACTCCCCCTCTGGGTCTTGGTGACCTGTTATAGGGTGAATTTAGTTTACATTTATTTTATTATTATACTGTTTTGTTCTGCTAACTTGCGGAATCTAATTCCAAGACATCCTGTGTAAGTGCAAAAGTCAAGTCGAAAACATTTATTGACGCTTTTTCATGTACCATTTACAATAAGAGACAGGATTCGGTATCGGCAGAAATTTCATAACGAGGTCAACCTTCAGACCCACCGTCATCTCCAGTGTGTAATTAAGTAAAAATACACTAAAATACCAAAACAAGCAAATATGGACCACAACATTTGATGACTAAACCGAAATATACAAAAGTAACTAAAAAATTCAGATTAGAATATTAATAGACATATACGAGAAACAAGGCCATAAATAAACCTTAATTAAACCATTTAAAGCCGAAGGTTGAGCATAGGTACCATCACCTGTGACATAAGAAAATCCGTTTTTGCACACAGTGTATTTATGCCTTTCTTATAATTCTTCCAGTAACTACACTTTTGTTTCATGCTTAAGAAGCTGAAAGTACAAGTAAGTAGAAATTCAAGTTTTGGGCTTATCTAACGACATATCTGTTGGTTTAATACTCGTAATTAGTGTACTGGCCTGGTGATCAATTTAATGAGCCAAAACATGTAAAAACCGCATTACATAATAAGTTGTGCTGAATGTGATACGGCATTATTTCAATTACTAACGCAAAATCTGATACAACAACAACAACAAGGGGGATGTGTCTGTCCATGAAATAGCGTCGCGCGGAATATCAAAGAAAGCTACAGGCTACAACCACCTACCATCATGCGTCCCGTCATATCATCACACAGCCGCTTCACAAGAGTCTTTCAGAAGTTATTGCCGCTCTCTTACTTAAGTTATGGCAAAAAAAAATTGCACAAATAATGACCCGAACAGCATTATTCGAAGTTCGACTATTAATCAGTAGTAGTGCTCTGGGTTTATAGAGTTTCTGGGATGTTGTTCATTAGAGTGCACAAGCCAGTGTAACAAATTACACTGACACGCCATAATGATCCATATAATAAGCAATGGATAAAACATATTCCTGTACTAATTTTTAATTATGTTCAGATGTTTAGCAAATTAAATGTTAAATAATTCAGAAGTGCCTCTAACACATTTTCTTGCCTGATAAACTTCTTGTTAACGATAGGCTAGGAAATGTTTAATGGATGCTTTCAAGAGAGTTACTCCTCTGATTAACATAGGTATATAGCCTGAGTTACTGACAGCGTCGTTAAACAAACTACAAACAAGTAAACAAACCCTGGCCAATACAAACGCTTGAAAAACGGCAGGCTTTGCTATGCATTATAAAATAACAGAAATGTGAGGCATTTAATTCGTAGCTCTAAGTGCACAGTTTTTTCTGATATAGAATTTTCGTTTATTTTAACTTTCCAAAAAAACAAAACTTTATTTGTTAAGTGAAGTGCTTTCGGACCAAGGAGACCCTTGTGGACAGGGCAATGAGCTTTTCGTTGTCATTTAGGGGTAGAGAATGTCTTGAATGGCTAACCAACTATAAGGTCTTCCATATACTTTCCTCAACACTTGAATCTCTGTTCTCGAAAAACATGAAAAGATTTACCTGCGCAATTTGTTTTTACGTTTTAATTACTCTTTTGTATCATAACTCGCTCGTCTCACGAACACTTTTTCAACTTCCTGAAGTAAATTTCAGAGGAACGTTGAAAGGAAGATATCCAGACGCCTTGGAAGAAAAGAACCATCAAAGACAAATTACTTTTCGCGGTAATGAAGGTCTCATAGAAGGCAACAAAGCTATTACATTGCAATGTGAGTGAAAACAGACACAAAATTCCCTTCATGTAGTACATAAACAAGGTTCTTTTGACTTTAGGGGAGGGGTTAATATCAGCGACACAGCCGTACCTTTTCATTAACTAATATACAGTGATGTACCTAACAATTTGGTCACTCCCAGAGGCAACTGTCGCCTTCATTTCAAGGCACTAAGTTTGAAAATTATGTCTGCTGCCTTATTGCCCTTTCAGACATAATGCATGATACTGTGAGGCTCCTAACGCCGAAGAAATGATTATGAATAAAAGAATAAGGAGGATAAGGAAGGAAGATACAAATGCAGATAACCCAGAATGAAACTAGGAATAAAAAAAGAAGGTAAAAACGAGGGATGTGGTGGAGAAGAAAAAATCAAGTAACAGAAAGTATAAATGGCTTCTTATTTCGTCTCCATATATGAAGAAAGACGAGTCTCAGTGGCTAAAATTCATCCAGGGCTTTCTTCCGGTTTGTTTAATGTTGCTATCAATGCCTCAGACTATAGGTCTATTGTGTCGAACAGTAAAATGATAAACACATAGTGAATTGGGAAGGGTGTGATACGTATATGGTCTATGTAACCGTAGGCCCGTCACTCGGCCATTTTGATGGAATGACTGAGAAACCGGCCACGACTCGAGGCAAGTCAGAAGCATTACTAATTGAGATAACTTTTTATTTTGATCCAGTACCAGAAAGGTACCCACAAGCATCTGACGGTCACTCACCTGGTCAGATAATTCCCCGTCTTATGAAACTTGTTTACTACACCGTTTACAGCAGCCCGCCATTAAGCTCCAAACTCTGCCAGCTTAATCCAGTCAACGCACTAATTCTGTTCAGCTGCTTTCACTACTTCTATCTCACAATGATAAAGGCTATCAATACGATTGACTGCTATAGCTGGATAAATAACCTGCCAATCGCAACAGGTGGAAGGACAATAATGTTGAGTGTTGCTTTCAAGGTAAGAGAAGCTACACGTACCTTGAAAGACTGACAAGATCCACAAAGAACCCAAACCACAATAGCCGGTGTAGGCCAAATTTCCAACACGTGTTCCCGTATGCAAGCAAATGCTGTAAGATTATATTACGTTGGTGAAAAATGCAAGTTTCTTTGTAACAGAAGATACCTTTGAAATTCGACCTGTAACAGAACCTAAGCCGTTCAAAAGATCGGATATGTTCATGTGTTTATGTGTGTTTTCAAACAGAACACGTTTTAAATTTACCATACAGCAAATCAAGCTGAAAGGCGTCAGATGACGTTGCCTGCCGCCAAAGACCCTAACCTTACTAGCCGTTAGCCTCTCCAAAACAGAATGTAAATTGACTGCCGATGCTCTAAGCTTGTCAGTATCATTTCTATCCACAGCACAGAGGTGACACTTCTGTTCATGACATACTTGATACGTTTTATTTTCCTTCCTTTGGGTTCACCGTATTGGAGGAGAGAGGAACAAAGAATGTAACCCTTTTATACAATTACTTAGTGACAGGTTGCCCCACACGCTCGACAATTGAAATTCCACTCTCTGCTTTTGTATATGACATTAATTTCTACCACAAATAAGTGTTAAACAGCGGCGCCCTGCACTGACATCTACCTGGTACAATCTTTATGTAATTTAAAAGAAGACAAGCACTTCACTTATAAGGTATCATTCAGGCGCGTTCGCGTAAACCATTGTTGCACTGGAAAAGCAGTAAGTAGTAAACATTATGAGTATATATGTATACTATTACCTTAGTTATCCCGTATGCAAAGCGCATGCGCCCTATTATAATGTCATGGCCTGTATGGCTCGGCAGTATTTTTCCTCATTATCTCATAAATGGCACGAATTAAAAAAAAAGTTACTGAACATAAAATATCTGTTTTAATATTATTTAAAACCTTTGTCTGAAACATTTCTCGTCCTAAAAATTCAGCGAAACATGATCATACTTATCATACATTTACCTAGGTCTTCATGTAAAGTACCCATTATTCCTGTTAGACTTTGATCTGAATTTTCTCAACAGATTTTCCAGAAATCCTCATATTTCACGAAAATCCGTCCAGCTGGAGCTGAGTTGTTCCCTGAGGACAGAAAAGCAAACGTGATGAAGATAATAGTCGCTTTTTGCAGTTTTGTGAATGCGCCTAAAATGCAAGTTTCTACTATTTGGAACAAATACCATTAGCTATACTTAGTTTATGTGGTTTAGTCAAGTAGTTACGTAGGCACGATATTATCCAATCAAAATACAAGAGCCTGTACTAATTGAAGCCAAGTATTTCAAAATTACTAAACTTAATGATCCACAAAAGCCGGCCATTGGAATATACCGTATTTTCATCAGACGAAAACTCACAACCCTATCCAACAGTGTAGGTTAATAAGGCCTAGGTGTGAGAAATAAGTGAAATATATAACTGAACCAAGGCCGCGTGTTTTATAGTTTACTCTGCTACTATTTATTACTATTCTCGTACTCTTTGCGTCATAATTTCGTCCATACAAACACCTGCCTTTGTCTTTCACTTAAAGATTTGACAGCAAAACTACATTTACTAACGGCCATAGTTTTTCCTTCATGTGCACAAAGAAACAGGGATATGTGACATAAAGTTCGGTAATAAATGAGTTCTACAATATACTAATTCCAAAAAATGTGCCATTTTTTTTTTAAAAGAATGTCATCCAGATGTATTGCAAATGGTTATCAACTGGCCCATTAATAGTCGCGTTCACATTTGCCCGTGTTTTCCACACATGCATTGAGTAATTTTATTGTTACTGTCATGCACTCAGGTGTACTGGCTTCTTAGTAAATCCCCGTAACAAGGAGTTGTTTTTATAAGTTGGCAGATGAATACTGAGATTAGGATTGTGAGATATCACGTGCATCTTCCTGCAGTACATCTTTCTTATTCTTGGCAGTGCAGCAGAAATTCATTTTGCACCTCACGGATATAGGCCTATTTGTAATTGCAAGGTCTGATGAATATGCCAGGCATGCAGCTGACGTAGCAGGAAATAAAGAGCGTAACTGAAGATGTGGTTATGCTCAAAAACAAACTATCCTAGCTCATTAATTATTTCATTAAGTCAACATAGTGCACGACACAAAAAGTGGTTTACATAAATCATAAGTAGTTTTGCATAATGCTATATTACTATTAAATATGAAACAATGGTATTTTTTGAAAATAAAAAAGGTATTTTTTTAAGTGCCATGGCACATAGGAAATGACTCAATGGTCGCAAAAACTAATGAAGCTTCAGTAATGCTTCATCATATAGATAATAATCTCAGCACCGTAAAAAGTGAAAAAGGGAAATGTGCCTTTCAGCTCAAGCTAATGGAATAATGCAGAAGATCAAGACTGGTAAGTGAAGTTCAACTAATTCATGACGATAGTGTTTAACGGTGGTGATAATCGATCAAAAAACGAGCACAGCAAAGTGGCTTCTGTCAGCAAGCAACAGGGCTTCACAGCAACTTCTGCCGTGCACGAAACAAGCCTGAGAAAATAATGCTATTTGCAGAGAAAATAATTACCTTATACAGAAATAATGGCATACGATAATTTCTAATACAAAGGCCTAAATATGGTCTCCCGTGCCTAAAATCACCAACACACATCCCACCAGAGGTTTCTCGAAAGAGGTAAATCATAGCGAATGTTTTGTGTTGATATTCTGTGAGAATGGCTTTGTTCCACTGGCACAAGGATATCAAAAGGCGAGTTCTCTAATAATATTGACACTGAACACACTTAAATCCACTGCATGTTTTTAATAATCAATACAGCACGATCTCACGTATGTGAGAGAAAACATTTTGTGTTTTAAGACCGCTATGAGCACAGCATGCTTCGTGCCAACAGACGCTGCATTTATCCTTCGGGATACACCAAATATCTTTCCCGGAACGATGCTTGGAGGCATCGATGGATGGTATCTGCCTTAATTTCCAAAGGTCTGTGAAGATGCCTTGAAGAAAGTCTTGGGACAAAGACTGACTGATTAAAGCTCTGGCGGCTATTGGGAGAAAATTAATGGGTTGTCGCATTTTGGCCAGTGCAAATTTCAATATATTCTGCCCAAGTTCGGCGAAGCGTGAAACAGTGGGCAAAATCAGGAAGGTTTCCATTGCCACCACCGGACATGGAGGAAAGGCGCTGGTTTGGTAATCTTTCGAAATGGGAAATAAGTTGCATGGTTTAGTTTAACAGGGCAGGGCCTAATGAGAACGGTTTACCGGTTGGCAATTAGGAATAGTGTAGGCCTAAAATGTCCGTAATCTGAGGCCGCAAGAAAGTTAAGCCTGTTCTTCGGAAGACATCCACTTCTGGAAAAATTTCATGCCAGAGAAGATGGTTTTACAATTTGTTTTTCCGAATTTTGGACTTCCATGAAGAGATATTTTTACATTATTAATGTTGATTTTTTCGTTGGCTTGTTCCAGAGAAATGGGAACGGCATTTGTGTCCGTATCATTATTTTTCAGAAACATTCACACAAATTACCTAATTCCAGTTCTATATCTATTTGAGTGTTCAGCAACTTAGTACTTCGTCCACAGAATGAATTTATCCGCTACATTAAGATCTCAAAATAAATAGTCAATGTTTTCGTTAACGTCAAAATATACATTTGTCATAGAGGAACGCTGTGTTTTCTGAGGGACGGGAAACAAATGTCAAGTGTGATTCACGTAAGACGACACGTCTGTTTGATTTTGCTTATGGTTTAGTGTCTGTTGTGAAATACACAACATTTCGAAGAATAGCCTGATCCATACGTCACCTCAGTAAGACACATTGCCACAAATCTTCGCACTTATCATCTACGTACATACATGAGATTGTCTTAGAAGTGTTAAAGAGGGTTTAGCGAATGCTGGTGCAGCATGAAAGAAATTTTATGCGCTGTGAAAATGCTATAATGTACACCTGCTTTTTATTCGAGGAACCGAGATAGTGTAGTCGATAAACTGTGGTTTGATTCACGGCAGGGAAAAGAGATTTATGCCTTTTTCAAAACGTCCAGAACAGCTCCTTGGTTCACTTAGCCTTCTTTGAAATGGGTACCGGAAGCTCTTTCCGTGAGGGTAAAGCAGCCGGGGCTTAAGGCTGACCACTAACCCACCAAGCCCCGAGTTTAAAAATAAGTGAAGCTGTACACCTACTCCCTCACATGGCTTCATGCCGTGTATAGGGACAACTCTACCATTAATTTCTTATTCTAAATCAGAAGCAAGCTTTTAGCATTATACGGATTCCTAAATATGTCGTATAAGCCTGTAATTCAGTACAAAAAGGATAAAATTTGTTTGTAATAAAATATTTAGCCATCAGTAAGATCCTTGTTTTGAGTTACGTAGTAAGGCTGTGCTCTTTTGGAGATAAAAACAATCACATAACACATTAAATTTCGTGACTCAAATTAAATACATATGAACTTAAAAACTGTTAATAATAAACAAGGCACTCTGACCAACTTGTTATTTATGGATGGGCCTAATCCTTGTATGTTACTCTAACGAAAGGAAGCGCATTGGAATTGCAATTTGTAAACTGCTATGTGTCAATAGGCCTACAGTCTTACGTTCAGAATATCCCAGGCTGTATATTTAATGTCATCACTAATAATTAAAATTTATCTGTAAGCCAGTCACCTTAAGCTGGAAATATAGACAACTTACGAAATGTTACGTACATCATATCAAACACACACCAGACAATGGTCAGTGTCCAATATACTATTAGCATAAACTTAAAAATTGTTTTGAGATGAGTTCTTCCTTCACAGTAAAGGTAAGAATTGGACGTTCACACACACACACACACACACACACATATTTAGACTCTATATATACGTCAGCATGTGTGTGTGTGTGTGCGTGCGTCTTTTTACATCCCACGGAAGAGATTACCAGATATGAGCTTTTACCAGACCACAGTTGAAACACCCACCACTTCGTTGTACAGAAGGCATTAACTAATGAATTTGTTTATAATGGAACCGATACAAAAGCTGGGCTTAGGGACAAGACGAGCTGACAAGAGGCTGCAGGTGCTGCTTGCTCGGGGCCTTCGAGCATCGTTGCATGGCGGCCAGCTGGGCCGGCCCCACTCGAGCCCTTGTCTGGCAATAAGTAGAGAAAAAGGTGGCTGTATGTAATCCTAATGTGTAGCATTATTTCTGTCTTATGATAGTCTAGGAATGGAAATAAAGTTTTTTTGTTCTTCACAGGCTGCATACATATCTGCTTCCATTTTACATTCCTTATTTCATGCGGGAAAACAGGCCAAGCATATTGCATACGGGCGTCTGTCCGCTTCTAACGTTCGAAATAAAGCAAGGGCTTCCAAAAAAAAAGTTTATTTTAAAAAGTAATATAAAATGTTATTTTCCTACAAGAATTAATTACAAATAAAATTTTCTTGTATGAGAAGGGCCCCAACTTCCATATAAATATCAACCTAATTTACAAATCTGAATAAAGCACATATTTTATTCTGTGTTTTTCGACTCTTCCATAAATTAAATATTAAGATGCGCTTCGCTAAAGTTCCTGTCGTAGCAAAATCTGATATTCTTAAAAAGGCTAAATATGCTTAAGACAGTTTATAGACAGGTTATAACGAACCAGCGTAACTAATTTAAGATACAACCGTTCATCAATTATGGATGTTACACATAAAAGTAAACTTAGGTGAACGCCGCAAAGAGCGTCCTTTAATAGATAAAACATACACTTTAAACTACAACGGGCCTACACAATTGCAGTTTCATTTCGTATTTCATACACGAATTAAACCCAGTCTCTCGCTGAAAGGGATGAGGATATTTAAGAATAAATTGCTGAAGATAATATCTGGGCCTTACAGACGGTAGTAACAAACTATGAACTGACGGAAATGACAAAGCAGGGATTCATAAATGGCCTTTTTCACCAAATGTCACTGTGACTGAAAAAAGCGATGAGTGAATTATATAGCACACATTCAAACATTTCCTCCGTTCAAGGGCTACAATGTATTTGCCGGAAACACTTGTTAAAGAGAGTACACTTGAGAGACTTGCATGTAGAAGAGAGGGTAATATTACAGTGTATGTTAGGGATATAGGATGTCAGGGGTATACTGGGTTCAACTGAGGATTTAACTGGCTCGGGATAGGACACGATGTCGGAATTATGTAAACTCAGTGACGAATGTTCGGATAACCACAAAACCCGGTAATTCCTCGACCATGTAAATACTACCACCTGTTAAAAGACAATGTTCACAGTAAATCTGGGAATTGAATAGGGAACGCATACAAGACAAAGAAAACTTACAGAACCTCTGATCCAGTCACTTGATAGGTCAGATTCATAACGGTCAACAATATATTATTTCACGACTCTGCGACCCTAGCACAACGCTATCACAGCCTTCGGTAACCAGCATGGAACTCACGAAGACCACTTCACACAGACCTTCTCGAATGTCCTGTTTGTCTAGCAATAAATCTAACAAAATCAATACCAAAACACAACACATGTATTTCGTTTTTAGTCCAACCAAAAGCTTTCAAACGTATCAAGATACACTGTCTGTCTTGTGGTGAATGTGGTCAGTTTCTTAGTAGCATATCTGGTGTAAGGCTGGAAACCTGCTAGTGCCTGCAGATGTTCAGTGCTTCTAGCTTCTCAGATATACGTGTACACGCACTTAGTTCTCTTCGTCTTCCTTTGGCATAAATATTTAAAATATCGCTATAGCCGTTACTCTGTATTCTGTGGTATTTCTCTATAGCCCACTACAACTTATATCACTCATTCATTTCTTCTTCCTTTGGCAAACAAATTTAAAACCCCAGCTATAGTCCCTTCTGTGGATTATTTCTTTGCTTTTTTTTTTCTATAGTTCACTACCATTTTTATCACTAATTAATTTTTTCGTTCGTTACAGCCAGTGTGTAGGGCTATATTGATATTGTAACTACAACAGTTCGGTGGTAAGGAATACGACGGTTCATCCATGCTAATAAGAGAACTCACCATTGGAAATGATGCTGAGCCAATTACATCCAGCTACCTCTGTCACAATTAATGTTATTAGCAATCTGAATGTTATTCTCTCCTTTCCTTCTTGGTCTTATAAACAGCTGTTCTTCAAGAGGTTTCCTCACCACGATGCACGCAATAACTCACAGACACAAGATAGGCCTACCCTTTGGCGACCAGTAATTACCCGGTTCTCTCGTGATATTAGTTATTATTCATCCATCAATCATAAGTGAATCCGTGTTGTGGGTCTCCTATACGTCTAAAATATAGCATATGAATTCCAATAATTAAGCTTAAAATATTTAAATTGCATTTCCCATCAGACAAAATTAAAATACATTAACCTCGTCAGCGCGTTTCTATTACGCCATCCTCAGGAGCACCGCAACGCACTCCAAACAGTTGTCGAGTTTACGTTAAAAGCTCAAAATCTAATATGCAATGAAGGCCATATAATCTATTCACGTCCTTCATCTTGCACCGTTTAAGTTCTCTAGCTACCCTCCCTTATTAGAACATATTCTTATGTTCTTATTGCAGTCTATTACTACTAACACCTTGTGTAACGTATACTAGCAGATTGTATAAAAGCCACAGCATTTTACCTCTTACTTCCCCACATTATTCTTAGCATTAAAATCCTCCAGCACAGAAAACAATACAGGCTCTCACACTTAATAAGAACGAGACGCGTTTAAAATCATCGAGAAGAACTCGCGTGAAATGAACCATGTAAATCTATAACGCGTATACAGAAACTCGCTCAAGACAAGAACAATAAGAAGAAATAATTTTAAGACATACATAAAGCTGCACAATGTTTAACTACACGTTTTATATACACAACAAGCAACAACACATTGAGCACATTTAGCTACGTTCCAGCGTACTACCAGCGAAACGTACAAACGAAATCAACATATCCCAGTCCTGTCTACGAAACTCACCTATCCTACCCCAATTTTAATGATTTGAAATAATACCTTTAATTATTATGACTATTATAGATTCAACAAGCATCTACAATTAATTAAATTTCATAAATTACACAATTATACAATGTTTACAAACTTCGTAAATAATCTAGTCCTGAAGCTGCGTACTTTACACATTATGTACATTAATGAACACTACATTTGTAAGGTTCGAGATCTCTAACCACCAACGCAGTTGCAAATATTTCCTTTTTATTAGCAAATACAGCCCACTCAAACACAACACATGAATAGTTTAATCTTTTATTTTCTACTGCACTACTGTTGATCGACTGTAAAAGGGGAGGCCCATCCTGTAGCACTTTTTCATGCTGTTCCTCTATTCCACCTGATGATGGTCAATACGCATGGTCGAAACATGTATTGGAAAATAAAAAAGATCATATAGAGTTTGTGTTGGTATCGACTGTACTAGCTAGTGACTGACAAGCACAACTGAATAAAGTTGCCCCACTTCGTTAATTTTTATATTTTTTCTGGCCATCCTAATGGCGGCTACCGTCATTAGCCGATACGTGTAGCTATCTGTAAAATAAAGTTGTGTTTATGTTGACTATTCTTGCATCTGTTGTTACAAAATGTACCATGACCGTCATCGACCATGGTGATACAAAGTTTGCTTACTTTGACCTGTCCGAGTTCCATAGGTATACATGATTCAACTATGCGCTTTGCGATCTTAATAAATGTTGTTCGCTTAGACGTTGTCATCGGGCTGTCATTGCGCATTCATGAGTTCAACTCTAGACCAACCCATATGCAATCTGTGTTTGGAAAAGTGTCATTTCGTCAAATTTTTTACTCCGATTACTTCGGTTTTCTCCTGTCAGTATCATTCTGCCATGCTTCATATTCATTCATCTACCACCGATGCTACGTAACTTTAACTAATAGCGTCGTCAAATAACACACTTAAAAGTAATCTATAGTTTATTTTCTAAATCAATTCAACGTCCTCACTCAATTACCCTGTCTTATTATTATTATTATTATCATCATCATCATTCACATTTTACAGCCATACAGTCAAATATGCCGGTCCCAGTGGCAGCATGCTCTCAGGCGTAAGTCTGCGGCCGCTCGCCTGCTGAGATTGTGGGTTCGAATCCCACTGGGAACATGGCTGATTTTCTGTTGTGTGTGTTGTCAGGTAGAGGTCTCTGCGACGAGCTGATCACTCGTCCAGAGGAGTCCTACCGACTGCGGTGCGTCGTTGTGTGTGATCTAGAAACCTCGTGAAAGAGGTGGCCCTGGCCCACTGGGGGCTGTCGCGCCAAAAACATACAAGGAGTCAAATATAACGGCAAGGTTCACCAGTAAAATTTTTATTACTCAAGCAAAGGTAGTGTAATATGTTAATTTAAATTCTGTGGTCTCCGATCTTAAAATTAAGGGCTGTGTAAATGATATAAAAACTTCAATACACAACCCAAAATAAGTCTGATTTTTATGCTTCATTTAGCACGGAGTGAGTTCGGTGGTCTACTCCCTTTCAGAATTGATAATCAATTTATTGGTTCAAATCCTTGGACGAGGAATCGACCAGTCACAAGACTTCTGTCTACATGCGATAACCAGCTCAACAGCGCGGTGTACAATTCCTTCAACATAACAGCTGCACAGGTAGCCTAGAAATGCGCTGCTCTGATAGAAGTTTAAGGTTCATTATCCCCTTCACAAAAGCCTGCCGTTGCAGTGAACCACATCTCAGTCATTGAGCCCATATTTTAATACCATCGTGTCATGCACGCCTTACTCTCCCAAGCAGGCTTTATCGTTCAGGTTTACCAACAAAAGTTATGATACATTCTAGTACTTAGTACAATGTATTCTCTTGCATTAAATTACCCTAACAATATCCGTTGAAGAATGCAAATTAATAAACAGCCCGATAGGCAATTTTTGCTTGTCTATTGCTAATTGCTTACTCTCAGAACTCGACATCCTGATCTCAAAAGGATATATCCTTCCCTTACGTTCAGAGTTCAAGTCTCTCATCCACGATCAAAGATGTGCACAACTCAGTGTAGAAACTCGGACTTAACACGAATCCTCAGAAGGAGACTTCCCCAAAATTCTCAGTAATTATCATTGTCAGTACAAACCCCGTTGCCGTAAACGTCAGAGCAGTTTAAGCGCACAGCACGCACCATCTTGTGACAAAAGAGCAAACTGCACTTCGCCACTCATTACAAAATTCGACTGCCCATCATTGTCAGTCCTAAAGCTCTCTACAGCGTCAGCACCCTACCTACCTCTCTCATTAGCAGTACAGCTCGTCAAGGAAAAGGTTAATTACAGGAGACAGGGCTGCCTCGACAAGCCTTCGTATCTTTCTCAAGAGCCATGTTCCACTGCCGACTTAGCCTGGAGCAGAGCTAATTAAAACAAGAACACGAATCATCCACAATGCTCCAGCGTATAACAAAAATATTGTACGAACTAAGAAGGACGGTGGGAAGGGTAGAGCTAATACACATCTTTTGTATTTCGTAAAGCAGGTATACTCATAGGCTGGCGGTTTTATGGTCTCCTCCATTCAAAGAAATCCGTAACGCGGTAGCAATGTACTACAAGCTTGAATGACAACTTCAGGGGGCAGAGAGACCTCGGGGTACATGACATAAAGGATGGGTGACTGATTTACTGCCACAAGAAACTGCAACCTCTGAGACAGACAGACCTCCTAGCACTCTCCGTGTAGTTCAGGAAAATATCTCAGAAACATGCTCCCTTTCGTTTCGTTTGATGCCTGAGATGTTCATGGCGATGGCTAAAAACATTACTCTTTTATGGCTTGAGACGCCGTGAAGTTTGGTGTATAAATAAATAAAGTTTGGAGGAATCTTATGCATTTTATGATATTTGTTTAATCGTAATGTGATCCATTCAGTTGTGTTGCAAACATTAAGACAAACTATTGGATCCGTCAAACACAAACTGTATTTTAATGGTAAAAAAAACCACATATGTTTACCGAGTACAATTCAGTGCAATAGAGTCTTTCCTCATTAACATCATTCCCTCATTCTGTAGTCTGTCGTGTAGATCCATATTATCTCCCACAACGAGTTCGCCATAGAGCGCGATCGAGAGCTTCCTCATTCGATTTCCAGGATCCTCTCTTTTCCTTACAGGTATGGTTCATACTTCCTTAAACTTGTTCCTGCGTATTTGAACAGGGCAACATTTTGAAAGGGAAAGCCTAAATATAGACGTCTTATTAACACTTACACGTCATCCGTCATGAACCTTATTGAACGAAATATGGATCGAATCGAAATTTTCTCAGCTTAGCTTAATGAAGGTCTAACACAACAATAAGGCAATGTTCGTATGACGTAACGCTGAGGTGCGTTCGTGCAACCATTGTTGCAGCGAAAAAGCAATAAGTGTTACAGATTGTGAGTGCGTATTTGTAGCTCTAGGTATCGAGCACGCAATGTGCATGCGCCACATTGTCATCTGTGGCCTGCCCGGCTGTACAATACTTTTCCACGTTATCTAGCAAACGGCACGATTTTCGAAAAACCGTTATTGAACAAAAAGTGTGTGTTTCGATTTTCTATACTAATTTTTTTCTGAAACATTTTTCATTCTAAAAAGAAGTCAGCAAGATATGATCAAAATGTACATTGGTATTCATGTAAAGTACTCGTTATTCTTGTCGGATTTTAGTGAAACTTGAGTTTTCTTGATAGATTTTCGAAAAATACCCAAATACCAAATTTCCATGAAAATCCGTCCAATGGGAGCCGAGTCGTTCCATAATGAGCAAGAGAAGTATGGCCCGACAGACAGACATGACGAAACTAACAGTCGCTATTCGCAATTTTGCGATAGCGCCTAAAAAGACAGTTGCTGAGAGAAGAACCGTCTGTGCAGGGAAGAAGCACTAGCGTAGATATCAAATTAATATACCGGAAACTCACTCGGTCCATGAAGAAAAAGAAGAAAACGGCTAGGATGCACAGTACTGCAGGACAACAGCTAGTCTATCTGATGTCCGGGTGTCCTAGATCCCATACCCGCTCCAAAAACAGACATACATCACCGAAAAGACTGGCATGAAGTAGATCTTCAAGAAGAAATATAAATAAAAAACAGCCCACAACATCATTAATAGTGGATTAAGTGCACAAATATTTTCATTCAAATACATTATGTAACCACACTGCTTATGAAAGAAAGGTACAGCACAACCCATCCACTTGACCTGTGATCGTCTCCCCAGACAACATTAAGTTTCGTCTTGCCCCTACATTTAAACACTGTCCATCCAAGAAGCTCCTTTAATTGTCTCGTGATTATTTTTTCTACACGTGTCACATTCCCAACACATCTGAAAGAAACGGACTGAGTGAAGTGTGCACTAGGCATTGTTGTCAGGTGATCACACTTTGTAACAAATCTTCACCGACTAAAAATTCAGTTCAATTCATTGTTTCGCCGCGTACTGACTCAACAGCCAATGGCCAATTTCAAATTCAGCACTAATGTACAAAACGTTACAAATACACACAAATTAAAAGAAAACAGAAAAAAATGCAATATAGTTCACTTAACTAAGAAATCAGGTTTACGATGACAATCGTACATAATAATGAAAAGAAAGAAATAATAAAAACGAAAAATAATAATAATCCTTACAACTAACATCGAACTATAGTGTGCAGGACCTCCTTTCACTACATCATATTGTTATTGATATTTCTCTTCTTCTTCTCCTCCGCCTTATTATTAGTACTGTTATTATTACTAGTACAAGTTCTGTATACTTGATGGTACCTTTGATTTGTTTAGACGACTTACGCACTTGGTACATGTATGTTGGTGGCAGGATACTTCATGTCTGTATGAGGTTTTAAGATTACCAAGCAATAACATGCAAGTGCTAAAATTAAAAAGCATATACTTTTTCACTTCAATATGAAAATTTTGTTCATATGTCCCTTCTTACAGACGTTTCAGAAACAGATATCAGTACTGGTCTATTTTCAAGAGTGGCAAAAACACAGAATTTACGATATTTAAGACGGTGAACTTCTCTTGTTCCGTATATGTCTTGAAGGCTCCTTTCGTTACCACTGTTCTTCCCCCTTGCTGTGCTTCCTTTCCCTCTCAGCCTTCTCACATCTTTTCTTCTTGCGTACCCTTCCTATTTTTCTTCTGCTCTTTACATTTTCCTTCCACTTACATCATATCAAGTGTGTATCGCACCCGGTGTTGTCGACTGTGATGCTACCCATTAGACGACAGTATATACGTGTTGCTCAGCCCGGTTTTCAACTCTTCTGAACAGCAAGGATTTGAATGGACAGTTTCCTGGAAGGATACAATACACAAAACTGGACGTGTGCTGCAGCGAAAGGAAATTCCTCCCTTTCGTTGTCTAAGACAAACATACACTTCTGTAAGGTACGCTACTTGTCTGACCAAACACAGACGCACGGTAGCTTAGCGCATAGAATACACCGTTGTCGTATCACAAGCGGCTTTGTTACTAGAACCAGAAACATGACATTGACTTATCAGGTATGCAACAGCAGTGTTCCTCAACGAATGGTTCGCAGTGGTATAAAAGACCGTGTTGTCCCGCCTAGAGTGCCTTTCCTATCTTGAAGAAACCGAATCAAAGAATATCTGAATCTGATGTCCCCTGCAATCTCTGGCGCTCGGAACCGGAATTATGGCAGATCACTGTTAGATACAACTCCGCAGCTACATGGTGACATGTACTGAACACGTCCACAAATGTATAAAATGTCTGCATCTAGGCCTACGTTCCTCCGCCCTCTTCTGGACCGTGTACTTGGATTAAAGTTGCTACGCATCACCGCACACTTAATTCCATCAAACCGTTTTTCGTAGGAAAGAAAAACTCAAGTCAAAAGTGCTAATTTCGTACCGCAAATTAGCATAAATAAAAGTTACAGCTTTTTAAGAAATCTGCACGATCTGTCCCTTCTAGACACTAACATTCATCATTACAACATAGATTACTTTCAACACTCATTAATGAAGTTCCCAAAAATCAACAATCCTAGAATTTTTATGGGCTTTCAATACGTCAAAAGCAAGTGGTAGCTGACGAAATCTCAGTAGGGCAAGATCGTCTTTTTCACAAGAATAAAACTCGCCCAAATTTTCGCCCTAAACGTCCATTTTATTCTTACATGTTCATGTCTGTAAATTATTTTAGTATAAATTAAGTCATCATTATCATCCGTCACGACCCAGGCTTTGATAGACCTGTTTCGGCCTTATAAATTATGATACGGAATGTCCTTGATTAAAACTGTTACTTTTTTCTACTTCTTTAATAATAAAATATTTTTAAAACTGTTTAATACAATAATACTTCATTCCATTTAAGCACTTCTCAACAACTGTCATACGATCAGTGTAAAAACATGATTGTGCAGCATACTTAACCCCTCTAACTGTACGCGTTTATGTTGATATATGGTAGGTTCCCACCTACACGCTCTTAGATCAGTGGGCTAATGACCGAAGCTAGAAAGGTAAGAAGATGGGTCTCTTTAGAGACCACACGTTGAGAAGCTACTAAATGTGCGTGTAATTCTGACTATACCTTGCTGAGAGTTGTGATTAACGACGTGTCAGCGTGTCAGCTCACCCTTGCACCTGCAGCAGATTAGCTGTAGTCTTCAGTTAGCCACGGTCGTAAACAAGAAACAAACACAGCCCTTAAGGAAAAGAAAGAAATAAACAAACAAACAAACAGGGTGCTTTACAGATTCACTACAGGATACGGCAGAATCCGACATTCTGTTTGCACCAAAAACGTAATTTCATATTCTGAATGAAGGCATCACGATGTGTTTGTAATTCAATTAACGTTACACAGTATACGTCAGCGCAATCTTTTTATTCTTAAGCAAGGCTACATGTTTCGACTAAAAGTTAGTCATCTTCAGGCCCTTATAACATTTTCCGTTACCAGACGCTTTGGCCACTATGGTATCCCAAAGAGCGACCTATAAATATGACGCTGAACAGACGTGTGTTTCATGCCTTCGTATCAAGTCCTTTTGATAAAAGACTGGAATATCGCATGGCCTTTGTGAAAGAGATTGCAGTCTTCTGGGAGGTGACGCCATGTTTATTGGTATATAAAGTAGATACAAATGTCCGAGTGTGACAGGCTTTCTAGCAAACAACTCATAATACCCGTTTACAAAATGCTATCTTGAAAAACAGGAAAGAGACCTGTGCCAATGGTGTTTCTTGTAATAAATTTAACAAATATTCCGGATACACTATACCTCCTATAGCAGCTTATTAGATAAATTTTCAGTGATCTGCCCTAGTAATATGAAAATCCGCTATCAGGATAATTTCTAAATTTGTTCCGTCCATGTCCATTCCTTGTAACAGACACACCTTCTAGAAATTCACCTTCACGATAACCTCTCATCTCCTTCTAGGTTTCTCCACCAAAACCCAATATAGACCCCTCGTCTCCCCACGGGTAGCTGTCACTACCCTACCAACACTAGTTCTAGGTGAACTGCATCAATCATCAAGTTCACGGCTAAGCCTATGTAATATTCTGCATTACTGACACTTCGTTTTTTTAAGCCTGAGTTTCTCTGAGCATGGAAGTCTCTAAAGGAAAATACATATCGTCGAGTATTCGCAGTTTTTACAGTTCTGTCTCACCTAAGCTAAAAATGACGAATGTAACTTGACAACTTAACTAACAGAAAAGAATTCTCTTTAGAGCAGAGCATTATTAACTGAAGCCTATGAACATTACATCTGGTGTACAGGAAATGCTTCAGTCTAATTCTAGAAACCGAGAAAAGGGGGTGTAACTATGAAGTTTGGTGTGCAGGAAATGGCACCTAACAGGTCTAACTTGAAACACTGAGTCATCGTGATAGTACCATTACATCTGAAGTACAGCTTACCCCATAACATGCAATTAAGGCATAAAGGGGAAGGAGATGTACAGCTCTAACCATTCCTAAACTAGGCGCTAATTAGGGTCGGTGAACAATACACCTAGTGAGTAGAAAATGCCACAAACGTATGGACCCACAACATAAAAACACACACAATGCACAGAAAATGCCACAAACGTATGGACCCACAACATAAAAACACACACAATGCACAGAAAATGCCACAAACATATGGACCCACAACATCAAAACACACATAATGTACAGAAAATGCCACAAACGTATGGACCCACAACATAAAAACAAACATAATGTACAGAAAATGCCACAAACGTATGGACCCACAACATAAAAACAAACA
>Ga0123354_10002038_pt1 | contig 26018 bp, 12 predicted proteins | sample TergutLab28metaG_2_FD_97872 | JGI IMG/M metagenome (GOLD analysis project Ga0123354, IMG submission 97872) | Labiotermes labralis P4 segment gut microbial communities from Petit-Saut dam, French Guiana - Lab288 P4 | ecosystem: Host-associated > Arthropoda: Insects > Digestive system > Gut ...
ATAGAGAAGGTGAAGGTGGGGGGGGGGTTGGGGGAGGGTGGGGGGGGAGGGGGGGGGGGGGGGTGTGGAGGAGAGAGACATTCTGAAAAAAATCAAGGGTTTGCCTGTGAAACATAATGGGTTAGTGCTTCCAGCTGTCACATTTTTGGGTGTTTTAAGGCCTGTGTTCACATTATAAACTTATCCTCAGCAAGTGCAACGACTAACTCCACAAATATATAACAGATGCAATGCGATAAAGTGAAGTCAAATTATGGCTAGAAGGACGGGTGAAGATGACAAAATATAAAGTTTTCATCAGTAACTTAAACACCAGATTATGTTAAGGACAGACATCACTTGATATATTTTCACAGTGTGGGAGCACATATCTGTAAGTTTTAAAACAAAGACATGTGTATTTCGTTGCTTAAATACCTATGCTTAGTCACCACTTACAATCATTTTACAAAAATTGTAACCAGTTTTCACAGTCCTGTAACATATATATCAGACCATACATATCTACGAGGGTCGTATCGAAAGTCACGAGCAACAATTTTTTCTGAAGTAACATGTTTTATTATTGACAAACCAAATACACCAACTTAATCTACAGACCTTTCTTTATTTTTCCACATAATTGCCACATCTTTCTACACATTTCTCCCAGCGTTCTGGGAGTTTGAAAATTCCCCTTCTGTAAAATTCCGTTCCAGCCATCCGAAGGCACTGACGCACTGCTTTCTGAATTGCCTCCGTCGACTCTTTATAATGGTGTCCGCGCAGCTGATCCTTCACAAATCCAAAAAGATGGTAGTCAGAGGGTGCCAGATCAGGGCTATAGGAGGGGTGTGGAAGAACTTCCCACCCCATCTTTGCAATTGCTTCTGATGTGAGGTGAGCGGTGTGGGGACAAGCATTGTCATGCACAATGATGATGTTTCGTCCTGGATGTTTATCGCGCAATGCAAAACGCAGCTTGTGCAGTGTCTGGACATAACGAGCAGCAGTGATGGTTTGCCCAGGTTCTAGGAATTTGGCCAAAATCAACCCCTCTGCATCCCAGAAGATTGTGCCCATCACCTTTGCAGCTGATGGCACTGTCTTTGCCTTCTTTTTTGATGGAGAATGCAAATGGTGGCATTCCACATTCTGCCGTTTCGTTTCAGGCTTGAAATAGTGAAACCAGCTTTCGTCACCTGTCACAATATGAAGCAAAAAATCATCGCCTTCATGTCGATATCTCTGCAGCCGTTCTGAGGTGATGGCTTTTCGCTGACCTTTGTGGTCTTCGGTCAATAAGCGCGGGACCCAACGAGCACAAACTTTCCTATGGCCTAAGCTTTCAATCATCTCCTGTACTGCATTGTGCCCTATTCCAAGTGTTCCGGCTATTGCGTCCACAGTCACACGCCTGTCGTCTTGAATGATCTCATCCACTCTCTCCTTGTTGCGTTCGAGGGCGACTGCTCCGAGGCTCATCTTGGATGCTCATGTTCCCATATTTAAAATGTTTCACCCATCTTCGAACACTGCTCGCACCCATGCACACACTTCCATAAGCACGCTGAAGTCTCTGGTGAATTTCTGCAGCAGGGATTTCCTCTTCAAGGAGAAATTCAATGACAGCACGCTGGCGAAATGACATATTGTTGTCAGCCATTTTGTTAGGAGTGATAATGGTCACGTGATGCAAACTATTGACGTCACAAGACACTCAAGGATAACGCAACAGCTGGTTCCATCTACCACCATACTCACCTTCGCTGTTCCCGGTTTGCATGCAAAAAAAAGGTGCTCATGACTTTTGGTACGACCCTCGTATTATGTATTAAATATCAATGGAGGAGGTATGTCAAAAATGTTAGGGTATTATCACTGCTCAAAAGACAAAAACTGACAAAGCACAATTGAGGGTTTATTCATATTGTGTATATGTCACCTTCTACAGAGACAAATCACTTCTAAGGTAAAATAAAATGGCTCTCTTTTTTTGAAAAGAGTTCACCCCCCTGTGAAACACCTACTAATATCAGTCTTATCAACAGTCTGTTTGCATTCAACACATCAAAAACCACTTAACAGAGATTCAATAAATTTCATAATTGAGAGCCTTATGAAAACATATTACACAATTTCATCTTTTATTTGGACTGATCAATTGGAATGACCAAATTACATTAAAACCTACATGCATTTCTTTGCTAATGTTTGCAAGCAGGCATTGTGTACATGCACAATTCTCCTCACACCAGACTGCACTGCGGTACTAGGATATGGGGAAAACCAAGCCACCTAGGGCACCAGATTTGTAGTTGAGTGCAGACAGATCATAAATACATTAAAAAGGCAGTATGAACATTTTTTGTATGTAAAAGAATACAAATATGAAGCTGCTATGATTTTTGGGTATATTCATCAACCACACAACACCCAGAATGTGTATCAGTGGAAGACATGAAAATCTGAGTGGGGACAGTCCATACACATAAACTATTTCTTGTATGTTAAAAAAACATCATAGCATTAGTGTGAAATTTTCAGATTATGTCTGTAGGATGTGCTGTAATCAGAACACATACTGGTGAAAACTAAGCATTAGAACTGGAAAATACTAAATAATTTAAGTATCCAATTGTGGTTTCTTCGGTTACTACCTGACACAATGGAACATCTGAAGGAAACGTGTAACAGGTTCTTCCCAGAGAATCCTGCTGTGAACTCTGTTGTACTGAGACTTCAAAAATACCTGAATATTACTTCTATTTATTACCTGTTTCACCAGCTGGTGCCATAGCTCTTTCTTTAAGTGTCTGTCGTCTGGATACACGTCGAAAAGCACTTCGGGTATCATCAGCAAATGTACGAGTCAAATTCTTGGCCAATGATGGGCGCATTAATGGTGCTGCTTTAACCAGAGATGCTTTCACCACAGGTGTTAAACACCCATGGTGCACCTTCATACAGAATGTCAGCATCATTTCTAATAAATAAATACAAAATATAAACAAAATAATTAAAAATATAAAACCACAGATGTTGTGAAGGGAGAGGCTCTTGCCAGATACAGTCCTTCCAAATATCAACAATGCTGTTGGCATGGACAACTTCAAATTCCAGGAAGTTTTTAAGCCTAAATAGTATGATCCGAAGTTTCAACTTTCTACTCCCATTACTTTCAAAGTTATAAAATTCTAGAATAAGATCTTATATTGTAGTTCATGAAAAAACATACACACAGCCATTCCATGCCAAATCAACATATTTCAGAAGCAAATCTACAATGCAGCTGCCCTGCAATGTGGCCAACATGGAGATGACAATTTCCTGATATTGTCCATGAATTCTTGGTGGGGCATCAGACTAGCCCGAGGACAGCCAAACCAGCTCCTCAAACCCAAGAACACTTGACCACTCACAGGAATCACTGGCCAAAAGTAGACCAGGAGAACCTGGAACAGTCAGCAGGACAAGGCAACTGCAGGTCCATGCTTAACACTGCATCAGACTCTTGACTCTACTGCCTGACACCTGCCTCAAATCCATAGTCCACTTTTGACCCACATTCAACTCACGTTACTGTAAAATCTGAATTACACTGTTTTGAAATAAGTGATACAGTGACTTCAGTTCTCTTCAGCAGGCAAGGAAACGTTAGTCCCTCGAGCCTGCTCTTGATGCTTGCCTCTCCCCAGTAATCCAATGGTCTGAGGCAGCCTATTAAAAAGAGGATCCATGCAAGCAATAAGACACTGTATCAGGGACCTGGCAAGCCAACAACAATAAACTTGCGGTGGATTGGGTGGAAAAAAGAGATTTCCAGTATTCAAGAAGGACAATGAACCTGTGAGAAATATACAAACTCTACTGCAAATTTCCACAAGTTTTTTGGAAATGAAGCTTGGAACAAGGCATTAGTAAAAGAAATCTTAGAAAGTTTTAAGAATGGGTGAACCCAAACTGTTTCTTCTTTGAATAAGACTCTATAAACACTAAGATATCACAAGAGAAGTACCTGAATGAAAAATTTAAGACAGTTAAAAGGGCCTTGGAAAGGACATCACTCAATGTAACAAAATAATATTGAAATCTCAATTCCATGACAATGATTCATGTATCTACAACCTAACTTATAATTTTTGCATAAAAGAGTGGCCTGATGATGACTAACAGCTGAAACATGCAGCCTTTAAGAAATAACATATTACTATCTGCTGTTAACCCTTTAACACCAAAAGACTTATAAAGACATCGCGCAGTGAGCATAGATGAATGACTTACAAAGACATCGCAAACACTTGTCAAAGTTTCGAGGAATTTCGTTCACTCCTATTTGGTTAACTGCTGTGGCTTGCTATGATGCAGGACCCCTGAAGGTCATGCTTTCATTCAGGAGCCACAGTGTACCCCCTCCACCTCCTAAACCCCTCCACAAACACCGATATACACGCAGACACTTAGAAATTGCGCATGTTTCTCAGCTGACTAATACAGTTCTGACGCTGCTTGCTTTGACTATCGCTTGCTATGGAGTTCAGTGTGGGCTGAAATATCAACACTGGCCTATGAAGCGAACTCTAGTTGTTGCCCAGAAAGGTTGTCAGGGGCATAATGTACCCATATAATTCAGACAAAATTAATGCTCAAATATCAGAGATATCCACAGAACTCGATGTTTACAACTACAGAAGGGCCCACAAACATGCCTTTTGTAGTGCTGGGGTAATCTGTAGGGGTTGTACAGTAGTAACATGCAACATACAGCCATCAATCTAGTAATGTCTTGGGCACCCTAGAATAGGTGGAATTTTTATACAGTAGTCATATCGTAGCTTAGATCTGTTTTGATATCACTGTAGAAGATGTTCATATCTACTGTATTAGTTCATACCTACTGGTATTACATTTCTGAAACTGTGCCCAGTCATACATAGTAGTCTACACAAGGCAGGCGATCGTGGGTCTCAAGCAATGGCCAGAAAAAAATAAATAAAATTTGACGAGGAAACTATCGTGAAATTCTGGTTGCTGACACGGCCTCGGAATCAGGCGCGAAAGTTAGCGATGTTAGAAGACTATATTGAGGAGGAGAAAGAACAGCAGCAGCCAGCCTCAGCAGAAGTAGCCATAACAAACAATGGCTAGCGAAATCAACCCAACTACTGTCTGTGTTCTTCTCGCGGCCAAAGAAAGGGCACAGTGCGCAAGATGTGACGTAGGCCTGTGCGTGGTGCCTTGTTTTGCAGAATATCACACAAATGTAAATTTGTAATATATCACCCTCTTTGTGAAAACTGTATGTTGTGATAAAGCAGTGGTCCAAGGTGCCCCAGACATTATGCAGCAGCCAGAATTATGTGAGTAATGAACTATTTACACCACATTCTATATAATACATGTGATTCACAGACCTAAATATCTTATTAAAAAAGGTAAACATTTGTTCCCAGATTAACCAATTCATAAGTAGAGTGCAAAATTTTGTTTCATCAAATTTTAAGGAAAAGTCTATAAGATATGCTTTTTTCTCCTAAGAGTAAGCATTAAAATTTAAAAGCCCCAGTAAAAAAAATTCAACAGGCAACATTGCTCGGAGGGATTTAATTCTGGCATCAAAGGGTTAATAAAAACTTGTGGAGATGGCAACCACTTAAATTCCACTTAAATGCAAACACAATGGAATGCATAACATTAAGTAACAAACTTCTGTGGTATTGGCAGTTCAGTTAAAGGTGAAATGATAGCATATTGAAGAAAAAATTTCATACAACCGAATATTCAGAAACAATGCAAAGGTTCAAATTTAAACAGTTCTCCCAAACACCTGGTCAATTACAAAAGCATAATGCCTGTAATTTAACATTTCATACTATCATGAAATTAGTAGCTCAGAAATTCTGTGAAACCCAAATGCAAAATGAAACAAAGTTGTGCCTCCTGTAACAGCTGAAATGGTGAAACAAATATTTTTAATGGTTTGTGGAGTTAACAAAAATTGTCAGCTGGAGTAAGTGGAATCCACAGAGTGCGCATGTCCCATTTTTCAGAAATGAAGAAAAGTATGATTTCAGAAGGACAACTGTATGGGATGGCTGCAAATTATGTTAAAAATATATGAACACTGTGCCCAAAACTATTACATTTTAGGAAGTGTGAGTTTATAATTGAAAGACTGGGGAGTGTCCATAGATCAACCCAATAAGCTATTGATCAGATTTTTGAAGATAACAGTGTAGACATTATAACCTACAAACAGCAGATGACTACTGATAAAAATTCTGAAAAGAATAATTCATCCTTGAAGTAACCTTGAGTCTTTTGCTGAAAAGTTAAACATTGCTTCAACACACATTCACAGCAGGACAGCAACAATTAGGACTGGCATGCCGACTACTAGTTATTCTTCCCAAGTACCCTTTATGCTCCTTCAATCTTCTACTCAAAAGCCGTGGCTTAGGTAGGTGTTTTGGTTCCCAGCATGAGTGAGCACAATAGCCACCCCTAAGACATTATGGGCGTTAAAATATTACAATTATTTACTGAATTTCCTTTTATTTGGCTCAATAATGTAAAATTTCTTGAGCACAGAAAACTGTATACTTTTCACTTAAAATTTATTTTGCAAAAATATTCATTTCACCACCCAATTTCCCCACCCTTTGGACTCAGCCACGTATGGTGGTGGGACTGCTAGCAACCCCCACCACAGCACTATCCAAAAGCCTAAGGTTTTATAATTAAACGTACGTTTGATGCCATTGTGGTGTCACAAAATATGAAATCAACACTGAACCTACATGAGCTAAAGGTTAAACTTCCCCTTCCTTCCTACCTACAACCTATGGTTTGTGGACCAAATGTTGCCTGCTTCAGTTCTGTAACTTTAATGAAACTTTAACGTACGCAGATTACTTGCTTTTGCCTCCATTCTTCAAGTCTCAAACCATAATCCTAGTACAATAAACTTCTTGGCAGCACTCGGGTTTGTTGTCATCGATCCTGAGTACCCTGGACTTAACACTTTGTCACCCTCCTTCATTAACAACCCTTATATACAAAATGGAACAAACATTATACCTCGAAAGTCTTAGAGGCTGGTGTGGATGTATATATACGCTTACATTACCATCTTCATGCCAGTACTGTATAGTGCATTTGATATCCAACAGAACGTGGGGGTGTTAAAATTTTGCAAAACTATACGTCGAATGCATTACAACTCTCGCGCCAATCGGTATCAAACTGAAAACATTCTTCAAACCACTGACAATATGCATTCGATCACACGAAATTTCTAATGATCACGTTAATTATCGGGTTCCAGTAATTAAATAATGGGCAGCTGAATCCCACAAATACATGGTGCTGAAAAGTTGCACCAGCATGATGCAATAGCACAGAACTGGTTACTACTACTTTCGAAGTCTCGGTTTCAGATTTATGACGACCTAGAGAAATAGTCACAATTAAAACACGATAATGTACATTTGACGCTCTTTATGTCTACAATGATAGTTATTTCCTTCAAATCGTAAAAGACGCACGATGCCAAACCATCGCCTAATATTACAATCATAATTTGCTAATACCAATACCAACCGTCTTTCAGCACACAATATTCCTTGCAAACAGTTACACAACTTCAAGCGCAAGTGCTGTAAGTGTAATGTCCTGCCGTTTCGTACACGATCCACAATTTACTTTCAAAACCAAATCTCGACGCACATTATAACAAAAAAAAGTTACGAAAACACCATGGATTACCAAACCGACGCTATCGTAGAAATTTCATGTTACTGACATCTGGCGCAGTGAATATAAAATAATGTGTGCCAGTTTTTGTTTCTGTCAGCTCCCCAAAGATGTCCGAGTATGCAAATGAACCCTCAGAGGTAACAGTTCATATATGTAAAGTACGGCATTGGCACACCGAAACGGTCCCCATGAACACATAACACAGAACATTTTCGTGTGGGGAAATTTCCCGCTTAAAGCGGATTAACGCTAAGTGTACTTTTGTTAAGACACTTCTCAAATTACCGACATAGTTTCTTAAGCACAGTTTTTTTTCACTTAACATTTCCTATCTATATCAACAAAAAGATTATTCATTTCAGTCGACACAGCAAATAATTTGTTGTATGCTTTCTTCTGGGTAATTCCCCGGAGCCTGAATTTTATATGCCGACATTTCAGAACACTATATCTGTTCCATCTTCATAGGCGAGTAAGTATGAAGAATAATTAAGTTTCGAAGTCAAACCAAAGTGCAAATTGGGTCCGGGGGGGGGGTGGGGGGGCGGAGACTTGCGCAAAGCGCAATTCGACGTCCTGCTGCCTGTTAGCCAATCCTGCGTTTCACCTAATAACTGGGCCCTATAACAAACACCTTAACACTAATAGGGCAATAGCCAAGCCAAGCCAAAGCGTTAAAAGTCCACCTGTCTGTTAGCCATTCCTGCTTTTGACCGCAACGCTGGGCTCTGTAACAGACATATAATTCTAACAGGCGAATATGCTTACGCTAACGATTTTTAAGTCAGGCTAAGGCCTTGACTTATCATGCCAAAGACTCGGGCCTAGGTTGTCCTGGACTAAATAACGGAGGGATAAAATTTGGTTCGTTGGCTGTCTGGGTTCTGAGCCCGGACTGGCTCTGTTGCAAACTGGAGGTAAGCGACGTTTTTCAGACGCTTGGGTGAAGCCGCCACGCCTGGGGGAGAGGAGTGCGGGCCGTGCCTCAACTTTGCATCGTATACCCCGGGATTTGCTTACAACTGAGGAAAAATCACGGAAAATCTCCAGTCAGGGTAATCGAAGGGCACACGGGTGATCAGCGCTTAACGCGATTGGTTTAGTCGACTTGCCCTTCAGGGGCGATAGCCTCGACTGGCCTGCTGGCCCCTGCCGTCCTTGGCTTTCACGTCAGCCGACGGGGTCAACCCTCGGTCAGTGTAAGTATCTGCTGAGTTGCCGTACTAGGGTGTTCCCCACATCAGCTAACTTTTAGTCAACGCTCTCAGTCCGGGGTCTGATGTGGTCGGCAAACAGCGGAACGCCCAGATCCTAGTTTATCTGCCTGTTACTTACGTACCAAGGGGCACAAGTAGCGAGACGGAAACACTTGGATTGTAACACCTGTAGCCTCCGGACATGGGTGCGGGCAGCGCACCCCCAAGCGGGCCACGCATAGTCAATCATGGGGCGGATGAGCTGCTTGTATAGGACTCCGTTCTTGACGGAGAGATGCTCTTCCTATTCATGAGAGTATCCAGCATATACATCCTCTGAGCAGCCCTCTTCCTGACGTGATCGATGTGAGGTGACCAGGTGAGTCGTGTATCTAGGGTCACCCCAGATACCGAGTCGTATCGACCCATTGGATTGGTTCCCCGAAGAATGTTACTGGTCGTGGATGGATGAAGCACCGTCCGGCACGTGCGAAAATTATCGCGGTATTTTTAGAGACATTAATGGTGATTCTCCATTCACTCAACGACCGTTGAAGGTCGTTGAGGTATGACTGCAGGTAGCTGACGAGCAGCGCCGGCTTGCTGGACGTGGCTATGATGTCCGTGTCGTCCGCGTAGAGGGCTAACTCGACGTGGTGCGAGGGTGGGGCATGATGTTGACATGCAGACTGAAGAGGACAGGGGAGATCAATCCCTCCTGAGCTAACTCAGGCCGCATCCCTCGACGAGATGACGTGGCTGTCTGGAAGGACGCTTCGGACGTCCGATCCCTGAGAATGGATAACATTGTATGGACTATGTGGGACGGGAAGGTGAGAAGCGTTAGCATGTAGAGGAGGCCATCGATCCAGACGATAACGAAGGCTTTGGCCACGTCGAGGAAAACTGCGCCGGTGAGCCTCTTTTCGCCGAAATTCCTGGTTATTCTTTCAACGAGGCGGGCCAGCTGTAAGGATGTGCTATGCCCGGGTCTAAACCCAAACTGCTCTTCTCTCATCATTCCGCGTTCCGCGTTCGCTTATTGCATGTAAGATCCCACCGAATAGGATCTTTTCAAACAATTTACCAATCGTGTCCAAGAAACTAGTGGGCCGATAGGAAGAGGGCGGTGCTGAATCTTTCCCCGGTTTAAGGATAGAGATCACTCGAGCGTACTTACACCCTTGTGGAAAGGGATGGGTGCGGAGAACTGCAATTAAGATCTGGGCCAGGAGGGAAATCGCTAGCTGCCGAAGATGCTTCAAGGCCCTGTTCGGGATATCGATCGGGCCCGGATCCTTGCTGACCTTGAGACCCCTGATGGCGTGACCTCGTCAGGGTTGGTTAACTTGGGTTCGGTGGCAGGGGTCAAGCAGTAAGACCTCAGCGCCACGTGAACCATCTCAATAACTACCTCCTCCTCCCCTCACGGAAATAAGGCTGTCGCGGATGACTTCGCATCTCGCCGCCATGTTTGGCCAATTAATGTAACTCGATCACTTTCGAACGTCCTGTAATACCAATAGACATGATATCTACCGATCAGTATAAGTTACGAGCAAAACGATGCAGAGGATTAAAAAATGGTGATGTAAGCATTTTTATTCATGCATCTAAAAAAAATTAAAAATATTACACTACAAAACATGTGTAAAGAGCAAGATACTGAAATATGTCAAAATAAAATTTTTGGAAAGAGAGGAAGGCAATTATAAACGGGGTGCAGTGAAAGGAATAGAAGTGTGCCAAAAATCGTCTGAAAAGTGCAGTGGAGTGAAGTAAGGGGAAGCATAGTGATGTGGGGTGAAATGGAGGGTTAGGAAATTTAAATGGGGTTAAGTCAAATGACACATGTAAGATAATTAAAACTTAAACAGGCAAAATTGAGGATGATGGAGTTTAGAGCCTAAATATTAATAATGTAATAGCCGCGATAATAATTGTACAACATTTAAAAATTGCTTCCTATCAATGGCAGAGTCAATTATTGACAACATTAAAAGTTGCCAAAATAAACGTGTGATTATTACTAATCCAGTAGAACATATATCTCATTGTTTCAAGCACCCATTCCCAAAAATTAAATGGAGTTACATTTCAACATGTGAAATAGAAAAAAAAAATACTAAATCCCTAAAAACAAAATTCTTGTGGATACAAAGAAATCCCTGTTTAAATTTTAAAATTGAGTGTACCCTTTATTATATCTTCTTTAACTTATGTATGTAACAAGTCACTTTCTTCTGGAGCTTTTCCTGATAGTTAAAAATTTTCTATAGTTAAACCAATATTTAAGAAAGGTGAGAAACTTACAACTTTGAATTACAGAACTGCTTTATTAGTAATGTCTTTCTCCAAAGTCTTTGAGAAATTGATTTATGCTAGATTATACAACATAGATGTGCAAACAACATACTTGTCAATGAACAGTATGGGTTTAGAAACAATCTTCATTTACCAGTTTCACTCTTGTTCACCTCTTATGGCTGGAGGAGAAAGCCTACAGATACAGAGAGTAACTCTAAGTATAATGTACACACAGCCATGGACAGTGGACAGGGGTTGTCCTCCAGCTTGTGGAGACTAGAAAAGGGACTAACCCTTCAGGATGCTACAACATGTTACATATAACTTTGGCCCTGGAACATGTGCTCCTGAAAATGGACACAAGATTTGGTACAGGGTATGAAGCAGTCTCTGTACATCAGGTTCACCTAAACTGGAGGAGTATCAAAAACATACACTAGAACCAAGGAAAACTTTGACATTGTTAGTGGTAAGCATCACATTCACTTTCATCAAGAAATATACACAATGGACATTTATACTAGGAAAAATATGATTCAGCCTGTTGGACAAATGCTGCTGAATAAATGGTAAGATATGCTGAAAGGAAGAAAACATTATTAAATCATTACTAGCTGCCTTGTAGATCAGTTAAATATGCAGCTTCTACTTTGATACTGTACCTGAATCTTTAAACTAGTACAAATTTAATTTCTGCCTCACTCAAAACTGCGGGTAACAAGTACAATTTTCCAACTATGCATTAAAAAAGCCTCCCAGATACAGCCATTTGTGAACATGCGATAGATCAAATGTCACTCTGTCACCCAATGTTATTAACAGTTCTAAGATTCAGAACTAGAATTCAGGTCCATGACTTCATTGTAAATGGTGTTTTGTTGGGAGAAGTCCCTCCTACAAATTTCAGACTGAATGTCTTAAAACCATTTCAGTTACTTAATGTAAACTACATTTTTCTTGTGTGTATTTTATTTTTGTAGCTAACATATTTATTTGTCTTTGCCTTGCAATTGTTTCTGCCCCAGATGTTATGTTTTTGGTACCTTGTGCCTTTGTATTTTTAGACTTATTGTGTTACCCATGGCTTTGCATCTTGATTCCCACTTTGGACTTGTCATACAAATTGTCATATGATAATTAATAATGATTAATAATGTGATGTCAAAGTGCTCTAGACCAGATTTGAAAGGCGGCGATAGTGTTGGGCGATAATTAATGCTGCTGAGGGTATAGAGTCCACAAAAGAAGGGTGATAAAAATTCAGATTCAAAAGGTTTAATTTTTGTGCTCATCGAATTTTAAAGTATTGATCCACACAATAATAAATTCAACAGTTCATTTGTTTTTCAACTCGAAATTTCCATCTGGAGTGCTGGTTTTTATTACTCGCATCAGATGCTTGCAACCGCAGTTACACTACTTTTATGAAACAGTAATGATTCTGTCATATTGATTTCCTTGTAGAAATCTGAATGGTGGTATATTGAAATGGCATTTGCTTAACAGGAAGGAATTGGGGACATAATGCATTGTGACATCACAGGAAACAATAATAGTTTAAAAGGAAAAGAGCAAGAAATTACAGTGACAGTAAGTGGCGTTCTCTTGTGGTCACCCATCTATGTATTGAACATGTTAAAGTTTGACTTAACCACAAGTATAAGCAATGGGTCCATGCTGTGAAGCTGGTATGATCCTTATCTATGTTGTGCTCTGGCTCGCAACACTCACTCCTAGTTTGCTATCTGGCATGTAGTAAAATCAGATCTGCAGGCATTCAGCAGCAGTGGGATGCAAGATGCAAAACGTTAAGAACCAATGATGAAGATTTCTAGTCTTTAATGTGTAGAGTTGCCTTTGTGTTCTGTCTGTTTCCATTGCATATAATGGGTACTGACAATTATTACTTCTCTGCGAAATTATTTCCTGCATGAGATGAACTATGCTCCTGTTAAGCGAAGTCCAGATGACAGCATGGCTTGGGATCAGTAAGTCGTATTGTAGATGTTGACTTGATGGAGGCTTCGGTTCAATCCCTTGGTTATGACAAGAAATAAAGACTTAAGAGATGCACACCTAAACGAAGTGTTTACTACATGAATAAACCTGGTTGTGCTGACTGCCTTAGCTGGGGCAGGGCCAGCTATTGGTAGTCCAGCATCCATCATGGATTGACTTCTTCTATTGCAGAAAGTGGAAAAGCGACGAGGTGTTTTCTTACAGTGGTATATATATATATATATATATATATATATATGACACTTCAAAATATTTTCAAATATTCATTTCGCCACCCTCAGTATTCTTCTTACATCATGTGTAAATTCACTGTTTTTGGAAACTGTCCTATTTTTACTAAAGATAACTGTAAGAAGATTAGTGAGTTACAACATATATGTACACTCACATCAAGATACATTTCAATAAAATACCAATCTGTTAAATCTTTATACAACAGTTTTAACTTATGTAATATGTTTTATGTCAGGTGGCAAATAGTTACTTGCATTTCAAAGACACTTAATGCTTCTCTCTTCAGCATCTAAGCAGTCAAGAATGGTAACCACACAAGGAATTTATGTATACCGCATCAACAAGAGGGCTGTGAGAACAGGACAAAGGGAGTGGTGGTGCTATTCAGTGGGCAGGGCTTATGGAACAGTCAGGTGTTAAAAAGTCCAGTATGGCTCCTTCCTACCCATTATGGTGCAATGGGTAGGAAGGAGCCAGTAACATAATAAGGATGATCTACATCATAGTAAGTGCTCCCACAGATACTAGAGGTAACATGGATGCTTGTGGCCCTTAAAAAGTCTGTGATGAGAAGGTGTCTCCTCTTGGGGACACTTCCTCCATTCCTTCAGTGAAGGAATGAGAGGTCTCCAGGACCTGCTTGAGAAAGGGCCATCCTACCTGTTCATGTTTTTGGGATGGAATTCAGTGTCAGTTGGATTCCTAGTGATATTCATGTACAGGATTTAATGGAGAGAATTTTGGTCTTCTGGATTTGGATATGATGTTTTCTGCTGAAGCTGTGCTCAGCCAATGCCAATTTGTCTGGTTGTCCAAACCATATGGGCCAGTCAGGCTATTTTTCCCAGGTTTCTATAGTCCAACCACTGTGCCCAATGTACACCTGACCACACTTGCACAGTCTGCAATCAAGTCTAGACTAATATTTGTAGCATCTATGCAACCGAATTCCAGTGTCCAAAATTTTAGCATACACTGAAGAGGTGCTTTGGTTTCAAATGGCAGAATGAATGTGAATGATGAATTGGAAAGTGTCAGTTTTAAGTAGTGTCACGTTTCGTTCCTGGAGGAAATAAAGGAAACCATAAAAAATCTTAATCAGGCTCTCTGGTCTCCCAGCCTAAGATATGAATATTAGACTTTACTGGACAGATAACATGAGTGCCACTCACTCAAATATAATACTTGGTAAAAAGGTGGAATTAAGAAAGTATGTGTTCCTCTGTTTAGAGTTTATTTAACCTCATTTTTCATTACCTCTGTAACCTTAAACATTGGTCCATGACCAGGAACAATCCAGTCTGCAATTTTCAGTACCATATTCCGGTTCTGTTGCTGCTTGTGTGGGTCATCACTACCAGCTACATGCTGCCACAGTGTGGGGTTAGTAATGTCCTCTTCCCGTTCAAACAAGTCACCTTCAAACAAAAATGTATACTTTACATAAAACTGTAATAGCCTCTTGATCTAAGAGTCATGAAGACACCTCATGCCTGTATCTTACAGTTTCTCAGTGTAAAATGCAGGAACTCAGGCAGGCCAGTGACAGTTCGCACAGAAGGAGAGAGTGCTTTGGTATTACTAAAAGAGATCCGTTGTAAGTAAAGGACAGCCAGTATGTAGCCTATTGTGCCACTACTGAAGAAGAAAAGCAGTGTGGTAGAAATGTCTAAAGATGTTGGGTACTAATGTGTATTTACTCTAAACAATATAAACACTTTCATCCTCTTGAACAACAGATTTCCGTGTTTGAATCGCTAGAGTTTTCCAGTGACAGATTCTAGCAGCTAAATAAGGAAATTTCTCTCCAAAAATCCCGCTCTTCTTTGACAGAGAAGAAGCTTACCTACACTAAGGGTACAATTAGATACCTCTACTTCTAACAAGGCACTGAAGTGGCTTCTATACTCAAGAGGCTGTAAGTATCAGTGTAGAAGAGCAAAAAGAAATCCATCATATTGTGAATCGAAAGAAAGAAAGAAATACATAAAGAATGAAATATTTACTAGGGAAACATGGTTAAGTGCTTGATGCTATTTTCAGCTGACATTTGCATGTCCTGCACATACATAGACGTCACTTTTAGTTTTGACTGATGCCTCATTCGTCCAGACCACCCCTGGGACCCACCGACCTACCGAGTCTCCTATACAATGGGTATTGAGTTACTGCCAGGGGTAAAGCATCCAGTGCGTGGTATTAACCATCCACCCCCATCTAGTGCCAGGCTAAAGAAACACTAGTATATGCCTCTCCTCTACCTCTGGGTCTTCATGGCCTGTTCCAGGATTAACTTTACCTTTTTACCTTTGTGGACAAGACACAATGACAAAAATTATGCATATCCTCAATCTTCATGAGCACATTTGGTTAAATCTTAACCACCTCCATCATCAGGGTGACTGAATACATCTGACTGTATGTAGAAGTGATACAGAGGAGTCAACTGTGGCAGAACATGACACTGACCCTGGATCGTGCTCAGTAACACTTGAATCCTGGCCAGAAAATCCAACTGCATGGAGTGGCTCATAAGGGAAGCAGTAGAAATCAAATTGCACTCCAAAAAAATGGAGAAGGAAGTCAGATTTTTCCTGATTAGATCACATAAACCCCTAATCCATTCACTAACAGCAAGAAAGCAGACATTCTCCAACAATGTAAAAGTTATCCTCTCTTCCAATCCTCACTGGCTGTGATTTGCCAAATTACCTGGAACAATCTGCTGTAACTGATAGAAAATTTTGCGCAGCACTTCTGCAGCCAACCATACCAGTACAGTCATGTTGACAATGGAGGCAGCATGTTCTTCCAAAAGTCTGAAAACTTAACCACTATGTGGGGCATTAAACCAAAAGGAAGACCATTATCTGATGAAAAATTGCCACAGAAGCCTGAAAACTGATATCAAGAAAAACCTGACTTACTTCCATGCTTAAGATGACAACATTGGTCTGTTAGAAAAACTTCTTGAGATGGAACCACCATACCATCATCCAACTGTATTAAGTGGTGCTCATGTTGCTTCTAACTCCCAAGTTCTCACATCCACCATCTTATTATTCATTACAACAATGAGTACAACAATGAAACTACTATCCTTTTCAGTTGAACAGGCTATATCTAGGTAAACAAGAGAAGAATGAATGATGACTTCATAAGCGCACAGACTTCAAAAAGTCATTACCTATATTAGGGAACCAGGATAGGCTTTCTGCTGGAGCAAGAATCAAACGTGAGACTTTCAAAATAGAAATAGCCATATTAACAATAAACCTATACACTCAGTCCTTATGTCCAGGAAAACAGTTTTATATAACATGCATTGCCTTATTCCATGGTACCTGTAACTGCTACAAGTCCTTTATCCTTTGTGTTTACCAGAACAGACACATCTGCCAGTGTGTGGCCTGGAGTAGGCACCACCTTCACATCCTCATCAATGATGAATGGTTCACCTGATGTTAAAAAGGAAAACCGGCCCTTGAAAGCATATACTGGAGACTGTATCACATAATGCTACAGAACTACAATCGGCAAGCTCCTGAGTTGACTTACCCAATTCATGCTGACCAGACCACAACCTTGAAAAACATATGAATGGTAAAAATAAAAAATGAAGGACGTGATAAAAATGAAAATGAGTTCAGGATATACTTCCCACCACTTAGTTCAGAATCTTTTCTTTCCTGTCTGCTATCTAATAACAGGAAGATTAAAATATAAGAATTATATTAATATGTTCCAGCTTCCATGCATTAATCAATCCAAAAATATACAGGATGCAGAAAAACTCCATTCCCAAACTTTGTGAAGTGACGGGGAGCCAAAACAAAGATTACTTTTCAAGGAACTATATGTTGGAGATGCATCCTTGCTGCACTATGGAACATCAGATTGGGTCTGACTGAGGTTGGAAAACAACCACAACCACTGAAGTATTCTAAAAAAAAGTAGTATTTCGTACCAATTTAGAGCAAATGTTCCGTCAGCCACCGACCTCGACACACAGCTGGTGATGCAGCAGCAACTGACTTGTGGGGTAAAAAATGACAGGTTGCTTGCCCGACAGTTGCTGCTGCCTCAGCAATATGGGCAATAAGATCCTTTTCAGAATCAACTGGTGTCGTGTAAATCACAGGGCTTTAACGTGGCCCCACATGAATAAGTCCATTGATGTGAGGTACGGTGACCTAGGAGGCCAAGCCACTGGCCCACCAAGTCCAATCCAGGTATCGTAAGTGGTGGTGAGATGTTGATTCTGAAGAGGATCTGATTTCTCTTATCGTTGAGGCAGCAGCAACCTGGCATTTTTGAGTGTACATGTCAGTCCCTGCTGCATCACTGTCAGCTGTGTATTGAGAATGGTGGCCATACATTTGAACATCTCTAAATTGGTACAAAACACAACTTTTTTTTTTAAATACTTAAGTGGTTTTGCTTGATTCCCAACCTCAGTCAGACCCAATTTGATGGCCTGTAGCGCTACAAGGAGATATTTCTGACATATAGTTGCTTGACAATACATCTGTGTTTTGGTCCCCCCCCCCACCTCACAAAGTTTGGCATAGAGTTCTTCTGCAACCTGTAAAAATGATGAACAAAATGCATTATGGAATATTAAAATGCATTTTTTAAGTTACTTATACATTTTTTGCATAAGAACTATAATCTGTTAATTCAACTGCATGTTTCAGCCTAAATGCCATCAACAGGTTGACCAGAAACATTCAAGCATATTATACTCGTACACCACAGTTTATATGGAATTGAGATCTTTAAAGTCACACTTTGTATTTTAATGTGGACATACATAACGTGGGAAGAATATCCATGGGAATAGAATTTGTACAACTAAGTTTGTAGATTTCAAAAGACAGGATCAAGAATATGTAAGTGTAAAATATAAATTAAAATGTCAAAATGTAAAATCAGTAAATGTGTAGATAATTCTTCAGAAGACACCCTGTGTAAGTAACTATACAGTGGTCTCGCATACTTGAAGGTAGGGTGTTCTTGAAGATACGGCATTTAAGTGGGACATTCTTGTTTTGACATTCTGAGTGAAGTGTATCAGAGTTTGCAAATATTTCCCAGCCTTCAGCCACCAACAGCATTACATGTGGCATACTCTCTACAACATGGTACACAAGTTCGTCTCATAATAATAATTTTTTAAATGTATAAGAACCACATGAATCAATAGTGGGAAGGAATCACTCTACAAATAATAGTGAAAAGCTGTGGAAATAATCATAATCTCTGATACACATCATTTTAAATGTCAAAACAAGAACATCCCACTCAAATTCCATATTCAAACATGCGAGATCACTATAAACATACAGAGGCCATCCTCTGAAGAATTACATACACTTCTAATGATTTTACCTTTTTACACTGTCACATTTTTTATATCAATATATTCTTGATCCAGCATTTTAAAAACTATAAACATAATATTCTATTCCCAAGGCTATTCTTCCCATGTTATGTACACCCACATAAAAACATAAATTTTGAGGTCTCAGTTCCATGTAAACTGAGTATACATATTCTTTTATTCTTGTCTTCAACTTGATTATGGCCTTTTAGGCCAAAATGTGTAGTTGAAAGCAACAGAATAAATTGTTGTGTTTTGACCGGATTTATTGTAATTATAATTCTGTTGTCTTATACAGGCATGAAGTTTGTTCTGTCAGCTTGACAGAGGTTTGAAAAGAGGTTGCTAAAGGCAATACTTTTAGGTAAACAAGAATAAGTAACAGGAGTCCTGAGAAAACTGCACAATGAACTGAACAGTTGGCACTTTTCAGCAGTTATCGAGATGAGTACCAAATTCATACAGAATTTTAGAAAACCTGAAGGGAAAAAACAGCTTAGAAAACTCCCATGTAGATGGGAGGATAATATTAAAATTGATCTTATATTATATCGATATTATTTATTCATCTTCATATTATTTCCATTAAAACTAATATTATTTTTATTCTTACTCACTAATGCTGCTGCTGCTACTTCTTGAAATTACACATTAGCAAAACTAGAGTTATTGCTTTCACTAGGAAAACAAATGTTCTTTACTATACTTACAAAATATGGGACTCATCTATAACTAATATGGATACTATCAAAGACCTTGGAGTACAACTAAATTCAAAACTGCATTTCCATGCACATGCAGACTACATTATCTCCCAATCTGTCAGGATGCTGGGCTCAAATGAACTATAAACAATTCCTTTTCTAATGTTGATAGCTAATTAATATGGTACTGGTTAAGACCCAAACTTGAGTGTCCCTCAATTGTGTGAAACTCTAAATGTCTCTTGATGCCAAAAAGCTGGAATGCATTCAGCATAAGTTTGTAGTCCAATGTCAAAATCGTCATTTTTACTCATGAACAATGTTACTTATGAGGATTCCCCTAAATTTTTTACAATTCATACCCTGCACAACAGTAACCCTTATCTTGCACTATTTTTTATTTCTGTTAATTCACGTTTAAAATTTTGCCCATATCTTTTGGTTATTAGTGGTATTTGAGTTCTTTCTTGTAATTGCAGCAACTCCTCTCTGTTTACTGGTACTTTCTAAAACTCTCTGTCTGCTAGATGTGTTCAGGCTGCTAATCATGTGTGCAAAGGCGTCGATATCTTTAAGAAACCTATTACTTCTTTAAAACAAATTCTGAGCTAATATGTGATTTTTTTATATCCATTTATTTACATTTTTTCAGGTTTAGGGCTTTTGCTCTATTACGTATTTTATATTGCATATTTCCTGTCATATTGTTTTTGTTTTGTCTGCTTTGTGCTGGCTTTATAATAGGCACTTGTGCTGTTAACCCTGCATATTAATAAATAATCACTGAATTGAAGTGAATTACTATTAGAGTTATGTGTTCTTTTTTGACATTCAAATGACCATGCATTGTGATATATTCTTACAATACAAGCCAACGAGATGCACTATTTCTCAAATGTATTTTGATAAAGTACTCTACATGTTTCGGACAGATTTACCGTCCATCATCAGGAGTCTCAACACTGTATACACAGCAATAGGCATTGTCATGCTAGTTCTGTAGACAGTCTGCTAGCGAGGTCAGAATGTTCCATCCTGACCTCACCAGCAGACTCTCTAAAGAACTAGCATGACAAATACCTACTGCTGTGTATACAGTGTTTAGACTCTCTGTCTGAAACATGTAGAGTACTTTATCAAAATAAATTTGAGAAATAGTGCATCTTGTTGGCTTTTATTATAAGAATATTATGTGATTTTTTGTTGTTTGTATATTTTTCTTCCTGTACTGCCACTATAATTGGCCTGATGGCTGTTGTGCTAACACATGAATAATAAAGAATTGAACAAAATTAATATAATTACTATTACCATAATCATCACCATCATCATTGTTACTAATACTGATATTATTCAGTTATACCCCACTAACAGAACCTGTCAGTCCCCACACCTTATTGAAAATTGTATTCAGAAACCCTGGATTCCAAATATGGTAGATAATGTCTTTTATGGTGATATTTCTGTGTTCTCCCGCAGATACAGGAAAGTTCTTATAATGTTACTTTTCTGCTCTGAATTTTTTTTTTTTTTTATCAAAGTTAAATGTTACTGTTTTATTCACCATGCTTTGTAGTGAAATATTTAGAGTGATGCAATACCGTGGATGAATTTCATTTGACATTCTAGCTGTACACAGAACTGTCATTTTATACAATTTGCTGTTAATCAAACACTTCTTTGATTATTCTAATACAATATGGGCATTTCACATGGTTTGCAAGTACAGTTAGCACTGTGTTTTCAGAAAAACTGTAATCACGTAATTTTTAAGCATTCTTGCCTTTCTTAATATTAATAATTAACATCCAATTTCAGGCATTCCTTGCTAAATAAAAGAGAAGAATGTTTTATGTGAAGAAAACAGCCATCTCTGTGGCCTTTGTAACAGCAACCAAACCCTGTCACATTTTCATGAAATTCAGTATAAGAGTTATGCACAAAATTTTGTCAAGCAAGCACAAGTTTTGTGAAAATAGGCTCAGTGACAACAGTGCTGTGCTTAAAGGCATGAATGCATTACTACCCCTGCTTTCCATATCTACTGACCGATTTGTGTGAAATTCAGTATATTAAATCTCCACAACATTCTGTTCAGCACCTATGAATTTTGTTTAGTTTTCATGGAGAACCCAAACCACAATTACATCACTTGATTTAACTCACAGAAAACACAGCCTATTGCAACCAAAGCAACAGAGCCTTGTAAGTTTTAAAATACATACTAAGAACCCAGCACCGATGGTAATTACATCACTTGATCTCACCTGTTTCAAATGGGTGAATGACATACAGATCCTTGCATGAAATGCTAAACCCCACAATATGTTTTGCATTCAGAAATAGGTTGTTGTTGCCTGTGTGATCAGAGTGCCCATGGGTACACACAACATAATGAACATCACTGCACTGTACTCCGTAATGACCCAGACCTGCAAATACATTCACTGAACGTTGCAGCATAGCACATATGATATGAGTCAGTAGATACTTACACCTACCAAAACACCATCCCAGAAAACTGATCTTCATTTCACTGCTGTGATAGAGAGTTTGACCCTCATGGGGGACCACATCTTTGGTAGTTCCACACAAGCTGCAAATCTCATGTTTCTGAATTAACCTGCTGCTGTCAAGAACTATGGTTGCACTCAACCATGGACTATAACAGTTGTGCTTACTGGAAATTCAGTAAGGGCCAGTAACAAATTTGCAGTACCACTGGTTGGGCCACAACTGACAGGTGTTGAAAACTCAATTGCATAATGCACCAGAAAGTAAAATATTTACGATTAAACACAACTCATGGTTAATACTCATCATACAATTTATACACGCATCTCATAAACTAATACTATGCAATAAATATGTTGCTATAACAACTAATTAATACATCAAATAATGCAAACAACAAAGTACACATTCATGGATGACAAATACACTTCTTATTTAACCTCTACTACATTTCTCAGCCTTCTTGGCCATCTTCATGTATCATTCTCATAACACAAGAAGACTCTCAAGACTTTCACATTATTTACACTATAATAAAGGACACCAGCATAAGAAATAAGTATAATATATCCTAATGTCAAAGTCTTGAGAACCTTCTTATGGTATTAGAATGGTATATCTGAATATGACTGAGGACAACACATGTAGCAGAATTAAACAATAAATGTATTTGTGATCGAAGAATATGTACCTTGTTCTTTGCATTATTTGACAAAATTGGAGTACACAATAAAAATGGATGACATACTTAACTCTTTGGCACATATAGTCAGGTATACCCATCACATGGTGTGGTGCTCAAAATACCAAATAATGGGCACAACCGTCTGTCTATCATCGTCCTTTATTATGAAGCTCCCATTTAAATTCCAGTCCACTGCATACCACACTGGGCAATTAATTTTGGTGCCAAAAAGTTAATACGTGTTGGCTCACTTGATTATTTGCAAGCCTCTCATTGCAAAGGCCATGGTTTGACAATGGGACAGGCTTTTCTCCAAGTACTTTGGTGTTCCCCAATCAGTATCATTTCACCACTGCTGAATACTTATTCATGTACTGATCACCGATACTATGTGATTGTAACAATTAAGTGCTGTTACTTAATGCACTAAAAAAACACATAATCTATTGTATAGTCCATGATAACTTTACAGAGATCTTTATTATCAAATTCTATGGGGCATATAAAATTTTAAAATGAAATGTATACCCTCTGACCTGTAATCTGAACATGAACTCACTTCCTGCAGTTTCCCCAACAAAATGAAAAATGTGTGAATTAAAATGCAAACATTGGCTGCAACATTGCCCAGTCAGTCTCAGTCCACTATATGTTGTGCTCTGGTATGCACCTTGTGAAAGGATGTGATATATTTTAATAGTGATGATGCCATTAAAAAAAACGCTATAGAAAGCATGTGACACTGGAAAAAAAAAGGCTGAAATAATAAAATTTTGTGAGGAACTGTATCTGCGATTTGTTTAATTTATCTGCATCAATGCGGATCCTGTCCACAAAAGTGAATCCAACATTCTCAAAGCAGTAAGAAACAAACATTTCTGCTTGTTTATTTACAATGATGTGAAAACATGATAGACTCATTGCTGCAATGGAAAACATTCTCACTGTCAAGCAGTATGATCAAACTTGATGCCATGCTGCTGTAAACCTAAGAGAGATTCAGGCCAAGTCTTTAAAGTTTATTTTAAAACTGCAAGGAGAATGGCAGCGCGGGTTACAGTGAGAAAACACTTCTGGCAAGCAGAGGGTAGTTTTGTGATTATATGGGCAGACTTAATATCTACAACATTAAGACTGATGGCAAAACAGCAAGTGCTAATGTTAATGTAGGGAATGTGTTCCCTAAAATGTTAGCTACTATTCAGGAGTGCATAAACTATTCTGTTCTTAATGTGGACATGAAAGGGACCACTTTAAGGTTATTTCTGGAAACATCACCACCAAGGATGAGAAATCTATACCTGGATTTAAAGTAGCTGAGGACGGACTAACCTTGTAGCCAGATGCTGTTTATTTCATATTGAAACCAATGCCTATCTAGCATGCTGAAAGCTAAATGACATGTAAAAATAAGACTGTGGGTCATACTCCAGTGATTTGGAGACACAAAGTTACAGCTTGGGTCATTGCAGTAATTAGTACTGTACTGTTCATTCTAAAAGCAATTCCTATTTCATATTTATGAAAATTTTTGGAATGCACCTAGTGTGTTTTCTGATACAGATAAGAGGCCCACTGTTTATTTCTTTCTTCCTTTTGGGCTTGTTGAATTTATCTACACAAATGGTGTTGTATTCATTACTTTGTAGTACATTCTGTACTACATTAAATTAATAACATCCAGTTTATGGATATATACAACACCACACAAAGGAAGGTGCAGAGAACAATTTCCAACTTATAAAACATAGGGTATTTAATATAAAGACCTTTGACATTTACATGTTTGTAGTTATGGTCAATGGAAAAACTCTGCAGATCATCAATGATGCTATTAAAACACGTGGCAGTATACATTTGTATACTTTCTTTATAATGTTACACAAATTTTCTGAAGATAGCTGTATACAGTGGCTACAACATGCCACAGTAGAGCACAGATTAACTGTTGTGCAGACCATCAGAGTTATTTGCTGTGTTTATATATGTCATGAGACATACATATGAACTGACAAACAATGAGATCGTGTCATCCTGGGATGAATTTCAGCAGCAAAGGATCCACTGCACCAGCAGTGTAATAAGTGGAAAATGGTTACTAACATTTTGGAGGAGACTGCTATACTAACTCTCTACCACTCTACATGACATCATATCCCAAAAGGAATCACTCTTCAACTAAGTGAACAACTGCACAACCAGACAAATAGTTTTTAGTGCAATGGCTAAAGCAAGGACTTCAACTAGTCTACAATCCTCCCATTCACATAAATTATTATAATAATTGGTAACTCTGTATCACACAGTGATCATACACAGAAATCTTGAGTACTGAGAATATTACATGGTCCATTAGAGGTCTGTTTTCAAATTCTTCCTAGTAATACAGCTAACAGATCTGTCATTGGAAAAAGCATGTAATCAGCTTTCCAATATACTTTGAATTAGCTACCTAAGCCAAATAATGTCACAGTAAACAGCCATTTAAGGAGACAATGCTTACCAAAAATTTGCAAATATTGGAAATTCTGTACCACCATTGTGGAACGATTACAATGAAGAGTACTAAAAATTGCTATTGATAGGTACACCCACCATATACAATAATTTTGTGAATCAGTGCAGCCCAGGCTGTGAATGTAGACTTTATGTGACATGATGTTAGAAATGTTTAAACATGTTTACAATGTACTGTCATCAGTAGCAAATGCATGATGGCAAAATATGTGTTTTTGTGTGAACAATAAAGTTGTATTTTGGTACACACTTCATAATGTTTCTTTTCATTCCAATACATTTAAAGCAAATTTTGAATGCAACTATTATCTTACAGGTGAATTATGAAGAAATTACAATTCCCAAACTTCACGTACCACAATGCAACCCTCTGAACACCAGCAGTGTTAAACATACTATTGGTTGAAAAGCACTGTTCTAGGATATACAGTAGAACTCCACTTGTCTGGATTAATTAGGATGAAAGCCATCCAGATATGCAGAAAATCTATATAATTGTTTATTTTTTCTTTGAAAACAGGCCACATTGGCAGTTTGAAGTGGAATAAAACCTCTACCAAACAGCTGTGCAAATAAAACATAAATACATAATTCCTTACATGTATTTGACAACTTGAGGGGGGGGGGGGGGGAGAAAAATTTCACCCACAGAAAAGGGGGAGAAAAAAACAAAAAAAAAAATTTAACACCCCGAAGGCCAAACCAAACACGGAAAACCCACA
>Ga0123354_10002039_pt1 | contig 26012 bp, 12 predicted proteins | sample TergutLab28metaG_2_FD_97872 | JGI IMG/M metagenome (GOLD analysis project Ga0123354, IMG submission 97872) | Labiotermes labralis P4 segment gut microbial communities from Petit-Saut dam, French Guiana - Lab288 P4 | ecosystem: Host-associated > Arthropoda: Insects > Digestive system > Gut ...
CTGACCACGTGACACCCCTCTATCCGCAAAAGTTGGCACTAACTTCGCCGACCGGCGGCGGCCGCTCTGTCGGTATAGTTCGCGTGCGGACTAAGGCCACGGAGTTTAGTTTAGTTTTAAGTAAATTAATTAACCCTTCAAGGCCCAGTGGTTACTTTATGTACCAACAAGTATTAACATTCACAAATTCCACGTTCTGCCGACACGGCGTATTGATGTGTTCTACATGGATCACAGTATAAACAGCAAGTATTTTTATACGGCATTAACTGAATGGTTTTTATAATCGAGATGGAGTGTTTACTGCGCGGTACGAACTGGTCAGGTTGCTTTTAGTCTTTACAGGGTTAATTAAACGATAACTTAAAGCTGTCTGAATGTAAGTAGGCCTGAAGAGGAAAATATTTCAGCCTAAAAGGGATGACACTGAACGTAATTTTGGTACAAGATGAAAAAGATGAAAAACTCAACGACTTAAACACAACGGCTCAATTAATCACATTGTTAGGATAGAAAAACTGGAATGAAATGATGGGCAGAAGACTCACATGGCACCGTTCACGTTGGGGAGGGGTTTGGGGGTGGGGAAAAGCAAGAACTGCATAAACTTATACTCGTAGAACATTCCTGGAGAAAAGCTCCTACGAAAGCTATTTGGAATAAGTAATTCATGAACTACATGCAGGACAATCTAGAAGAATCGGTCAAAAATATGTGAACTGGATCGAAATGCCTCTGGGACCTGGTGCTGAAACTTCCGTTTCTATTTCCTGTGACGTACAAGCCGGAGGGTTGCGGGTTCGATGCCCGATGGTGTCACTGGGATTTTTCTTTGACATAATCCTTCCGGCCGCACTATGGTCCTGGGATTGACTCAGCCTCTAACATAAACGAGTACCAGGAATATTTCCTGGGGGGTAAAGGCGGCCGGTGCGTAGGGCTGACAACCTTACCACCTTCATGTGCAGACTGTCTTGAAATCTGGGAGCCTCAACCTCCTGCGACCCGCAGGGCCTGTACAGGGAATGCTTTACCTTTCACCTATCACGCTAAAGTGTATAGGCCGAATGTCACCAAAATGCCACAGGTAACGTTAAAATCAAACGTTGAACAGGTGGGAGTGAAGGCACGCTCTGTCCTCCACAACAACGTACTTCCAGCGGAGGTGAAAGACTAGTGACTACGAATGCCTGTTACCGGAGACATTTCCTCTTAAGTCTATCGTTTTATTTTAAATCTAACCGAAACAGTATGTTCTCTCTCTCTCTCTCACAAACGCACGCACGCACATACACACGCGCGCGCACATGAACTACTACATCGCCTTTAACAAGCAACGTCACAATAAAGAAATATACCAACAATACAGACAATGTACGTGTAACGTAACACTGATGTGCGTTCGTGCAACCATTGTTGCAGTGGAAAAGCAATACGTATTATATATTCTGAGGGTGTGTTTGTAGGTTTAGGTATCCAGCATGCAATGCGCATTACATTGTCATCTGTGGCCTGCCCAACTCTAACACATTTTTCCAATTTATCTAAAACAATGGCACGATTTTCGAAAAAGTTACTGAAAACAAAATGTGTATTTTGATTCCCTCTACAACTTTTGTCTGAAACATTTCTCATTCTAAGAAGAACTGAGCGAGATATGATGAGAAATGTATATTGGGTCTTCGTGTAAAGTACCCGTTATTCTTGTCAGACTTTAATGAAACGTCAATTTTCTTGATAGATTTACGAAAAATACTCAAATATCAAATTTCATGAAAATCCGTCCAGTGGGAGTCTAGCTGTTCCATGCGGACAGACGGATGTTTCAGATAAAACTTGTGCAGAAACTCCGACACAATTTATCTTCGATGACTGGTGCCGTTTATAATGAAGAAAACTGCAGCACAGCGGGGCAAGCCACAGACGACAATATGGCGCATGCGCATTCCATACCGGATACCTAAGGCTACAAACACACACACACTCAGGTTGTGTAAAACAAATTCCTTTCCCACTGCAACGATAGTTATGCGAACCCGCCTCAGTGTTGCGTCATTTATAAAAGTCTGCCTTGATTTTTTTTTGCCTTTACGCCAAACAAATAATCGTTTTGAAAACATTAATATATTTTGTATTTGCCCCTCTTCAACTCAGCACCAAAACATTATTCTTAGGTAGCAAAAACTGAAGATGCATTTGCCCTCCCTTCACCTCCCAAGACACGCCTATGTCTTAGTGAGTCACCACTACGAAGATCGACAACCAATTAATACCGTTGAAAAAAATAATAATAGGATTATACGAAATGCAGGGGTACTCCTGCACTGCGAGCAAAATGCACAGGTACTCCAGTTACTTACTCCACGCAGCACAGTCCTTCTTGAGAAGCTAACCGGTTTGCAGCTAGTCAAGGAATTCCCCACATTTTATGGAACCCGAAGGTCTATTACCTTATTCACACGTGCCCGCCACCTGTCCCTATCCTGAGCCAGATTAATCCAGTTCATACCCCCCTACCCTATTTCCTAAAGATCCATTTTAATATACCCTCCCATCTACGCCAGCTGGGTCTTCCAGGTGGTCTTTCTCCCTCAGGTTTCCTACCAAAACCCTTTTTACAACTCTCTTCTAGCCCATGCGTGCTACATGCCACGCCCATCTCATCCTTCTTGATTTCATCACCCGAATAATATTTAGTAAGAAGTACAGATCATTAAGCTCCTCATTATGTAGTTTTCTCCACTCCCCTGTTACCTCGTCCCTCGTAGGCCCAAATATTCTCCTCAGCACCCTATTCTCAAACACCCTCAGCCTATGTTCCTCCCTCAATGTGAGCGACCAAGTTTTACACCCACACAAAACAATAGGCAAAATTATGGTGCTGTATATCTTAATCTTTATATTTTTGGACAGCAAAGTGGAAGACAAAAGATTCTGCACCGAATGATAGCAAGCATTCGCTGACATCAATTTGCTCTTAATTTCTTCCTGAATAGAACTTTGATTCGTTAAGGTTGTTCCCAAATATCTGAACTGTTCCACGCCTCCAAAAGGACAAATATCAGTCTTCACACTGTGACTTTGTCCTGCATTCTGATCTCGAGACATGACCATGTATTTAGTTTTATTACCATTTACTTTCAGTCCAATCTCCGGGTACTCCTCTACTGTGAACAAAATGCGGAATGCACTCACTTTCGGGGAGATATTTACTATGTGATATAAACAGTCAAAATGACATATATATTGTACGTTCAAAAGAAACGAGATTTTACACTTGCACCTGATGAAGGAAGCAGTGCGGGACTCCGAAACATTGCGCTTTAGCCCAAAACACTTTGTTGCCCAATGTCCAAATCATGCTTCAGTTTCTTACGGTCAGAGGCACAGTCAATGAAGGGTACAGTGTAACTAAAATTTTCCCTGTCCACACCACGAAGTCATACAGGAGGAAAAGTGGGACTACTGGGAGGTGAGTGAGTAGCTTCACGCAACAACGGCTTTACCCCCGGAAAAGTATCCCGGTACCCATTGAAACTGAGGCTGGATAGGGCCCAGAGCCGATCGAGCAGTTTTGGAGAAGAGATAAAAGTTAAAGTGATCCCGTTACAGGCCCGGTGTGGCCCAGAGGGTGGGTAGAGGTGTAGCTCTACTCTTCCACGATCGCGGCACTAGAAGGGGGTGAGTGGTCAGCAGCACGCCCCGGCCACACTTTACCCCCGGGAAAGACCCGGTACCCATTTTACAGGAGGTTGGGTGGGCCCCAGGGCCGGTCTGGACAGGCGGAAAATCTCATCCCCACCGGGATTCGATCCCGGACCGTCCAGCCCGCAGCTCAGTCCCTATAGCGACTGAGCTACTCGGCTTTGGAGACGAGATAACTCTCTCAAATTACGGAACCCTTCGTTGTCTAATTATCGCCATCTCCCTTATCAGCTACGTTACTTCCAAATATTAATCTCGGCACTTCCTCGTTAAATCACGTGACTGTAACCCAAATCAAACACTTGACGACAGACGAGAGATATTTCGTTTCCCGTGGTTGACTCCATAACGAATCCACGCTGTCTAGACGCCACTATAATAGCTGGCGATATTAAAACCGCTTGAAACCTCCCATTCAAACCGAACAAGTGGCCCTGGCTTAAATGGCTGACAGCGCCCCTCTTTTTATGCCGCAGGAGAAAACCATTTAAAAACCTGATCTGAGGGTCAGACCACAAAAAAACAGCGCGACCGTAGCGCCACTGTACTTTTTATGAGGGTGTTAAGTGGTGCCACGCGACCAGCCGCGCGCCACTTCTCTTTCATTTTTTATTCTAGCCAGTCGAAATTCCCACACAGGGGTGAACAACGAAACAGCTTCATTGTGAGGTCAAGAATTCGGTCACTGAGAAACAAGTAACCACCTAATCGAGTAACTGGCGAGGGCTGTAGCTCACCAAGCACGATGAGTAGCTCAGAAACTAATAAGCTCATTAATTAAGCATCACATTAACAAGGTGGGTCATTAACCAAGCAGATCAGTAACTAGTACCTTACAACCTGATTAAGAAAGTAATTAGCCATGTACCACTAATTAACTGACTTACTCAGCGACCCAGTAAGTAACAATGTTGCCGCACACTCTTGTGCCGTACGAACTGAAATCTATCATAAACATTAAAAACACAATCTACGTAAGTTAAGTCCTTAAATTCTCGTCACACTTAAAACAAACAGAGCGGAAGGATGTGAAATGGATTCATCTAACTCAGGTTACAATCCAGTGGGAAGATCCTATGGAAACTACATGAACTTAAGGGCTTGCATACTTAACCGGTTAAAGTACCATCGGATCAATACACCAGAGACAAATGACAGAAACGTGTTAACAAGAGCTGATTATATGTCAAATTTCTCTCACGTGTTTCTTCTTAGAAGCCATTTTCAAGTAGACCGTCGCAAACACACCCGCGTAGGCTGTACCCAAAGTACACCTGCCCCTACAGCTGAATACGGATATACTGATATCTCAGTAATATGCACCGTTTATACCAAAACACGTTTTGACATAAACTACTGATATCTACAATGAAGTCAACAGAATGTAAGTCTCGTGTATCAAAGTGTAATAATGTGTGTGTGTGTAAAGATCTCCTTGAGCACGGCTTGCAAGCCGAAACATGGCGCAGAAAAATGGAACATTGTAAGCTGCTGTTAAGTCCCTTATTTGTCCAACTAATGGACACAATTTATTATAAAACTGTTAAACAGTTAAAATCATTTAAAATTAGAATAGTTGCTCCAACATGTTTCGATTTACATAAACCATCATCAGGGAGCTCTCAGCCTGTGCTTCGCTAAAGTTACAATGTTGACTTCGGTTACATATCGTTATATGAAGTTATCAGTAGCTCAAATTATCGGTGCAGCCACAATACCGATAACCTCAAATAACGATATGTAACCGAAGTCAACATTGTAACTTTAGTGAAGCACAGTTTGAGAGCTCACTGATGATGGTTTATGTAAACCGAAACATGTTGGAGCAACTATTATAATTTTAAATGATTTTAACTGTTTGACAATTTTATAAAATAATTTGTGCGCATTAGTTGGACAAATAAAGGACTTAATACCACCAACATGCACGGTGCATCTCTGAAGATTATGTACTGCTGTTACAACATCTGCATACTTCGTTAGAATGCACTGATCCATCTTCCAACAGTAACAAACATTTGAAAGACACAAAAGGCGGGGGAACTTCTCGAGTTAAGGTGTGACTTCTTGGGAAGCACCCTGCCCCATCAGCACCTACTTAGCACCCCATACAGGGTCCTCATTTTATCTTACATCGTTTCTCTCTCTCTCTGTGTAGGCCGCCTGTCGTATTAAAACAGCCCACATGATTGGCGTTTAGTGACAAACGATCAAGCAAGGCCTTGTTATCACACCATACAGCATATTTCAGCAGTTTCTGTTGCGACGAAGAAACCGCCTGTTTCCATCTACCAGCCAACTACACATTTTCTGTTGGACACTTCACAGACTGCCAAATGGTTATACAGCTCTTCGCAGTAATGTCGATGACGAACCACGAACAACGTTAACAAATCTACAGGGTGACTGAAGTCTCCATACACACGATATTGTATCTGCGTGCGTCGTTGCTTAGATCAGCTGTTTCCAGGTCAATAGATTGGTCGCCGTGGTTCCGTGGAGTGGCCTCCGAGGTCTCCAGATCTCACCCCACTTGATTTTTACTTGCGGGGACATTTGAAGGCCATGGTGTGCTGGGGTGAAAATACAAAATGTGGACCACCTAAAAGAACGCATTAGAGACGCATGCGCGCGCATAACACCGGACGTGTAAACGCGAGTTCGCCGTAAGTGGGAGAGAAGCGTCTGTATGTGTCCCCACACAGCACGTTTTCCCCAATGCATGGAGACCTGTGGATCGGGCCTGTACAGTGTCAGTCACTAGCTCTATGGCAACGTGAAACCGCGAACTGGACTGGGGGAAGGACAAGTCGCTTCCGCTAATGTTCATGTTTAAATGACATAAACAAGCGTAAGGCTAGAACTCAATAGTGCGTGTCACGACCGAAACACGCACTATATTACGGATGGTGCACACAGGCGTCCGCCCACTTCCCAACCCGCCAAACGCTCAGCATTTGGCGCAGATCAAGCAAAGATATCGGTAAAGGCCAGTTGAAATGTGATGGCACACGCGCAGAAACCAGATCTCCTCTTTCGGCGAAATGGACGAGTCCAATTAAACCGGCGGGGGCGTTTGTTCAGTCTACTGGCAGCCGAGGTGTGCGCATCAGCGGTAGTAATGCCGGATACGCCATGTTCCGTGGTAGTGTGAAGGGTACTGGCTACCCACTCCATTCGCCAGCTTCCCCTTCACTTCCCCAACCGTGCGTCACCGTGTGCCATCACATTTCAACTGGAGTCTACTACAAACGGACTTTGGTCGCTGTCCGATTAAAACACAGACTACAAACATGACATCTGGGTTCTTGCACAGGCACAAGAATGGGAATGCTTCACACCGGTAACAACGTTGGAAACCACTTACCATGTAAGTCACAGATCGTTTACCAAGCTTCCAATAGCAAAACCCTATGGCATTTTTAAAATCCGCATTTGGAAGGGTGGGTAAAGTTCTTGAAATGCAGCTGTACAACTATCTCCTCGCTAAGCTGTAGGCCTATAACGACCATCATATCAGAGGATGAACTGGATGGGACAAGTAGCACGAATGGAGCAGAGAATTTATATCGTGAACTAGCATCCAGTAAAGAGCGAACTGTCCCTTGTCCATGCCATAAGGTGTAGGGGGGAATATAAGCACAGCTACACTCATTCTTAACCTTGGCATCAGTTGGAGGTGAGTGGTCAACTTCACGCTCCGACCGCTTTACCCACCGGAAAGAAAGCCTGCATCCTTTGAATAGCAGGATGGTTGGTTCCAGACACGGTCTCAATCTCTTAGCCCTGCCGGGATTTGAACCCCGGACCACCAAGCCCATAGCCTAGTCAGAAAGACATCATTCCGGCTCCCCTGGAACTCTGTCACTCACCGTAAAGAATGGGAAAGAAAAGTGAAAGACAAAAACCGAAAGAAAGAATTAAAAGAAGACAGGACAAAAAGGATAGGGCTTCTGGGAAAAAGAGCAATAAAGGGATCAGTTACAGATGGAGAAACGGGCTATGAAGAATATCAAAGTGAATTTGATTCATTTCGAGATATAAAACACGATAAGGTTATTTATCTCAGTATTTAACCAACTTGATGCACAAAATTTGTTTCACAATAAGTTTTATTTCATGCCTCTACATGTTTCGAGCATATGTGCTCATCAAGAGGTCAAAATTGCATTACACACCCTCTCGTGCACGAGACGGCCACCTGTAGGTGTGATGATACCAGAGGCTGTGTAATGCAATTTTTACCTCCTGATGATGAGTACATGTGCTCGAAACATGTAGAGGCACGAAATAAAACTTATTGTGAAACAAATATTGTGCATCAAGTTGGTTAAATACTGAGATAAATACACCGAGATGCAAGGTCAGCAAAACGTCAAAAAAACACGATATGGTTAGTTCACACAATTCCGCACACAATCATTACTAGGTGTGACCATATAACAAACGTCCTCAACACGATTAGAAGCTTCTATTTAGGGCTAGCACCAATGGCGAGGGTGTCAAGGTTGTAACCATGGTGACCTGCGCTGTGTGGGGACACAGAAGTTTCTGAGAAACACAGCCTGACTTCTGCAGCCAAAGCCCATTAAACACAGTCACTATAGAGTTTTGTAGCAATTCTCAATTAAGATACCAGTCATTTCACGAACAGAACAAAACAGACACAAGCAGCATTCCCATTTCAAGATGTCAAGCCTCACATACGGTGTAACACATATTTCACCTGACAGTACAACCGAGTTAATTATATACTCTGGTACTTCTATAATAAAATGTGGGATTGGGAGAGCGCAGTCGGTATAGCGACTCGATACGGGCTGAAAGGTCCCGGGTTCGAACCCCTTGGGGGCAAGAGATCTTCTCTGTACCCTTTCAGACAGGCCCTAGGGCCCACCGAGTTCCTCTATAATGGGTATCAGGAATCTTTTCAGGGGAGCAGCGAGAGAGTGGCACTAACTAACCCAGTCTAGTGCCGTAGTTAAGAATGGGCAGAACCATCCTTCTACTCCCTCTCTGTGCGTCATATGACACGTTATGGGGTGACCTTTACCTTTACAATAAAACGAAACTTGAGACGTTACCGAATAAAATGGTTCAAATGGCGACACTTTTGATTTGTAATCAAGACGCGCTCGGTTCCATAAGCGGTTGGAACGACTGAGGAATTTCGTGGTTTCCCTCAGTCTCTCCAAATAAATGAAGGACACAACCGCTTCCTTCCTCATACTTTAGCTTTATCAAAAGGGAAAGACATACAGACACGTGTTTATATAAACGGTTTATTAAAAAAAGGAACATTCTGCCGTGTCGGAGAGCAAGTAGCAGATTTGCCGGGGGGGGGGATGTGAAAGGGCAAAAAAGAGAGAGAGAACACATTTGCTGAACGAATTCCAATACTGTAATGTTTACGGTCTTCAGGGGAGTGACACCGGGTAGCCTGGAACAATGCGAGATTTCAAGCTTCCGCCGCGAAGCTATTACACAGCGTGTAGTGTTAATTACTTACCGACATTTCGGGATAACCTATCGGTCCCTTCTTCAAGGGTCAAGAATCCTTGGATCCTCACCCTTGAAGGAACTACCACTGAACGGTGAGTAAAAGCCCAGAGGAATGCAGTTCTCAACTAGCCTGGAAGAAGTTTACCGACATTCTGGATAAACTTGCTGGGTAAATCTTCCAGCTGGATCCTGAACAAAGTGTTGTCACCTTCACTGCAATGCAACTCGTCTTCAAACGCATTTCACAAACAAGCAATAGCCAGGCAACACACAGATATCAGACTCCAACGCTTTCTTCCTGTACGGCCAACCTGGCAACATTAAATTGGGCCAACATTTCTAGACCTTTCTCACTGTGTGCCATGTGCAGCGCTCATCTGAACTCAACGATTTAACCACTATGTCAACATACCGTGAAAATGACAGAACCATGTCCCTCTGTGACACTGCTAAACTTCTGTTAGACTATTTGGTGTTACAACCCTTCGCACCTTGCATCATGAAATACTCCAAATATTACAACGGTACAGAAGGTTAGCTTGTTGCGCGAACCAAGATCCCAGTCAGCAAATGTAGGCTTGTGGATCAGATATGATGTTAGCGTGACCGTGCATCGTTGATACAATAATATAAACAACCAACTAGATGCAACAATGACAGTTTATTAACTTCAATCACCTCAATATGTTTCGGACGATAGTTTCACCTATCCTCAGGAGCACTAGACTGTGTTTACAGCTTGACGTATAAGGCACCGACGATGCTGCCTGCTGGCATTACACCACAAGCTGTAAACACAGTCTAGTGCTCCTGAGTATGGGCGAAACTATCGTCCGAAACATGTAGAGCTGATTGAAGTTATTAATAAACTGTCATTGTTGCATCTAGCTGGTTGTTTATATTACTGTGGATCAGACTTCGATTTCAAACACTAAGTCACTTACGGGCCTAAATGAATTTTACATTACCACGTGTGCGTTTAGTTCATATTAAATCGTTCACGGGCCACATCACTTAGGGGAATACACGGATACGGTTCCGCGCGTATATCGCCCAGTATCTAGGGAACAGAAAAACTCTTAAACGACTACCACAGTTATTAATAAACTCTAACTTACCTGCCCAGCATGTACACTGTACTACGGAAAAATGTATATTTTCACCATTATATATATATATATATATATAAGCTACAGTCAAGCACCGCAGTTAAGCAACGTTGGGGCATGGTTAACTACTTGCGAGGTTCCCGGTTCGATTCCGGGCAGGGTCTTTGGAAATTTTCAAATGACCTATTCCTTCTATTCGAATTCAGCAGTTCTGGTATCCATTTAGCCTCTTACACAAATGAGTATCAAGGAATTTCCTTTGGGGTAAAGTGCGGCCGGCGCGTAGAGCTGACAACTCTGTCATCCCAGCTGTGCACAATGTCAAAGTAAAGGATGGAGGCCCAACATTCCATTCCCCCTCAGTCTTGAGGACTTGGTAAGGGAAAGCTTTTACAGTAAGCCAATAAATGGGCCTAATCTTTAGCAAGATAAGCAAAGGACTATATGCGATGAACTTCACGTAGTGACACGGGTCGCGATCGCTTTATGCATTAAACACAGGCCTACGTCACGTAAATAAAGCAACTGGGGACACAGCTCTCTCTTGTACGGTACTAGGAGCCTCAATACAAACCGGAAAGCAGGGCGCAGGGTAAAACTCAGAAAAGTGAACAAATATACTCCGACCTTACAGCCTACGTAGTGCGGACAGTATCGGCGATATTTGCTCTGCAAGTGGACAACATGCCATTCAATACACAGAATGAAGAAAACAGTAAGTATAATCGCACGTAAAATTATAGCTGTGATCTGTCTTGGAAACAGCTGTGAGAGATATACATTGCTTTATAAATACGGAGGTGGGCCACCATTTGCCTGTAACACAGCTTGTATCTTTCTTGCAATATTCTCACATACGCTCTGAATACTCTCTAGTGGAATACTGTAACACTCTTATTCTAGTTGCCTGAGAGATAATGGAGGGAGTCTGCTTTTCACCATACGCTCTAAGAGTGACCACAGTGGTTCGATGATATTTAAATCTGGCGATTGTGCTGTCCGGGGAAGATGTTGAAATGTATCTCCACGATGCGCAACCCAAGACTGGACACTTCTGGCTGTGTATGGGCGAAATGTCGTCTTGGAAAAGTGCAACGTTTTTAGGAAACAACCTCTGGACCATACGATGCACCTGGTCACCTATAATGTCCACGTAGTCACTGGAAGTAATTCTACCAATCAAAAAAATTATAGGACCAACAGAATACCACGATATTGCTGCGCAAATCATCACAGATCTGGCTCCATGTTTCACAGTTGGCACCAGGCATTCGGGATTTATAGGCTTTCTTGAGCGTTCTTCGTACATAAACCCGGCCTGATTTTGGAAACAACATGAAGGACGATTCACCCGACCGTATTATGTAATTCCAATCATCAGACGTCCAGGTTTCATGATCGTCACACCATATTTTTATCCTTTTACCGTTGTTTTCAGTAATCAGAGGTTTAGCAGTTTCAGCTCTACCGTGGATGCTGGATCTGTGAAGTTCTCGTCGGACTATTTTTGGTGGAAACAGTGTCTTCACGATGAATACTGAGTTCTGCTGTCACCTTTGCTGCAGCAGTTCCATAATTTTAATACACAATCCTCTTCAACGTACGGCGACACCTGTCACTTGGTTTGGGTCTTGGGCCACTGTTCCTCTCAACTCTTGATGACTTCCCATGATCTGTGTATGCCGTCGTAACATTGGGAACTGCTGCTCTGTATACACTTCATGAAGTGGCCGTTTTGGTTACAGATGCCCCAGCTAAACGCGCACCAACAATCCGTCCTTTTTGAAAATCTGACAACTATCCCATTTTGCAGTACTTTCATACGAATTGATTTCAAACAAAATATTTAATGCACTGACACCAGCAGTACACAGCACAAACAAAAGACACAATTAATGTTCTTTCAGTGCAGCCAATAGTTTCATTCCTATACCGTCTACTGTTCATATTACTTTGTCTATCCCCTGTACATCGACAATAAAAAACAGGAAAGGTTTGTAAAAGCTGCAATACACAACCCAGTCCAGGGTGTCGCCAGGTTTAGCACATTTTTAAAACGTGAATTAGTAATATAATGTGCGTCTCCACAAATAAACAGCACATACGTTTTCAAAATTCCTTGGGAGTTCTATCTCGGCTTAGCTGGAGGTAGAATTAAAAACACGCTCTCCAGTTACAAATGTCCCCACGGGCAACACTGATTCAAAGAGGCTGCTACAAGCTATGAAAAATTTGCGCAGTGATTGGAAAAACAAATCACTAGTAAAGTAACAACACTAGCCGTAATAGCTGACTCAAAAAAGTGAGCGGGATACAAGCCGGAAATTCCAGATATCTTTTCTTCTTCTTCCTGACCGTGCATCTCAGGATAATCTTAGTAACTGACCAACTTAAAGCATGAATTCTTGTTTTATAATAAGTTTATTATGTTCCTCTACATGTTTCGAGCACAACTTATTATAAAACAAGAATTTATGCATTCAGTTGGTCAGATACTAAGACGAGATATCGTGGTTCGATTCTCGAAACCAGCATCTGCTTTACCTCTTCTCCAAAGCGTCGAAATACGCTCTACGGCCCGCGTCCGCGTCATGAAGATGATCACTCACCTCATTTTAGTGCTGAGGTTAATGAAGTAATCAATCAACACCTCCACTACCCAATACACCTTCGCGGTATGCAAAAGAACTTTACAATACCCTTAGCAAAGGAGAACTCTACTTTCTAAAATAAAAATACTTAATACGACGCGTAGGCTGTGGAGAGCGCCGTCGACGCTTCTGTTATTACACTGCATGTAGCTGCTACCGACAGCAGACAGACGTCATGGTAAATGAAACACCCCTTTGAATGGCAGTACGGACTTGAAAATTCTGTTAATTAACATGGTAAATTACGAACGCTGTGTACGGTAGCAAAGTTCCCTTCTTATATTTACACTAAAAATTAAAATCCAGTAACCCTGTACATTCAGTTTCTTACAGCACAGATCATAAGGGGCTCGTGACGCAACGCAACAATGCGAGTACTGAGACGTGCCACTGTAGGAAGGTCTTCTGCCGACAGCATCACTGCGTTGTACTGTTCAACATGGTTTCTATACACCGCTTAATCCTTTCTTAAAAACTCTCTACATATTTATGGTACAGTGGAGTCTCGATTCTCCGAGTCCCGATTGTTCGAGTTTCCGTTTTGTCCGAGCCGATGTGTTGTGGTCAAGGTCGATTCTATGATGGGTACAAACAATTCAGTTGAAGTGCATTATGTGCGTTGTCTGTTTGTGTGCGCAAGTGTCTCTCAGGCTTTACAGGTATGCTCCGCATAACGACGTTTCGGTCAACGACGGACCGCAAATAAGACGGTGGTCTCGTAAGATTATAATATTATATTACAATACTTACCATTGTGTTACAATTGCCTACAGTATCAGTACAGTAACATACTGTACAGGTTTGTATCCTACGAGCAATAGGCGTGTGTGGTACGCTATACCGTACTATCTAGGTTTGTGTAATTACATGTTCGCACAACGACGAAATCGTCTAACGACGCATTTCTCAAAACGCATCCCCGTCGATACGCGACGCATATCTGTACTGTACTTTCTTTGGCCGTCTTCTTTGTGTATTCCTGCGTACTGATATGGCTGTAAGCTATGTATTTTAACATAACCCAACAAAAAATGTTAAAATGAACATAAATCCGTGTGGTCCGGGGTCTTCGCTAATTCGGGACAACGTCGGTCCAGCAGTCACCTTGTGTCTACTGTAATTACGTGATGAATAACGGTTTACATGTTTACCTACATATATGCGTTTCTGACCGCGATAGCTTTAAAATGCATCACAGGCCAATACTTACTTACTTACTTACTCACTCCATGGTGCAGAGTCCTTCTTGAGAAGCTAAATGGTTTGCAGCTAGTCAAGAAATTCCCCGCATTTCACGGAACCCGAAGGTTCATTACCGCACTCACAAGTGTCCGCCACCCGTCCCTATCCTCGGCCAGCCCAATCCAGTCCATATACCCACATCCCACCTCCTGGAGATCCATCCTAATATTATCCACCCGTCTACGCCTAGGTCTCCCCAGTGTTCTCTTTCCCTCCGGTTTCCCCACCAAGACCCTATACGCCCCCCTCTCCTCACCCATACGCGCCACATGCCCGGCCCATCTCATTCTTCTAGATTTTATCACCCGTACAATATTGGGTGAGGAGTACAAATCATTTAGCTCCTCGTTATGCAATCTCCTCCATTCCGCCGTTACCTCGTCCCTACTAGGTCCAAATATTCTCCTCAACACCGTATGAATACGTAGTAAAAATGCGTACTGATTTTTCCTGGAAAAAGTCATGGCGGAGACTCGCGGTGGCGTGACGATGTCCGTCGGTTCATAAGGACCTGGAATCTTTCACATCACATTAACGGTTGTTTAATGCTGAAGTTAATACTAATTAATCTGTGAGTCTCCATTTGCGATATCCTCACTGAACATTAAATCCGAACGACAGGAAACCTCAGAATCTAGCCCCTGTGTGTACTAACAACGCAGGTGTGCCTCCCATAAATGACCGCCCACCATTTGTAACAGGACGACGTATGATTCTATGGATCCAGATGTGGGTAACTCTTCCTCTCAGCACACAGAAAATGAACGTTTCTTCTAAAAAGTGCTGAATGAGAAACGGCTGAAGATTTTTATACAGAAATACGAACCATCCAAGCTTTTGAATGCATTATCACGTGGGTGGGAAAAGGAAGGTTTTGTATAGTGTATAGCAAGCCGCATGGTGATCACACAGAATTTAGAAAAGATGTATCAACCCCGGTCGGACCTATTATATTATGAATAAGGTACGAGGCGCAGACAAAGCCATGGCTCAGACGGACACTGCTACACTCCACTTACCCTCACATCGTGATGCATACTGAGGGTACAATGGCTTAAAAAGGGATGGTGGAGTAGGAAAGAAGGGTTGACCAACCAGTGGCGTGTCTTGGACAACGTAAAACATGTCAATATCTTCACAAGAATCCAATTTACAATTGCAGCACAAGCTGGTGATTCAGACATACTTTACTTCGATTTGGAATACTGCTCTCAGAAGATACAAGATACACTTTGTGTCGCCTGGTGAAGGAAAAACTAAACTGTAATGTGAGATCTCAGGTTGTCACAATACTGCTGCTGAATATTCCAGTTTTCTGTGACGTCACGCTGTGTCGTTGGGTAAGCAGTTTCCGGCGTAACCATGGCGGTCCACGAAGAAACAGTAAAAATAACGACATTACGATACTCCGAAACTTCGGGGATTACATACTCAAGGAAAGTGTGACGTTCCAAAACAAATTACTTTAGCAGAACCAATACCCGGTATCTCTATTGTTTCAGTCTGAGACACAACTGTGGGCAATTCATTACTGCCTTCTGTCTCGTGCCGGGGAATTACGTAACGTGGTTCAGCGACATTTCATAACGAGTACATCATGTTTACTACGACGAGGCACAATTTCAAGGACGGTTTCTAAAACGCCTTCAAAATATGTTACTTTCAGACAACCAACCGGCCGATTGTACAGTACAAAAGGATTTCCACAGTAGGTGTTTAGATTCGAAGTTCCTCGTTTTTCTAAAACAATTTTCAAATTTTCCATGTATCTACGGGTTGGACAGTCCAGGCTTCGGATCCCGGAAGAGACAAAAAAATTTTCCCTTCTGCAAAAACAGTCAAGACCAGCTCTGGGGCCCATCCAGCCTTCAATTCGATGGGTGCCGGTGTCCATTCCCTGGGGTTACAGCGAACAGGGCATGAAGTTGGCCATTCACCTCCAGCTAGTGTCAGAACTGAAGAATGAGTGCAGCTGTACCTTATACGTCCTCAAAGCGTCGATAGAGACAAATTAACTTTAATATACTTCCAAGTCTTGCCTTTCATCGTTAGTACTAATAAATGTGAAGATTACAGTCCGATGAAACGTACCGCCCTGCAGTCTAGTGCAATTTACGTCGGACGGTAAACTCCCAGCAGGCTACACGGCGTCATATGGAAAAAGAAGTCAACCCTGTCACTACCCTGAGAACCTCAGACCTCGCAACGGCAAATTTCACATTCAACAATTCCTCGCATTCGAGAATTTTGCTTCCAAGACCAAATAGATCCTGTAAAAAATTTCCACTTCTAACACACACCGAATCAGATACTGCAGTCTTCCTACTGCTTCCAAAGTCTGATCAGTGTTTCCGTACTTTGAAAGAAAACAGATATGCAGATACGGCCTAACTATTCGGACACATTCAAGTGTGCAGCAAGACACAGCAACCGCTGCAGCATCGTCACGTGCGATTACAGTACAATTATACCAGGGTACAAACTTGTATACAAGTAAATCTACAAATACAGGGTACGTGACGTTTTGTTCAACTGTTATGAACAGACACTTAGATAAATTTCGTGTATTTTCGGAACAGCACCGTCCAATTACCCGGAGAACCGTAATCTCTACGAAGAACACGTACTGGACATACAGAGCGCATGCCATTTTTCTCTACAATTTTTATCCGAAACATTTTTTCTAGCTTCGATAAACATTTAAAAAGGTAAGTGCAGATTCTATCTGTATGTCTTTGCAAAATGGTCGGTTAAAATAGTGCGATCTAAACAAAAACTGAAAAACAACAACAAATTTCTAGTAGAACAAAATTTCGTCAAAATCCGTCCAGAGGCCCCCGAGTTGTGCCACACATACACGGACGGACGGACGGAGGGATTTTTAATAGGCGATCCGCGACACTAAACGACGCGTCACCTAACTTCACATTACGCAACAGAATCTCGCCCCCCGTGATAAGATCTTGTGGGCAGTGATCCAAGATGTTTATTCTATATGTATACACACACACACGCGCACGCACAAAGTAATACCGGGACATACTGTTCTTCAAGTTTTTCTCAATTCCTTTTAGACATCTGAATAAACTGTCTTAGAAGTGCCATGACCGCTAAACCGTACTGTAACAAATACAGCACTTTTGACAAGAATTCTACTTCAAACCAAAAATGCCCAACGCGCAAGTGGAACAAGACTTCACTAAACATTTCCACGTCTTTTGAGACGTTATGTCGTGCTGACAGGAAAATACAGACGTTCTGAACGAGCTTGATGCCTTCCTCTTCAGTTCGACCCTGAAGACATAGACACCACGATCCTTCCCAATATCGGTATTTACCAGTCGAAACGCCTAACATCTCAGTAGACATGAACCTTTGGCGACCCCGAAATTAGCACCTCAAATATCGCAAAATTTAGTGTTCATTCCGAGCGGTGCACACAAGTGGCGTTGTGTACATCGGTACGTTAAGTTATTACATTAAAAAAAAATGTAGAAAAACGCCACTGCCTACTTCTGCCCCTACAATCCGCACAAAATCGAGCTGTTCACCCAATACTTTTCCCACTAACTCCCACGAACCTATTGGCAAGACGGATTCCCAACCTTGTGACGTCAGGGTTGGTGGCCGCCATACTGGAGGTTTTAAGGGGCTGGGACAATGGGGATAGTGAGGTGGATGTGGACCATCTGCGGGATTGGGAGGAAGGCCCGGCCTGACTTGAATAATAACTAAAAGGGTACTCGCCGAAGGGGTTGCAAACGTTTTATGCTTCTGGCCAGAAGAGGGGGAATGAACAAAAAAAAAAAAATTGGGTAGGAGGCTTCAGGTCAAGCCAGAGCATATTAAGGGGTGGGTGGGTTAAAATAGTTTTCTTTTGTCCTCCAACCTCCTCCCTCTCTACACGACAGCATTTTTCTTCCCTCTTCACTAGCAAACTGTTTCTTAAACACAAAATTCGTAACCGCATCAAGATCAGGCCGGGATGTTGAAGGTCGAGGTAGAAAGATGTGGGCAGTTATTTGATCTAATGGCTGTTCACATCCCCGTGGGAAACAAGGGCAGCCCCAAAGATGAAAACGGACTGCGAAAACAAAAACAGCCAATAAGCAGCAACTATTGTACTTCTCCACAGGAAGTGAGCAAATATGAACTACTCTTGAGGATGGCACAGCAGTGTAGTCGAGGATTCTGTCCTTCTAGTACACAACGTGGCGGTCCTACGAAACGTCGGGAAATGCCTACCAAAAGAAGCACAGTAATATACTACAAGGTCTATTTGATGCATTTCTCTTCGTCAGTAACTAACAAACTCCGATAACAGCCCGAACGTTCAGCAGAGCTAGCATCAATGGCTGCCAGTCCAGACAATTCTACGCTAGTGCCATCCACGTTCGCCATTTTCCTGAAATACCATTTTAATGTCATCCACATACCAACCCACACGGCATCATACCGCAGAAGAGTGGAATACGAATCCGCACGACCGTAAGAACTACAAATTTCACATCTCTCTTTCCTTTCAAGGTTATAGGCTACTGGCGAACTTACATTACACTACACTACACTACACCCCCCACACCACAAAATTCAGTCAACCAGAATACTCTCTTTGACAACAAAATTTCGTTTTCTGTCCAAACCCCTGACAACAAAACTTAGTATTCTGTCAAAATATATTTACACATTTTTTTTTTAAATTGAGCCATCCCCGTTGTGTATATATAAACAATAGGTGTTGGGTCAGTCTATAACACAACAATATTTAAAGGTGTTTAATAATGATAAAAGTAAAACTACATGTTTCGGCCTGTAAAGGAATACCACTATACTTTCAAACGTAAACCTGATGATGGCCACTTAGGCCGAAACATGTAGTTTTACTTTTATCATTATTAAACACCTTTAAATATTATTGTGTTATAGACTGACCCCACACCTATTGTTTATATTACACATATTTATCTTTGATTTGAAGGATAACACTGCTCTCTGCTTTCAACGCCATACCTGCTGGACGGGAAAGCGGTCATTACACGATAGAAGTCGACTTCGACTGCGGCACTCACCTGAAATGAAAAAGAAAATGATATTTAATTTTGGCTTACAAAGAATTAACAAAACGTTATGAGACGAACTGAAGACGCTTACAATTTCAAGCGTTTTTAAATTGCTACGCCGTACAGCAGCATAACTTAGCAGTACGCAAGTTACTCATGTCGGTCTCAAATCAGATGCCTTGTGATCACAGTTACTGTATTTTGCTTGCGAATATGACATCAGAAAGGTTCAAGAAAATGAAAATTGATTGGAAGGGTGTAAGAGAAACGCCAGTTTCAGGTCTGTATCAATAACAGCGCGCTGGGCGAGAGGAAAATACCACAATGAGAAACACAGAAGCTGTATCAAAATGACAGTAAAGAATCTGGTGCAGAAGTAATCGCAAAAGGAATCAGGCACCCCTGCCTGTCCCTGTCTCCTCACCAGAATGCGGCACAAAATCGTCAACACACACGTCTAATAAATCCTTCCAAAATGTGGTGAAGTTCAAATATTTGGGAAAGACAATAACAAACCAAACCCACATTCTCAAATTCGTACGAGAATTCGACGAACGTCTGTCATTATTCGGTTCAGAAACTTTTGTCTTTCTACCTTTACTTCGTTGGACATTCTTCTACACTACACGATTTCGGACGAAAACAGACGAGTACACAGAAAAGTGACACAACGGTCTCAACTGGGAAGTACAGTCAAGTACCGAAACGTCGTGTACATGTAGCACACCTCAGGCAGGCAATGAAACAGAGGTACAATAAATCACAAATAAATAAATAACAACCATGTTTTGTATTAATTTACGGTATATTACAATGGCATATGTATCGACCATTTGAAAAAAGCCACATCAGGCTACATAAAACACATAACAGAAAGACTATCATAAACACAATAAAATGGCTCATGTCCATGTAGCTGACGTCACAATTTTACAGCAATATATGTGCTGTACGACCCGAAACCAAATAAAAGCAGAGTCAAAACATACTGAAATGTACTAAGCCGTTATCTGTTACACGGCTGGCCAAAGTAATCAACAGAAGAGCCACATAAGTCGTTAAGAACTCGCCTGAGGGCCGCACTTTTGTATACATGCATCGAATATTGAGTGGGGTGGGGGGGGGTGGACTGAATTCACCAGAACGCCGTTTTGTATAAACAATGGATTAGGCTAAAAGTACGGTTGAATTACAAGGTGGTATGACTTACTAAACTCCATAAAACAAAAAAAATGTTGATTTACTGTGTGCTGTCTCAAGAGTGACGAGCTATAGTTTGTACACACTTTCTCTGTTAAAAAGTATTCATATTATGTTCTGGTATGTTTGTTAAAATGTATGATTGTAACCGCTCAGGTGAACTAGGGCCGCAAATACTTTTTTCGAGGGCAGCATGTTGGCCAGCCCTGATCTGGTACTTCATAGCGAATGGGAAGAATCTTCCCTACTAAGTTGGCCTCGGGAGAATCAATCTGTAATTAGGATACATTTTTGTTCAAATAACTCACATTATCTTCTGAACAAAAATATTACGAACAAAAGTCCGATATTACTGAGTAACTTGGAACAGGGTTGGAGTTGCAGAAGTGTGTTTTCGATTTGTATAAGACAACTACCATTACGAAAACCCGTTTGAGAAACATATTTTCACCCACCGCCGCGTAAACAAGAATGCAAAAAACTAAATATGAAGTCAGCAAGGAGTCTTGTGTTTTGCACGGCTGTAAAATTTGGTCTTTGATCTGAAAACAAGAACAGAGCTCCAGGATGTAGGAGAACAGGATGCAGTGGAAAGCATTTGAACCTAAGAGGGAGGAAGTAACAAAGGGGACAGATAAAACCTGATAATGAGCCACTTCATAATTTGTACTAGGCTGCTGTTAACGAAACGCTACTCGTGTGAAGAAAATAAGGACGAGACGGGCGGAACACACAGCACGCATGGCAAAGTCAATATACAAAAGAACATGAAGGAAACGAGCCACTTGCAAGCATCGGGCGTCGATGGGACAATAATATTAAAATGTGGTTTAGAGAAACATGGTGCAACAACGTACTGTGGTGGGCTGTTGTGTATACGGTGATGATACGCCTTGAGTCTCATAGCCATTTAGAAGGCTGGCACAGCCCCTGACGCTGCTTGTTAGTCTTTAACATACACAAGCATTCACTCAGCTGTTCAGACGCTTGATCAGTCAATTCGCAAAATTATACTAGTCACCTGGTTAACTGACACTGTCACTCATTTAACCAGTCTGTCTGTCAGTCAGCCAGGAACTGAATCAGTCCATAATCAATCGGTTAGTCGCTCTATCGTCTGGTTCTGAGTTGAGAACAGCCGATGGGTAATTTCGTAAGCCATATCCAGACACACTTCCGTTCTGCAGACACACGCTTTATTGCGGCTTTCCCAGGGGCAGCTGTACCACAGGCACGCGCGCGCACACGCACTCCCACACAATATTCAGAAAAGCCTGAATACATGACGTAATTACAAGTATGTGTATTTGGCTGGTGCTGGCAGGTACGTGTAAGAGTGGTTTAAGGGCAAGTAGTAGGAGCAGATACTGTATTCTTCCAGAAAAATTCCTGGTGCCATTGAAATTAAAAATAAATGTATGAACTAGCTAACGAAACAACTAGGCAGCTAAATTTTCCGATGAATCAGTGACGTAACTACATGACTGACTACATATATTATTCAAGGCGTAACACCTCCTAGTAGGACAGAGCCTCCTCATTGTCCAGGCTTCACGATCACACTCAGACACAACACTCGGTAGGAATCCTCTGGACGAGTGATCAGCCCGACCCAGAGACCTCTACTCAGACAACAAACAACACTCACATGAGACAGACATCCATACCATGGCTGGATTCGAACCCGCAATCCCAGCGAGCGAATGGCCACAGGCCCACGCCTCAGACTGCGCGATTTACGTAAATGACTGAATAACTTACAAATAAGCTGCCTTACCTCACTAAACTAAACAGTCAACTAAGAAACTACTAGCCAGCTAGCTAAAATATATGACTGATTATCATAGCAGCCGACTAACGAGACGATCCACGCAACATCCTGCTCACGGCTAACATCTCGACGTGAGGTATCCTTATTACACTAGGTGCTGGTGCAGACATTCGGCTCTCCTGACACAGTTGCATGGGTCTCCTCAATTCTTACGGGCAGATGCTCGCTCTTGTTAAATAATAAACAGACAATACACTGTTACGTTCCTCTCTGCGAAGTCACAGCGCAGGGCGACATGTGTCTGTTTTATGGGAATTCAACTTCCGTTAAAAACGCACGTGTTGCAGAAGTGACGTAAACTAGTGTACGGCATATGGAGATACTCTGATGACAGATTTCATTGCTGAAAAACAATCCCCCTCCCAGAAAATGATGATAAAACAATACCTGCTGCTAACGGAGGACATTTTATTTTTACTCTTTGCGTCACTACACACTTGGCAGGCAACTTCCATCCTCTGGTATCAAGAACAATGAAAATGACAACATTCTGATGCTCGCAATACGGAATTAACTGCATGGGTACATTCAAACTCTCAAATTCCCTCCCCGCTCTCTGCAAAGTTAAGGGCCCACACGAAAGCCACTACTATAACACAATTTGGTTGTAAAATGAAGACCTTAGTGATGAAGTGACGAACACTAAGAGCAAGATTTGTGTATTAATGGAAAACACATACTTTTGTCCTATTTGATTTAGTAAAACTCCACCTAAATAAGATCACAGCCATGGTGGCTTAGAAAATTACACAAGCAGAAGCTTCAAAGCAAGTGCCCCTGCCTCAGCCACTGCGGTAAGCCACGGTGGCTGAGGGTACGAAACGTCTGTGCAGAGGTCTAAACAATATCGTTTGGAAAACCTCATGGAAGAGACCGTGAGGATGCCTGACGAGATCGTAACATCAAAACGACAGCCAGAGACAGCAGGCTGTGGGCCTGTGAACATGCATTGAGGGAACAATGAGGAGAGAGGTGACCCGAGGGAATAATACTAACATTAAATATGCAGGGAATGGACTATGCAAAACGCCCACACCATTTTGGACCGAAAATCTTGACGCTAAATAAGAGAAGTCAAGAAAGCTCAGTCGGTATTGCGACTAAGACTACTAACTGATCGACCAAACAGTTGCGGTCCAATTCCGGCGGAGTGAGAGTTTCCGCTCTCTTGCAAAGCGTCCAGACCGTTTCTGCGGCCCATCCAGTCAACAGGTGGCAGGGATAAGTCGGCCGAAGCTGAAGACTCACCCCAGTCTAGCGCCGAGAACAACAATGGACGGAGCTATACCTCCACTCCCTCCCATGCCCTCATACCATGCTCCTTAATTAATAACAGAGACTCAACTTTCACCGCTGCAGTAAAACTGGTATTTGGAAACTGTGACAGCACGGACAGGTAAACATAAATGCATAGTAGAAAGGGGGAACAAAAGTGAAATGCAATGAACGCGGCTAGGATTGACATAATCGACTGAGCTGAGTGAAAAATATTGAGACGAATATGGCTACCAGTAAAAGAAAGCGACGGATGAAGAATAAGATATAGCCTAATAATAAACTACACAAATTATGTGATGAGCCATGCATATCAGGTGGTGATAAGTTGAAACGGTTACAGTAGGCTGGACATACTGAACGCATGGATAGCAAACGCATACCAAGGAAGATACTATAAAGTACATTCGGTGGAGAAAGACCTGTAGGCAATCCTAAACGAAGATAGAGTGAGGACGTGGAGGAGAATCCCAAGATACTGGGCGTAAGAAACTGGGAAAAAATATGCAATGGAGAGACAAGGGTGGAGAAGCTACATACAAGAGGCCAAGGCCCGAAAAAGGAAGAGGAAGAGGAATGAGATTTTGTAGCGATGGGAATGAACTATCGCGTTCCATTCATCCGCTGAGTACGAGGGATGGAAACGTGAGCGGAAGAATCACGTAGTGACGTTGATGGCCCAACAGCAACCGGCCGGCCTTGACCGTCAGGAAGGTCTGACCTTCCTGGTACACACGTTTAGATAAGCGACCAGTTTGTAACGACAGGTGCCTTGGGATAGCTATGTTCTGTGGCAGCAGAAATGTGGGACAGCTATGTTCTGTGGCAGTAAAAATGAACACCGCTAATATCAGAACTCCACCATTTCCATCAAATCGCATCTCCACCAAGTACTTCCGTAAATCTCGACCTGAACATCGTTCCCCCACCTTCTCGTTCTAACGGCTGTCGATTTCTCGAGAAGATTTCCTCACGTGATCACCTAACCCATCATATATGATAAATAATATGGAGAATCTTTTTTTGTTTCTGCGATTTTGTTACCAAAACTCTGCGTGCATTCCTTGCTACCCAACCTGGAATACGACGTGTACTCTGAGAACACTTATCCCAGTGCCACTGTGTCTACCAAAAATCCCACTTGGAGTACCCCAACATCGAACCTGGGGCGAAAGGCCGGCGAGTAACCGCCTGAGGCATGGCACTGTCTAAAGACGAAAATTATCCTGAATTACATTTAAGGATTCAGTTCGTACCGCACAGCAAACACACTCTATCTCCATTATAAAACCCATCAGTTAAGGTGGATAGGGAAATCATCCCTACTTGTTCTAACGATCCACACAAAAGAAGGAAACTGTGTGGGAGGGTCGCAGAATTACTAAATGTTAAACATGATGGTACAGAAAGTACCCAGTGGGTTTGAAAGAGTTAACTTGCCAACTAACCAATTAACCAACCAATCATTTAACAGCAAGCCGTTAACAACATAACTGTATGGAACAGAGTACTTCTTTAGTGAGTGTTGATTAACCAACTGATGAAGATACCCCCTACTTTTTTAAGGAATCTCAGTGGACCTGTCATGTGCCAAATAAATCCACTCCATACCTTATTTCAACAAGATCCCTTTTAATACTGCCCTCCACACAGCCTGCGCCTAAGTGTATTAACATGTTATCTTCCTATGTTATTATGTTCAAGTCCACACGTCTTCCCTGCCATGCATGCTACAAGTCAGCATTTCTCACCCTCCTGTATCACTCTTCCTACTACTATATTGTGCTTCTGTTCGTTATGCATCCCACACAGCCCTTCAAACCTGACAATTTAATAAACAGAGATGACGCGCCGTCAAATACAAGCTTTTAACAAAAACAACTTCGTCACATTGCCTCTAGCAACATGTTTCGACTCAGTCACCCTCAGGTTAATCAGGTAAAATATAAAAACGTAAAAATATCTAAACTTGTATGGAATACAAAATATCATGCGTCAGTTTCGGAACGAGATCTCAGTTCGTTACAACAATACTGACAGTTGGCCTACGGATTTTTGTTATGTTCAGTTTAAATGGCCTTCAAGTATAAGTTGTGTATAAAACTCAGTAGTTTTTGTTTTGGGGTTTTTTTTTTAAATATCGGATATATTTATACTGGTTATAATTGATGTTTTCTGTTATGAATGTAGTTATCTTCCCTTGCTGATTTGTATTCTTCACCGCTGAGGGGTGCTGCTCATTTATGAACGTGCGGTGACGTACCTGGGGTTACTGCAGATCACTAATAAATTATCATTAACCAATAACACACACATACTTACTTACTCCATGGTGCAGAGTCCTTCTTGAGAAGCTAACTGGTTTGCAGCTAGTCAAGAAATTCCCCGCATTTCACGGAACCCGAAGGTTCATTACCGCACTCACAAGCGCCCGCCA
>Ga0123354_10002041_pt1 | contig 25999 bp, 20 predicted proteins | sample TergutLab28metaG_2_FD_97872 | JGI IMG/M metagenome (GOLD analysis project Ga0123354, IMG submission 97872) | Labiotermes labralis P4 segment gut microbial communities from Petit-Saut dam, French Guiana - Lab288 P4 | ecosystem: Host-associated > Arthropoda: Insects > Digestive system > Gut ...
AAGATTTCCACATGTGGTGCCAAAAACTGACCAAAAGGACAAGCAGTGAATCATATGAACACTGGAACATGTAGTATTACCATGTAATGGAACATGTTGTAAATAAATATTTATTAAAAAAAAAAAACACACACACACACACTAATTCTCTCTCTCTCTCTCTCTCTCTCTCTCTTTAGCGGTACTTTATATAACGTTTCCAAGTCACAGTGTTGTGTTGAGTTAGCTCCAGATATTTTTCTCAATCCCTCAATCCATTTTCTATCCTTGTGGTAAGATACTAAGTTCATAGTCACATATAAAACAGATATCTTGTAATAAAATGTATTACTACATATTTGGTAGACAGGAAATTTAAACTCTTCCAACTAACCTTTTAATGCAGGGAATTATTTTATTTCATCACTAAAATCTCACACTTTAAATTCTGTTGAAGTCATCCGCGAAGCTTAAAACTTGGATGAATGTTCTTTCCCACAGCTCCTGTGCTGTGTATGTATCATCTACAAGAGAGTGACAGATGAGGAGGCCTTCCAAACGTTTTACCTTCTGAAGAAGTTGTCTCGAGAATGGCCTTTACTCAACAATGTCACTTGGGAACAAAATGGAGACTTCTTTACAGACGTCGTATTTGGCAGTTACATTATCATCACAGTGGGTCTTCTTATTGGTTACCTCTGTGGAGAGCTGAGAAATGGCAGAAAAATGGTGAGTTGAGTGAGCCAATGCACTTTTGCTCAGGCAGAATGGAATTTTGCACATTAACTAACCACTTCTCACTCCCCCCCTTCCAACCTGAAGGTGGAGACAAATCTACCCTCCAAAACTCCATTGACTATTTAGCCTCAGATGTTAGACGTCTGACATATGAGTCAAGGATATTACAGTACACTGGTAGAAAATTTCAGTGCTGAATTAAGCATTTAAAATTCTCTCTCCAGCAAGAGCGATACATCGGTTCATGTCTAGTGCCTTGTAAAACCCATGGCATCACCTTGTCACTTGCACCACAATATAACTTCCATTTATAAATCACATACCTTCAAGTTATGGTAGATGAGTCAGTAAAATATTTGGCTACAGTCTGCATGGCTTGGGTTTGGCTACCAGCAGAAAATTTGAAAATTCCTGTCTTCAAGAACACATGCCTCACATCCAATAGGTATCAAGGACTTGTCCTTTGGGTAAAGTTGGCTGGGGTATAAAGCTGACCTCTAAACACCATATAACACTTACGTGAAAAATGCATGGAACATTACTGTAACATCTCCACATACTGCTTCATGATGAGGATCCTAAGCACTATGATTATTTATCTTGAATATTAATGCAATATTACTTATCAGTGAATTACCTCTCTGGATTACAGGAAAAGTTCTTCCTTGGTATGGGAGCTCTACTCTTTATCATTGTTGGAAGCCTGGTATATGCATCACTGGATTCAGTGCCCACAGGGCTGGTGGACAACGCTGCTGTTCTTGGGACACTCGCACTTGTTACAGGCCTACTCTTCCTCCTGGATGTTGGGCTCAGCAGACCTAAAGGTCTTCAAACAGAACGGCTCCATAAGACTACTCAGACAGATACTGCCTCAAGTTCAGTTGATCTCCTGGATAAAGTACATCGAGTTCCTAATGGAGATAAGGTTATTGGAGAACTGAGGTCATCCCTCAAGACACGGAAGCGGGCAGACAATGGTGACCTTAGGTATGGTAACAACTATGAAAGTGGAGCCCACCATGCTGTCTGAGGTGGACACTTAGCTTTGTGTTTGTAAGTTAGAATATAATCAAGGCAATTAAATATCTTCTGAGTGACCAAGATGTAGCAGACTCCACTCCAACCACATCAAAATATTTTGTAAAATTGTATCAGGTACGTGGCCATTTGGTACAGAAAAGTATAAATGGGAGGATAATGTAGACAGGGGGTGTTGTGATGTGAATTGGATTAAAATGGTCCAATACAAGGCCAAGAGGTAGACATTAGTGTCAAGGGTGCTGAGTTTTTGGATTCCAAATACAACAGATGTAAGTTACAAAATAAACTGACAAATAAAAACACATCAGCAGGTCAGTTATATACCAAAATATCTTTCATGGTATGGCTTTATGCCATAATGACCTGAAGAAACAATTAAACTAAATCAATTCTTTGTATTACAGCATGATTAAAAAAAATTACAACAAAACAATAATACTGGTTTAAAACACATCTCCCTTTATTAGGTACCCTTCCCACAGAGATTCAACACCAGATTTGATGATTGAAGGAAATGGGCGAACACACAGTATGGGAAGTAGAGGAATACCTGAAGATCGCATCACACATGAAGGTTATCATCGCAGTGAGGACTTCCCAACAGACAGACAGTCACGTGACAGGTCTGTAAGACAAGCTCTACAATTTCCTTCAGATTTTGAGTTACATCACCAACCTGAACATCATTATCCAACTGACCGTTCATCTTCAGACAAGTATCAAGATCGACGTGGTGTTCCAACTAGAGATCAAAAACCATCTGACAGTCATCATCACCTACATCACAGCACATCTGAACAAGAGAACAGCAACTCTTCTTCAGGTGATCAGAGATACTTGGAACAGAGTGAAATTAATCAAAGACCTGAAAGCATTACACCTGAACAAAAACACAGAACAAGGCCCAGAGAAATGTATCATGAAAGTGACAGTGATGTAGAAGACATTATGCACGTTCCAACTGTCTCATTCCTCCTGACAGAACGAGGCAAACCTGTTGAAGTAAGGCCTGGTGTTGCAGAATATAGTCTAAAAATAAAACCACAACAAACAGGAAAAGAAAATGTCAAGGACGCACAACTCCTACCCATGATGCCAGTAGCATCCACATCAGAAGATATGATAGGCATGCGAAGAAAGAGAAATGCCACTATAGAAGAAGATGAACCAAAACAAAAACATTTTGGACGTGAAGGAACACTAAGTCCAGCAACTGTGCCTGACGAAAGAGAAAAGGAAAAGTATTTGTTTGGAAGTAAGGCAGATGGGAAATCCAAGGTATCAAGTGGGAGAAGATTAGATATGGGAGCTAGAAAGGTTGGAAGATTTGAGGGTACATCACAGTCACCCTCACCTGATGTGGGGCACTGGCGTTATGACAGTCGTGACGCTAATCTTGTCCGCCCTGAACGAGAACTACCATCGTCACCTTCAGATCCTGGTTTTGTGAGACACACTGCTCACAACTGGCCAGACTCCTCACCAAGAACTCCATCACGATCACCCGTAGATTCTATAACACCTGGTATACAAAACTGGTCCGAATCACATTCTAGAACCCCATCTCAGTCCCCACAGAACTGGTCAGGATCTGCACCATCAATTCACCAAGGATCTGATTCACATTCCAGGACTCCACCTCAGTCAGAGCAAGATTTGTCAACACCTATGTCTCAAACGCCATCAAGTCACCATGTTCAATGGCCACAGTCTAATCAGTCATCTGATGAAGGGGATTATGCAGCTGCTACACCACCACCTCCACCATCAAAACCACCTGTGTCACATCACCAGCAAGCATCAGGTACTCGTCAGTATCAGAGTGCAAAGCAAGAACAAGAGGAGGAGGAGGATATTGATGAGGATATGCCAACAGGAGGTTCGCTTACAACACAGCTGCTTCAGAAATGGCTCAAGCAAAGAAAACTTAAGGCAGGAAAATCAAAATCCAATCCCTGAAAGAGTTCACTGTAAATCAAAGATAGATATTAAGTCAAAATAAAGAAGGGGATTTGTAAGGCAATACGTATAAAATGATATGCATTGTACTTGTCAAGATCCACTGTTAGGTAACTTAGTTTTTTTTTAAAAAAAGTCAATCTAAACTCCTTTTTTTAAATTATGTTTTTATAAATATGTTCTACCCACCAGAATGTAAAGCTGTAGATTTTCACCTAGCTCTTCTTATTCTTAAATAAACATTCGCAACAGAAACCTTCTAAAAGGAACAGATTTTTAAGAAGAAATTATTTACATTATAAGGTAGATATTCTTTATTCATTGTAAGAGAGACACAAGAAAGCTTTTATCCTTATATTTTTTAAAAAACTGAAGGCTAAAATCTTATCAATTAGTTTTCTATCCCATTGTCTGCTAATAAAACCGAAAGTGCCCATATAGTTTGGCAACAGCTTTTCCAGCTGAAGTTTTGACCCTCTGTTATTGCTTGCAAAGTGCTAAATACAAATTATAAACACAATGCCATGATTTACTTTGACCTACTTTTACATGTTATAAACACGTAGAAATAATTCTTTATTCTGAAAGCCAAGTATCATGTTACAAAAGTCAAATTTTATCCAAAATTCACAACAGAGGATGAAAATCGGGATATTTTATCATTCTGATAAAGTGACATCAGGGCAAGGAGCACAACCCCTGAAATTGGGATGATCCCACCAAAATTGGGACAGGTGGCTACCCTACTCTGTTTACTGCCCTTAGATTTTAAATGCATGATTATTTTCATCAACAGGTCTTTCTAATGTAAACAGTGTTTCCTGTGAGCCATGAACAGGATCTTTGTATATCACGTACATTCAAAGAGTTGAACTCAAGTTTTCACTTTTTCTTCCCACACTATGTGTAAGCCACCAAGATCTGAAAAATGTTGTGACATTCAATCTTTAGAACATGGTTATTGCATAAAAAACAGGAAATACACTGCATAAATCATGACTCCTGGCCATGGGAAATGCTACATTTCACTGTATCCTGCTTTGTTCCATCCACTTCCCATACCGGCCAAAGAGTTTAAACACTACTTACTATGTTAAGTGGTTTGCAAGGGCATTTGTGTCACTTTGCTGTGGTTGCTCAGATAATGAAAGTACAATGGCCCAGTAGATAATAGGAATGTGTTCAGCACAGTGCTTCAACACACAATTACAGTGGTCTCCCACACAACAAATGTAAACAAGACTACCAGGACACTTAATCAAAATGCTGGTTAATGGACAGAAACAATAAACAAAATTAATGAAAGAGTAAAAAATCAACAGTATGATTTATTTGGGTAAAACTAAAGGTAAAACTGTACCTGCATGTGCGATGAAGGGACACAGGGGAAGTAGAGGCATAGCTCCACTCACTCTTAACACTGGTGCTAGATACAGGTGAGTGGGAAAGAACTGCATAGGAGGATGGTTGGGCGCCAGACAAATCTGGACATTTTGGAGAATACAAATCTTTTGCCTCTCTCTACCTGGGTTCAAACACTGGACCATCCAGTCTGTAGCCCAGTTGCCATACAGACTATGCTATCCTAGCTCCATTATTTATCATGCATGTCAATTATTTGTATATTTGTTTGTATATTTATATACAATGCACATTGCTATTCTTTAAATGTCTGCCAGAATAAAGCTGTAACTGAAATTACTTAACTGCAGTTTTTGTTAACACAACTTTTAAATTGTGACAGTTCACATTCTCACAGCAATGCTCATGATGATTCAAGTCTTAAGGGATGATACACCATTTAGACCGGTGAACAGTTGCCTGTCAGCATGCCACACACATTCCAGAACACTTGAACCTTCACTTTATAAACTAAATGTGTAAGTGTTACAAAAGAAGAGGATGATGGATTGTTGTTTCCTTCAATGCCACTATTTCAACTGCTTAGGTAATATGGCATCAAATATTAGGAAATGTGATTGGTGAAAGGGAAAGGTAACATTCTTTCTATACTTTCGGTATTAGCCTGGAATTTGCTTAAGAGGGATGGAGGAAAGCTGGAAGAAACATCAGGCAGTATTACCAATAAACAAAATATCATGAGAAACTGTACTTCTTTAAAACTAATAATAACCAATATATGGCTAATTTTGAGTGTCTAGTGGGCCAACAATGAATTAATTATTTATGTGCTGTGATTATTTTCTATGATTGTATAAATCTTGAAAAAATACTGAATACTGAATCCTTCAGCATTCAACAACAAGGAAAAGCATCAGATTGCTTGAACCATAAATAAAACAGTGAACAGAAAAATAACTGTTATCCTACAAATAAGTACAATGTTTTTATTTTCCTCTCTTTATACATAATTGTAGGTTTCAATGCATTGTGTAAAACATATTTAACACTTCATGTGTATAAAAATAAACTGAAGAATGTGGAATGTTACCTTTAAAGCAGTAACAGGAGTGAAAAGTCGGAAGAAAAAGAAAGAGGATGACTGTAAGATGTCGATGAGAATTAGATTAGTATGACAGTCAATAATACAGACAGTGACTGGGATCTCAGATGGGAACTTTGGCTTGTCCAAGAACAGGATAAGTACAGTCTAAGTGAATAACACTTTTAAGTATTGATGAAAGTAAAAAGTCCCATTTAAAACTGGTAGAAACATTGCATAGGAAAATGAATATAATACATGGATGTTATTTTTATCCACAACATACAACCTGCAACTGTACATTTCAGAACAATTAGGCATTCAATTTTGCACTGATGTACTTTATATGAGTACATAAATACAAAGTCTTCCTGTGTATGAAAAAAGAATATTACTTGGTTACTGTAGGAAGATATGAATGTTGCATAATTTATGCACAGAACTGCCTAATCATTGTCTAAGGATGACTACCATCTAGTACGCTATTTATAACATACCTGTACAAACCAGCCTAAAATACTGGCAATACATTCGGTGTTTACATATATATATATATAGATATAAAATGCATTAAATGTGTCGTATCTTTTCTCCCTACAAGAAACATTTCACAAGAAACATTCCATACTACAAAATCTAACCTGGTTAGTGACATAATCCAGTATATTATTTACACAAACATACAACACATACAAATATGCGTGCACACATTTAACAATAACTGTTACTATAATTCAATGCAGTATTTATACACTCACACTGATATCTCATGTATAAAGAGGATAACTGTTTTGAGCATTTTAATAATATCAAAGCCTGTTCATTTCCAAGCCAAGTCTAACAACAGACTTAAGTTTCACAGTTCCCTCGCTTATTAAAATACACGTATACTCAGACCTACATATCCACTACCTACAGCACAAATATTTTTGACAGACAGTATTCTGATTGACAGTTCAGATTAATAATAAGGTTGCCTAGATATAAATCTTGTGCAAGCATAACCATTTCAAACTAAATAAACCATACAATTTTTTAGGTATTACTGATGCCTAATTCTGGTTGAAAGTCTTAAAGAAAGGGATTTAGGTGTCCACAGAATAATAATATTAAAATTCATCTTAAGGAAATGAGTTATGAGTTCTGAACTCTGATAGATGAAGATTATGTAGACTTGCATCATGATTGTGGTAGATTTTCAAATGTTGAATGAGGGTAAGTTCTGCCAGTCAAATAATTATCAAGAGCTGAAAAACCCATCCAACATGGCACCTTTAAACATTAAGAATTTTTCATTTTCTGATCATTCAAAAAATTATCACACCCATTATGTTACAATAATTAAAATGGCGGAAATTTGATTAATTTTGCTACAAATTTACAGCTTAAGACATTTTATACTACACAAAAATGTTGCAAGGAGTGAACGTCACTGTTATGTACCACTTTACAGAATACTGCATTTGGGTAATTGCAGATTTTTTTCCTGCAAATATGAGATTACAATTATAATGGTGTAACATACATGCTAGTGTAAGATGAATGACGGCAAAGATTTGGAAAGACATGCAAGATGTACATATTGATATATATATGCATAATATCTGTGATGAAGATGGGAAAGCTAAAAATTATAGCATTTTTGGACTAAACTGGCACATGAACTGTTGACATGGGACACAGAATGCCTACCAGCTGTTCACTTAATTATACAATGCACAGTTTGATGACACAATTTCTTTCAAATACATTTTAATAAAATACTTTAACAGGAATACACACACAAACACACACACTGTTTCAAAACAGTACTAATACCATTCACACAGTAGTTAAAATTGACTGACAACCAGCAGGAAACAAATCAGACTGTGCCTGATGCAATGTCACTGCATCTAATCTTTTGTGCTGAGGGAAGTGAATTATCAGCTATTTTAAAATATGCTTTTGAATTATTAGTTCTGTGTTTAAAAATTACTGCATCCTGCATTCTGTTAACTAATTTTTTTCCTCATAACACCATCATGATACAGAATGTTGCTGTCTGTTGCATTTCAATTTTACATGTCCGTGCAGCAAATATGCTAGACTGTGGGTACAGCATTTTAATTAAAATGCTGCGCTCATATCTGTGATTTTCTATCCCAGAATAGCATATAGCTTAGGGTGACCTTGCTTTTTCACACATGTTCAGTGTGTGGATTTGATGTCCAAATTCAGCTTCAGCGACATGAGGGAAGATCAACGGACAGACACTCACATGCAATATCGAAGGTTCTCACAGCATTGACTAAGAAGAATGTCATCTGGTACATGATGCCATGTGGTCTGGTTGAATCTTAGTGCGGTTTCAGAAGAATTTGCTGCCTCAGTATTCAAGACAGAACAGAAACAGTACCCTAAAGAAGGAGGCAGAAAGTCTGAACCCATGCCATACCATGTGGGTTGTGGTAGATGAATTGGCACTGGGACTGATATTTCTCCGAGTACCATGAGATTGCCCTGTCAGCATCTTTACAAAAAATGCTCTATGCTCTCATTTCATTCATTTACCTCCAGTTCTAAGCTTAGCAACTGACAGTCTTGTTACCTTAAATACTTCCTCCCTCCCTCCCTCCTCCCCCCCCTCTCTCTCCAATCCAAAAGTCTGTAGATTCTAACAGACTATGTGGTGTCATATTGCAGAAGATGGTGGTCTACCAAAACTTAAATATTCAGAGTGCTTACCTATTCTCCAACTCTTGCAGGCCAAATATATGTTCATACTCTGTTTGGCAGCTATGAAACTGCAACTTCTCAGTCTGGTGCACATGAACAGCAGGAATGCTGTCTAGTGCACTGGGAAAGCTATGCAGATATAATGTCAGATATCAGAGTGAAGAACCTGATGATATGCATGTCACTAACTAGTGACAGCAGTAATGAACAGTTCCATTTAGTCGCACTGTACAGTAATTCATGTTTTGAGAGCCATCATCCTCATAAACACCAGCAGATGTTTTTTTGATAGTGCAAAAGAACAATAAAGCTGTCAAACATCAATAAAAGCAAAAATCATGATTTTGTTCAGTTAAGAATTTAAACTAGAGCAGAATTAAGTGTCTTGAAAAACATACAAGTATGCAGTGAGTCAACAAAATTAACTACCAAAATGTAACCTTAATAATCACAGTACACAAAAAATGGAATATTCTCTACTTGCAGAAAATATCCTGCATCTGCTACTTGAAATATACTTACAAGAATCACATCAATGAACAGTTACTGCACACTGTTTGTTTTATGTCACATATTTTGAAACCTGGTTGTGGTATTAGAAAAAACCAAGACAATGAACAGTGTCCACAACACTGGTAAAAGCTTGCTGCAATACACAATTGTCAGAATATATTTAAGGTGGATATGAAATACAGATTCATAAAACTGTCTTGATATGTTATTCACCAGTAAACTAACTTCCTGCAGTGCACTGTATCTCTTAGCACACAGGGATAAATTTGCCATAACCAGACCTGAGGCATGCTGTTACATTCATTCCAAATGTTTCCCTAATTAAATTGAGCCTTTTTTATTCTGGAATGGTTAAAAATAGTCAATAAAACAGCCACATATTCATCCTTGGAGGAAGTAAAATTACTCATTAAACATAATTTCTTATGTATGCACATCTGCAGAACATCAGATACAAACTTAACACATTCAACCCCGATATTCTGCATAAGCTTCATAACTCTCATACTATAATATGCTTTTTATCGCCTCAGACAGCAGTCATATGAAGGCAATCAAATATGAATACTGCAAGGAATTTCAGTTTACTGAACATCCTGAACTTATACATGCCTGTATAATGGTTGACAAGGACACAGAAACAAATTTTTACCCCCAAATTATATCACTTACCAGAGACCATGACAAATTAAAACCAAATTGTTCTTTCTTTGGTTGCAAAGTTGAACCACAGTGCTGTATGGAGTAATACCTTATCTTCAATCATTACGTTGTACTACAGAATTTTTCCCCTTTGTACGGTAGGATGTGGAAGACTTTGCGAGAGATAGGGAAACTATTTAAGTCAAATACAGTAAGTAAGATGCTAGCACAGATTTGTCACATCACTCACAGTACTTCATGATGAATCATGCAGCTGACCTCTGCTGAAGGCGCTGTTCCATTGTGATGTACTGCCTTATCAGACGTGATATCTCATGAGCCTGGTCTGTCTGCAGGCGAGTGATACGTTGTTGCATGAGGTTACCGCACTTCATGTCCAGGAAGAGCGTACCATCTTCTGACTTTACTTTCCGAGTTGAGATCACCTCTGAGAAAGGGTAGTGAGTCAGTGTCTCCTGGAAACAAGAGATAAATTTATTAAAATTTACAAGACTTTGTATTAGTGTCAGCTGGTTTAACATCTTTGTTAGGGTACAGATTAACATTTCAAATTCTATGTATCTCTTCTAACAAGGTTCAGTTTACCTCACCCTGAAGAAGGAGGCAGCGGGTTCCTCAGAAACTCTCTACAGACCATATGGTATCACATCACAGAATACCATATAAAACAGGTCTTCGTTATCTAATTTAACCCTTTGGCGACGGAATAAAATCCCCCTCACCCCCGGCCACTTTAATGGCCGTTCGGCCATTTAAAGAGCTCACTGCACGACATATATATATATGTCGTTCGGCGGCTAAGGGTTAATCAAAATCCACTTCAGAGAAGAGGCATGGGAGGAGGCAGGATGGACAGATATAACAACTATTTTACCAAATGTACAATTGTTACATATATTATATTGGTAGGATATTACCTATAGCTATGTTATTCTTTATTACAGGCTGTGGATCAACTATAAACATCCCATAAACAACATAAACACAACCTATTGTACTATATTTTAACGATAATATAATTTGGTATTTTATTACCATAGAAAGCAAAATGTAACACCAAGTGGTTTTATTGTAACTTTTTGTACAGTTATTTTATATTAATCTTATTCTAGTTAAAAGATACACTGATTATGGTTATGGGAATGATCGAAACATGTCAGTGACTGAACATATTTATTACTGTGCATTTGTTGGTTTGTCATATAAATATATACCATGCAGTTTCTTTCATTGAACCTGATAATATACAGTGTAAGCAGAAATACTCATTGTTTTCCTGGGTTCCTTGCCAGTCTCACAGCATGCAGTATCTAGAACTTTAAAAGAATGATGATTCTTAAATTAAAACAATAAAAAAATTTTCAAATCTTAAGAATTTAATGGTACGAATAAATGTTTACTCATAAAATTGAAAGAATAGATCATGAACAATGGTTTAGACCATTCACAAAATCTACTAATATACGTGGGTACTGCTTTAACTGGTGTCACTACAGCAGTGTTAGTACCAGCATGCCATAAACTAGGTGTTCTCTATTCAGCCTGTGGCAGAACAGAATACTGATGGGAAAATTACATTTGTATATAACAAAAAGACTAAGGTGGAATATGGTATTGAAAATATTCATGCACCATTATTGATGTACAAACTTCACTGATTGGACATTAGATGTTTGGCACACTGCAACAGAGGGTTCTTAGATCCACTGATGACATTTCGTTGAGAAATCCATTATGGTCTCATATCATATTATTTTGGGATCAAATCCGAACATACCGAGACACAAAATGAGACACATAACAAGAAATACTCACATGGGTGATCAGATCTATGAAATGCACACCATGCCTGTTCAGAGCCAGGATGTGGTCTGAACGCTCCTTTGGATCAGAGACTCGTTTCACAGCGAAGAAACTTGATCCAAAGAGTGGCCACTTTGACAATATATCTAGAAAAGAATACAGGAGAGTTGCAGACAGCAATATACCTGATATGCATGAACATATGTGGGGGCATACTGAGAACCTCCTGGTGGCCTCAAGGTTTGTTAATGTGGATAAAATTTTCAAACATTTTCAACTGCTACTTTTAAGCTCACATGCTGATAAATGTCCAGTTTCTTTCCATCTTCACAACAGTTACACGATACATGAATTTCTTCATTCGACAGAAAATATCTGCATAGAGTCACTTATTCACTGATGGAAGAGGTCAATAAAGTTGGTGTAATGGTAATGCTCTAAACCTGTGTTTTGAAGTTGCACAGTTTGAATTTTGGCTGCCTGATTGTCTATCATAACTGAAATTCTTCAATCATCTTCCACAGTCCCTTGGGGTATGTGGCATAATACTACTTGAAATAGACCAAGACCTCTTTCAAATCCTCTCCAGTTTATCATTCACCAATCATCCTAACATACACAGTATGAGAAATAGAGATCATAAAATAAAATATAAATACAAGAAAACAACAAATAACTAACAGAAGAAAGTCTTATCTGGCCAATTTTCAATGTATATGGGTGGAAAAAATTACACATCTGGTTCCTAGTACAGGGTCATTAATAGTACATAAAATGCCATTCTGCAGTTGTCCAAGCAAGGCACAGAGCTGAAACACTTGCATGCACCTTCTTAAGAACCATTTAAGTACATATGTTTATGAACTTAAGGTTTTATGTATTTATTCTACATTACAGAACTTCACAATAAATGTTGGAAGTGTGTTCCAGCAATTTGGATTATGTCACCAGGAGACTAACCTAGAACTTGAGCCTTGGCCTGTATTGTAGTCAGCATCTCAACATCCCTCCAGTTGCTTTGAACCATGTTCACCCACTGTGCCGGCTTTACATCTCGCACTGTCAGTGCGGGCTTTGGCAGCAGGAACTTAGTTTCTTTCATTGTTGGCACATGAGTCATATCTGCTGCTCGGTGTAGCAAGGCTGCCATCTTAGCAATGTCATACTAGAAAATAAATTAATATTTAATGCAGAGTATTATTATTATTATTATTATGGTGTCTGCTTCTAACAACATTAATTAAACACATTTGTATTGCCAAGCAACTATGACCTTTGTACAAAAAATTGACTGGTACAGATGAATGAGCCCCCCTGACATATTTAGGGCTGAAATAATGTGAGGAAAAGTGAAAAATTATAGTGTGAGGTACAATCATGTGTGGAAACCTGAACCTTTGAGCTATGCTCTGTCCATCAGAAACAGCACTATAGTAGTGTTCCAACAAAATGTTTTTATATAATAATAAACAAATATTTTTAAAATACTATGTTAACAGTATTTCTTAAGACACTGCTCTGGACTACAACACACAGCATGCTGCAAAAATGAACATGACACCAAACTCTAAACAAAAGAATGGTTTTATATTGTTAGTGTCAAATGTTACTAGAATTCAGAAATATATTTCTTGCTTTTCCATATTCACTACTGTAGCATAATGACATTTTTCAATATCATGGCTAAAGTTAAAATTCTTGGTTGTGAAAACAGTCAACGTTTTAACAAAAAGTACTTGTTTTAGGGTTAGGAGTAAAAATGAATAAATGGAACTGTCACTATATATTTTTATTGTGAATACTGTGTACTAATATAATTTCATTATTATAACTACAGAGGACAATTCATTGGTGTTACACATGTAAGCTGATCATTAAATAAGCTACAATAAACGTCATAAAAGCCAGTTATATAGTGTATTGCCTAAAGACAACATATAAGACAGGCACCAATTAAGTACACAAAACTGGACTAGAAGTATGTACTTGCTAGAAGTAAATAAAGAATTTGTAATATCAGGACTCAGAGAAACAGAATATACATTGATTCAAATTCAGAGGCCAACAGCATAAATAACGAAACTGCTGTGAATTGCAACTATTAAAAAGCATGAATAAGATACTAGCACAGTCACAAATGGGAATACGAGTGTGGTGGGGGAGAAACAGGGATGATCCATTTCACAGAACTATCCCAACATCAGTTATGCACATGTTTAATCACAGCATAAATATGACCTGTGTGGTAATATTTACTGAACAGCATTAACAACTTACAATGGCATCCTGGTCAAGCTGTTCTCCTGGCATGATAAGCAGCAGACCCTCCAAGTAGTCTGGAGCTATCTGGTTGAACACAACCTCCACATACAACTGGGAGTCAAGTCGCAGGGGGAAGTGCCACACAGAGCGACAGAATATCAGGTAGAACACCTGGCAAAAAATAATACATGATGTAAGTGAAAACTGTGTTCTGGTTCTAACAAAAAGCCAGTTCACACAAACTTACACTTTTAATGCGATTTTTCACAACAGTCTGTTACTGGTACAACACACCACAATTGTTTATTTTAAAAAAATGGGACTCTTTTTTATCTACAACTAACATAAATTTTCAAAGCCTTTCTTACTGGTGCAAGACATTACAACCGTTTCTTTAAAAAAGTAAGAACTGGTTTTTACCTCAAGTTTTATAATTAGTTACTGTATTCTGATTTCACAAGAAAATAAAAATTCTAACAGAAATACATGATAATTATGAAACTGCATGATAATTACAGAACTACTTCATACAGAATAAACAGTAATAAGTATAGAAATACCTACTGCATGACTAACCACGAAATAACAAAGTTTTTCAGATTTCAGAGCTGTTTCATAATAAATAATTCAGTGGCGGGTCCTGGTCTAGTCAAAAAGTACAATGTTGCATTGCGTACCATTTCACTAGAACTGACCTCCAAATTCAATTCACCATTGACATAACCATTCACAGCCATTACAAAAAACAATAATTTTCCATAATTTCTGACAAGTTTGGAAACTAAAGTAACACTCTGCCATTGATTGGTTCTACCTTCTATAGAAATTTGTTGTCAGTGACCTTATGACATTGACACTGGGAGCTTGTTTTTGATAGCAGTTTCAAACAGAAGGCCTGTGTGAAAAATGATTTGAACTGTATCCTCTGTTAGGAATTATATCCTGTTTGGATTTCCTCCATTGGCTGTGTTTAAAATTAAAATGTTATGTTTTGGAGATATAACCCATCCCTGAAATTGAGTACTTCTAATTGTAAAGAACAAACATCCCAAGAATTCTAGAGGATTGTACTATTACACCATTTTCTTCATTTATACCAGCAATACAGAAGTGGGGTTGCTGTAAAGGGGGACAGAAGGGCAAAAATTGGCACCACTACTCCAGGTGGCAGAGTCAAAGAGGCAGCCAAATGGGCAACAACATGAATATTACAAATGAAAACATAATATTTTCTGTGCACAACAGATTTTTAAATTATCGAGCAAAATACAAGGAAATTCAATACAAGAGTGATATTTTTAAAGTTTACAATTTCTGTTAGTGGTAGCCATTGTGATTGCTAACCTTGGGTGTTAAAAAACCTAGCTATACAATTGGGCTTATGAGACCTTTCATCACTGTATTTTTCTAAAAATTTCTCAATATTTGAATCTCAGTTTGTAACTGAACTCAGTGAGGGAAATTGACCGTTTCAACAAGTCCCAAGCTCCACAATTCTTGCTATTATGATGGGCAATAAAACAATCTTCCAATTTGAAATTTACAAACAATTTCCATCAGTAATAATTCTATGCAGTAAAAAAAGAATCATATATGTGGTAAAAATTCAATTAACACTTTGAATGTGAACAAACTGAATAAATTAACATGGTTCTATATACCTGCTGATTTTTATGTAGTTCTGTAGTGACATCTAGGATGTATTCTTCACGAGCTAATGGCATTGTAAATGTGTCACCCTCCACTATGCAGTATAGTGAAAACTCCTCCATTTCCATCTCCCCTCCTGTCACACCAATTACAGTACACAACTCTTCAATGACATCCTGCAACATCAAATGAGTCAGTCATTTCAATTTCAGCAGAATCGTCAACACTCTGTGATGATGGCTTAACTGATAATATATTGATTTTCTTACAAAATTGATATCACAGTAACTGTGGAAACTGATACAAAACCTTCAGCTCTCATGCAAATTTATAGTTTAACTGTATACTTTCCAGGAATGTACAATGACAAAGATGGACATTTTTGTGAGGTAGCACTACTCCTATATGACAGGCCACATATGGTTTTAACAGTAATTTGTACAGTGGCAGAATATCTTCATTTTGATGGTGGTTCATGCAATAAGAATTACACTCTTTTTTAGGTAATTAGTGCCAAAGTATCAATCACAGAATGTGGTCTAAAGTCACACTAGGCTACATCTAGGATTACTACAAATGTTTAAGACATATACTGCCTCCTTTCTTACCAGGTTACTATTCAGCAACAAGAGTGCAGGAAGTACAATTACACAAAGAAATGTGCATGACAGTACCTGAACAACAGTGGTGGATTTTGTGTTGACAACCCTCTCTGTCCCACCAGGTAACCTGTAGATTTGACGCTTGGAGTTACGACCAGCACTGATAGCTGTGATCTCTTCTACACTGGGCACATTCTTCCTTCCCCCATACTTGAATGTTTTTCGAAGATTCTGAAGACATACAGTTGCGGTACCTGCAAAAACAACCAGTGAAGAGCTTATTATGTGATATTTGCACAAACTGAACATATTTAGCAGATAAAGTTCATTTACCCAACAGTCTATTTCATATCTTACACTATTTAAATGATGTTTATAAAATGTATGATATATGGGTCTACATACAAATGTTTTATTTGGGTTCATTGAAATTAGTACAATACCTTTACTGAAACTCAAATCAAATGTGATCAGGCTTCTAACATTTTGGGATATGGTACTACATCAAAAAGTAGCTGGTTCCATTTTGAGACACTTTAGTTGTCTCGTCTGCAAGGATCATAATGTCCAAGAAGATAATTTGACCCTTGAGGATAAGACCACTATGATGGTTTGAAATGTCAGGAACCTATAACCCTTTTACATGGTGACATATCCCAGAAGAATGAAACTCAGCTACAACCACAGCAAAAAACTAAAAACTCACAGATCTGATTAGTTTCATAAAAGATGGCTCACTGTAGAGAACTTGGCAGACAACATAAAATATAGGCCTCACTAAGACATAAAACGTTTATATAAAGCATTTATGATGTCATGTATGACTTAGCTGCCAAAACCCTTATTGCTGCTGTTACACATTACATGTATCTGTACACATCTTTGGTGTTTGCATCAAGTATAACATAACTAACACCCTGAAGAAAGAAAGGTTCATTCAGTACAGACACAAGGCAATAGGCCAAAATAATCAGGAACTGGGGTTAGTGTCTGGGGAGAATTAGAGATCTTTCTCTTATCCACAGCATCCAGACTTCTCCTGGTGCACACATTGTCTCCTAGACAATGGGCATTGGGGGTTGTTTTTCTGTAGAAAAAGTGGCTGATGTAGAAAGCTGACCATTCACCTCTTTCTGGTAATGAAATTAAGAATGCATGCAACCATATCTCCACTCCCCCATATGTGGCACGCTTCTTTAATAAATTTACTTTTTGTTTACTAATAGCCTACAATCATACAAAAAAAGTTACAAATAAATATCTGGAGGCATAACCAAGATGGGAAAACTTTAGGTAAGCAATCATTGTAATGTAACTCAGCAAAATTCTTACCATGGTATGCCCGTCGTTTGTCGTAAGCTGCTGTTTCAAGGTACTTGAACAGATACGGCTTCAGTGTGTCAGAGCAGACAAAATATGCAGCAACAATGCTGAACAAACGCCATCCTCGCTGACATGAATCTGGTTTTATGGACTTGTTATTAGTTGTCTGTTTCATCAGCTGGCAATAAACCTCATCTCTCAGGGCTTCATGTTTATGACAGTGCTGCAAGTAAGAAGGAGAATCTAATAAGCAAAGACAAATTGGTGGAATCCAAGTGTTAGCCAAAATTAAAGCTACAATAACAGAAACAACAAAAGAGAAAGAAAGAAAAAAGAATTCACTAATAAGATAAAGAAGAATAAAAACTGTGTAAAACACAAATTGTAGGGTATAAATAATGAAATATGATGTAAAGATGAAACAATGAGTTAATTTTCCTTCAGTTCTGCAGTGCACATAAACCTACAAGTACCTGTCAAAGAAGATAATACATGTTCCAATAAATGGAATATACTGTATATTCACATGAATTATATTTCCCATTTACTCATCCCACGCCCTGAATTTTTCTATGAACAACTAGTGAATGTACTAATTGTGAACCTGAGGTTTTCTTAAACTGCACTGCAGTAATGAAGCGATGATAGTCTTACAAATATTACCACTGACTAACATTCTGTTACTGTAGTCACTGCTGCATGCACTATACAAATGGTTTACACCATCTAGCAGCCACAAACAGTTGGAAGAAACTACAGAAACACAAAGTTTTCATATATAAAATTTAATTTTCTAACAGTAATAGAAAATATTTAAAAATAGGTACATTTGACTTCAGTTTGATTTATGTATGTATTCACTAACAGCTTGCACAAGAAAATATGTTAGATCTGAAACATATGATGTGTATGTAAATAAGAGGTTCAAAAGTATTAGCTGTTTGCATCTCTGAAGATTGAATGCTGATACCTGATGATACAGACTTTTGGTGGGTATTTTTAAACTGATAATAAACCTAGAAGTTCAAAAAAAGCAAGGATTTCTCAACATACTGAGCACCATCAGCTTCTTAATAAGTTCTGTAACACTGATACTGTTAGGCCTTTGAAGCCTAAATGATCAATAGATTTCTAATAACAGACAACCACCTGGTTAGATTAAATTTTGACATCAGTTAGTCATGTTAAAGTTCCTTTTCCTACCTCTGGATTGAGTGATGTATATATTCTGGTGGCAGAAGGGAACAATCAAATATTTCTAACAATGAGACACGCACATCTGTGGAGTAGGAAATTCAGACAGCTGATGTTATGGCATGATATGACATGACACAAGACCTGAGTCAAGTAATGGTGTGTTCAGGGAATTAGATGAATGGTCTCTGTATGCCTTAGAACACCGCCCATGTACTTGGCTCAGATTGGCAACTGCCCATCCACTGTAACCATCATACATGACATGGCCATTCTCTGTCCAATTTTAAACTTCCGAAAGTGTAGTTTCTGGCATTTACCTAAGGATAATTTTCACTGCTGACATAATCATGACATTTTAAGTTTAAAAGAACATTCATGCCCACTGATGTAACTAGAGAGCACCACAACCATTAATTCTTACCATAAGAATTGTGTAAACACATTTTACTTCAGTAGAATCTGGAGCCATTGGCAGGTCCCCCATGTAACGCATTATGGCAGCAAAACATTCTACAGCCAATTCACTTAGTTCACCTGGTTCCAAGCGAAGGAGGGACTGCTCTATTGGCACCGCGCTGAATTTAACAAGATCAACCTGCACACCATGCAGGAGGAATTCAAAGTTTAAACAGTTCATTAAAACAAAGTTAAGTTTTGCTGACAGCTCACAAATATTTGTTTTTGTGCCAACAATATGGACAGAATAGTATGTACCAGATTCTCATAACACTGTAAACAGCATATTATATCTACATTTTTAAAAGACTAAAATTAATTACAATTCCTCAAAGTATCACTATAATTGCAGTGTAAAACAGTATATTACTGCCTTGGGTGGTCCCCAGGGCAGTTCTGGATGATTTCTGGAGAAGGGAAAATCTCACACCTGGATTCGAACTCCAGACCATCCAGCTCATAGCAAGTTATTAAATCAACTAATGTAATTCTGTACAATGAATATATTTAAAGCAGTTCTGTCATGCACAACGCAGTTATATTTGTAAGGTAACTAGTTTCGGGCCACTTCACGGGCCATCATCAGACCTGCATACCAGAACCCATATAAATGCGTTGTGCATGATGGATCTCCTTTAAATATATTTATTAATCTGAGAACATGGCAATGTGTCACCTGAAGACCGTACCTAAATACTACAAATATACGTGGGAACATAATATTAATATGGATATTATACAGCTAGGGTGAGAGGGTGTGGACAGGATTAAACAGCTTCAAGGTACAGATCAGTGGTGGCTTCTTGTGAATATGATACTGGGCTTTCCAATTCAGCACAAGTCAAGTACATCGTTTGAGAAGATTCACTGACGAATACTGTAGAGAGCTGAAAAATTACAATTAGTGTGATGGTAAGTACTTTCTACCCAGTTCTGTAAATACTGCATGGTGTTTCCACATTATTACATTCCAGTTATGTACTGACCTGTTCCTTCCATGTCCAGTCATTATCCTTGTTCCCTTTCTTCCCTTTGCTTTTTTTGTTTGTTTTGAGGCTCTCAATGACCTTTAGTGAGCCAGAAATTGACCCATCAGCCGTCTTCAGCATCTCAAACCTGATAAACAAACACGTATTCTAAAATCCTATACAAACTGCAGCTCACAAAGCTACATTTTGGCTCCATATAGACAGCACTATGTTGCAAAAGAACAAGGACTTTTTTTTTTACAAAATGTTTGATACATATAATAACTGTAGCAGGTTAATAAAATGAATAAAAGAATTAACGGCCTTCTGTTCCCTAATTTTTTTTTTGCAACATCTGTACACAGCTTGTAACACACACTTAAACATGTGATACACCATTTCAGACAAAAGTAACATTAATTTTTTATGGACAAATCCTTTGATCATAGTCCTACTGATATTTAAAATTTCTGTAAAAAAAGATTATTAATGCAAACAACACCAACATTCTCTTGCATTTTTTAATACAGCAGTTGCATGTATGTCACTATACCATGACCATATGCACTGATATTTCTATGGTATGATGCAGTGTCTGCAAGATATCACTTCTCAAACAAGAGCTTCAACATAAAGACATGCATGGAACAGTCAAAACTAAGAGTCATGAATGACACATAATAATCCAGCAGGAATGCAAACAAATTTTTGTACAATAAAGCTGTGATTTTGTATGCATAAACTACACTACAAATGTTCAATAAACAAACCACCAGTGCTACCACTTTGAAATTATGTTATGTTTGAATACACAACCACAGTCACTTGCTGACATCAAATTCATATTCCCCTACACAAACACACAATTTCCTATAACTAGGTTTGTATGTATCCAACAGAAATAAGATGCATTTGTGACAAATACTTCAGTTGCCTGAAGAAACACCCACTTGCCATTATGATGGCCCACACACTCAACTTTTTCACTAATGCAAACTCTCTCTCTCTCTGTCTGAAATACATTCACGCAACAGTGATGTCTTGTTCCTCAATTTCTCTCCCACCCTCTGCCTTTCCATGCACAATAATTCCTGCACGCTTTGCTGGCTACTGCATGCACTCTCACGCACTTCTTTCTATGTTACGCTTCCTTGATTTCCCCCCATCACAGCTTTATTATTACAATTTATGTACACTGCACCACTATATTTTCAAAATGTATAACCATATTACATAAGTCACAACCACGCTGTATTTTCTTCAGTGCTTTCAACAAATAAACATATCACATACTCCATTTGTAAATAAAATCGATGTGGGGAAGGTAAAGTGCTCAATAAGTACTATACCATGAAGATGTACAGGAGAATGTAGGTACAGCTCCATGCATTCTTAGCCTCAGCACCAGATAAAGATAAATTCTCAGCTTCAACCCTGGACACTTTACTGTTACATGGTTTCCACTGGGTGGGCCCAATGTCAGTCTGAATGCTGCAAAATCTGACTGATATTACAGGCTGCGCATGTAGGTAGAGTGTGGAGACAATTCATACAAAATTCTGGTAAAGAATCCCCATTAAAAATGAGACTTGGCACATGAAGAAAAGTAGTGTGATAAAATTAAGATGGATTACAGGGAAGTGGGTTGTGAGGTGATTGTGTCAGGAGTGTGAATTTAACAGCAGGCTTTGTTATTTGAAATTTGAGGTTCTCCTATAAAAGTATTATTGTGATTTCAGTGTAATTTCTATAAAATTATTGTTCATGATATTCACCCATTATTCTGGAAGTATGAGGTATAAAATTCCTATATTCATTGCTTAATGTATAGTAAATATTAATGCAACAAACTGCATTACTTCTACTAATTGTTTCCACTCTGTTTAGTGTAAATATGAAGGACAATTAAAAAATTATAATGGTTGTTCTACTGCGTAACTTTGTGGGCTCAGCTATTCAATTTAGATATGAATTTAAACAAAGAGAAAAGTTAATTTACCATTCATGTAAATTACAAAACACTCATGCACTTCTATGAACTCTCCATTTACGAAAGCAGCAGATAGACCCTGCATTTAAGTGTAACAGCTCTGTGTTTGACATACAGTTCTTAACAATGTTACTGAACAAAATGATATAATATTTCTAGTTATTTGACCATGGATTATTATTATTATTATATTTCTAGTTATTTGACCCTATGGATTATCATCATCATCATCTCCTTTATGCAGGATATTTATACTTATATTCCTGAGACAAACTATGTCCCTAGGGAATACAGTGTTGCAGCTAGTCTGTTGTTACTATTTATGGATTGTTATTATTATCATCATCATCATCATCATCATTGTGTACTTGGAAACATCACCGAATGCTGTACGCAAAACCAATTTTTGAACCACTGTTTACGCAACGCATTTTATTAATTTTTTGTACTGTAAATACCATCATTTAAAATTTAATCCAAAATGGGGAGCAAAAAAAAAAAAACTGAAAGAACACACAACAGTGACAATATTAACCACAATGAACTGAACTAATATGTCCAGGACCATGACTGATGGAAAATTGGAAGAGCAGCAAGCAATGTGCTGCCTGCAGACACACCAAATGATCTGAGTTAAGAAAGATGGGAGTCACTGAGAAGAAAAGCGCCCCAGTAAAAAAGATGCGCAGCTCTTCAAGGTTTGTATCAGGAAGGGACCTCCTTCATAAACCAAATTTGACAGATACTGGGAAAGAATCTGTTTTTTACACAATAATGGCAATCATAAGCGAGCCAAGATCATGTAGTCAGCATAACAACTAGGCTATGGCCTGGAAAACTGAAGAATCATGGTTTGATTCCTGGCAGAAGCAAGAGATATTTTTCTTATCCAAAGTGTTTGGACCAGCTCTGAGGCTCATCACATCTCCTGGGTTCTTTGCCTAGGGTCAAGATGCTGGTGTGTAAAGCTAACCACATCTCCATCCAGTGCCAAATTTAAGACTGAGTAGAGTTACAGCTGCTTAATGCCATGCATGGGGGCTATACTTACATTTAGTGAGAATTACAAACAACAAATCCAACATGACATACGAGCTGTGACTATTTGCCCTTGCCATGAGAATAACCGCCCATTGCTTCCCATTCTATTCCTTATAGTTGGTTTCAGTGGACAAAGAACCATGCAATGGCTCAAGTAGATACTGCCTGACCTCTCACCTTGGAGGCCTATGTTTGATCCCTGGTCAGTCCATGTGAGATTTGTGGTAGGCAAAGAGACACTGAGACAGGTTTTTCTCTGCATAATTTGTGCTTTTCCTGTTAGTATCATTCTAACAGTGCCTCATGCTTACACTTAAAAAAAAAAACTTTAACTTCAGGGGACTTGATTACATTGCAGCACCTTTCGGAATTAAATAGGTAGCAGTATCATGAGTGACAGCAATAAACTTAGCAAAGATGACCTGTAAGATTGGAGACTCTCACAGCTGTGTTGCTGAAGATTCAAGTCATTTGAGATGTCACACTACCACTGATATTTAAAAAGACTGTAATGCCTTCGTCTTCTTCTTTGACAGCTTGACCCTTAAGATACAGGCCCTGTAATCCTCCAGTATGTCATGAACTACTCACCCAGCAACACAGTGTCACATCCCAGAAAACTTCAATCTTCAAAACTAAACCTGTCATTCAGAAGCACTTGGCTTTTGGAACGAGCCCACTGTCTAGTGTTCAAAAATCACAAAAATAACATTTTGGGGAATTGATTTGTTTCCATACCCAGATAAAGATGGCCTCTCATCAGGAACTCATCTTGGCCACTTAGACAAACCAGTCCTCATTCTCTGGACAAATTACATTAGTTCACTTACCTCTATATACGTGCTGACAATCATATTTTGTTAATGAAAGGTAATTTTTACAATAAAAATTGTTGGACTGGTAATAGAGACCTTAACCAAAACAGAACACAGAGTTGAAATTAATATGATCACAGAATATAAATACCACAACCCACAAAACACTGCCACCAGTATGACCTTAGGTACTAATACTAACTTTTCAGGGCTCTGTCTAAAATGCAGCATGGCAAATTGGAGAAGAGAGTGTTTGCCGTCGTGATGGCCTGGAGGGTCCGTTGGCTGGGGTGATGAAGTGATGACAGTGTGCTGCTGGTGATGCTGGTGGTGATGAAGCTGCTGAGTAGGTGTGGTGTTTGTGTGGGAATGCAATACTGTTGATTGTTGGTGTACTGCACTGCGTGTGTGTCCAGTCCAGCCATCAAGTGCTATCTTTGGGGTAGCCACACCATCTGGGATATGAGAAACAGTCTTTTGCTGCAGCTGAAAATTTTAAAAAAGATATTCACGTCCATTATTTGATCATCTATCTAACAGTTCACATGAGATCAGATTTTAATTTCTTAATGTAAACACAGTCGCACTGATTGTTCCAATAATACTGTCTTTCCTCACACATAATTAATGAGAGTCAAGTGAAAGTGAGGTCATTACATTCCAACATACTATATGTTTGGATCCATAAAAGTGGAAGTATGCATCAAATATGTCTGGATAAGTGGTTACATTTGTAATATTTTTAGTACATAAATATCAGCAGGGACGAAATCACTGATTCACTGTAAGAAACTTGTTAAACTGTGGTGAAAAAAATCGTCTTCCTTCACTTCTTACCATTTTTTTCCATTCACTGATGAAAGTATAATTTATTTACATACTGTTCATGCCACATCTATTTCTGGGGAATTCATCACACCCACTCCAAAGGTTTAGCAGTATCCACTGCTGAAACATTTCTTTTCAGGTTTGCAAAAATACAGGAGAAAAACGCTTAAACCGTGTCGGTCCCTGACTTGTACATAAGCGTGTAAAATTCCTTCAATAATATGCCAGAAAATGTTATTACATATTTCCAATGAGGAATTAATTTCACTACAACAGACTGGGATTTTTAAGGCCTCCCCACAATACCTTTTTTAAATGTTTTTACATATTTAACGTCACGTTAATAAAACTGACAGTACAAATAACTGTAAAAGAAAGCTGCGATCTAAAATGCCCATAATTTCTTCTTTATGCCTGTTACAACATTTTCCCAACCCATTTCTACTCGTTTACTCTGAAAAATGCCTGGAAATACACACACCTTCACCAACACAAACACTTTCCCTCACTGGATTAGAATATCTTTATGGCACAAACGCAATATGTCTGTATCCCCACCCCACCCCTCAGATGGTTGCAGAAATAATGCTACCTTCATCACTTCCTTAATTTACCTCTTATCATCTCCAAGTCATGAGTAATGATGATAACTATGGTAGCATAAATCATACAGAAATGTGCACACGTTCTTCATACAAACAATAAAATGAAGAGACAATGGCAGGAAGGAAAGAGCATAATAAGTGGGTTTTAACAAAGGACAAATATGAAATTTTTATCATTTACAAGGCCAAAAGTTTAGTGTAAAAAGTGAAGTACAGAATGTGTTTATCTTCTGCAGCACAAATCTTTGCTGCTCTATTGTCATAATGAACATGGTTTAGGAATTTTGACGTTTTGCTGACCGTGCATCTCAGTATATTTATCTCAGTATTTAACCAACTTGATGCACAAAATTTGTTTCACAATAAGTTTTATTTCATGTCTCTACATGTTTCGAGCACATG
>Ga0123354_10002044_pt1 | contig 25985 bp, 11 predicted proteins | sample TergutLab28metaG_2_FD_97872 | JGI IMG/M metagenome (GOLD analysis project Ga0123354, IMG submission 97872) | Labiotermes labralis P4 segment gut microbial communities from Petit-Saut dam, French Guiana - Lab288 P4 | ecosystem: Host-associated > Arthropoda: Insects > Digestive system > Gut ...
GACAATGAGGAAGATATCCAGACGATGGGAATAAGAGGGTGGAGAAAATTGAGTAAGGAAAGGACGGAATGGAAGAAAATCACTGAGAAGGCTAAAACCCATAGTGGGTTGTAACGCCAACAAAAGAAGAAGAAGAAAAAGAAGAAGTTGCAAGTTTAAAAAAGATATGAAAAGGAAAGATAAAATGCTTTGTGCTTGAGCCTAATGCTGTCTGGTTTGTTATTATGTATGCTATAGCTCTTCAGATTTGGCAGTAGTTATGAATAGAAGCTAAAGATGGCACCAATAAATTCAGTGGAAAATGCACATAAGGCAGAATTTCGAGAGAGTTTGTACAATACCTGTAGGTAGCAGCACTGCTTAGTTTATCATTGTTCCATTATTTTTTTTTTTATAGTATAAAAGTTGTTGTGTTTCCAGAACTTGTTACATGCATGTTCAGTGCAATTACGATTTCAGAATGTCCTTAAGGGACTGTAACTTCTAAGAGTTGGTCAGTATGAAATAAGTAAAGTGTGACCAACTTTGATGTTGAAAACTGCAACTGTTGTGTTTTAAAATTTCAGTTGGGGTCCTGTTTGATGTTCAGGTGACTGTGCATCATGAAAAATTCTTTTAATAAAACCAACTAGATGCACTAATTTCTCAAATTTATTTTCGGAATAAAACTCTGTGTGTTTCGGACAGTTCCTCTGCCCATCATCAGGAGTTTTTCACTGTACACACAGCAGACCTGTATGACATATACCATTGCTGCATGTACAGTGAAAAACTCCTGATGATGGACAGAGGAACTGTCCGAAACATGTAGAATTTTATTCCAAAAATAAATTTGAGAAGTTAGTGCCTCTAGTTGGTTTTATTGTAAGAATGGGGTTCTGTTGTTGAAAGTCACACAGATTTCTGTGTTTGCCACTATGTGCATAGCAGGTCTGAAGTCCTTCAGCCCTCTACCAAATGAATAATGGGAAATCCTTTTGAATGCAGAACAGTTTTCTTTTCGTGATGTTAATGTCTCCGTTTTATTGTACCTTTTTTTTGTTACTATTGTGATGTGATTGATGTGGTGTCTTGTGTCAGGTGAATTGGAGATGCGAAGTCGTTCCCAGCCCGTTCAGAGGGACTTGCCTCGACCAGTAGAAGTTAACGTGGCTGTATTACGCCCACCACATACAGACCCCCCACTCACAGAACTACAGAAGGTTAGTTGTGTCTACTGTTTTTTATGTAGAAGCTGTTTTTTAAGTATATTATTTTTTGCAAAGCTTTTTTAAATATTCTTAGACTCATCATAGAAGGTTTGTAAGTAGGGGGCCATGTCTGCCATCCTTAAATACTATCAAGTATTAACAAACAAGATTCTTAAACCTGGCAGATAGGAAGCCCTGGGCAGCATTGTTGTACATTGCCATGCAGATAGATACGAGTGCAGGTTCTCTGAATGATGTTTTCAGGCTGAGGAACTGATCAAAAGGGAAATGATCACAATGTTCCACTATGATGCGGTCTATTCACCACCTGTCATACCAGCTGATGTCAAGAAGCGCAGTCAAGTGACCAGCCAGGCACAGCATTTAGCATACCTTGAGCAACATCCGTATGAGTCCTACAGCCAGGAACACCTTGCCCAGGTTTGTAATTTCATTCTGCAAAAGAAATAACATTGAGCATATGTGATATGGAATGATTACAGTGACATTATCAATTGTTGTTATTGGTATATTTGTTGAACAGGACATTTTGGGGATTTGCTGTACCCCCAAGTAAATATTATACTCACATAGTCTGCTGAAGTAGTATGCTGCCCATATATTGAATGCTCTGTATCCTATTTTTGGAGAACTTCATATTGTCTGATCAACCTTTCTAGCATCTGTTTTGGAGAGAGCACCCATGAATTGGATTCTGCTTTTCCAATTGATAGTCTTAGAAGTGCCTAAAACTTGTTTGTTGCAAATGCCTGTATTTAGGGTCTTTTCAGGCATGCAGGACAGCTGTTTTGTATGGTCATAAATTCCATTCTGTGGGGGAAGCTCCCATGATGTGGTTTTCCCTCTTCCCAGTGATGGGACAATGCCTAGCAATGTAGGAAGGCTGCTTCAGACAGTTGCCTCTAGCTCCTCATACCAGCTGTGTTCAGCCTGTGCCTTTTAGGCAAGAGAAAGAAACTCAGTTTTGAGCTATTGTAGTTGAAGTTATAAATATTTAGTGGTCTTAGGCATTTTAAAGTTTTTTTTTTTTTAATGGGAAAGACAGTGCTATATTTTGTGATAGCTTAAGAGTGTGGAAGTTGGGTGGGTTATTTACGCAACTGCCGATCCTAGTGGCCATGCGGTCGAAGGTGTGGCTCTGAGGCTGCTTGCTTGCTGGGATTATGGGTTTGAATGCCACAGGGGGCAGGGTTGTCTGCCCTGTGTGAGTGTTATGTGTTTCCAGGTAGAGGTCTATGTGATGGGCTGATCACTCATCCAGAAGAGTCCTACGGATTGTGGTGTGTCTGATTGTGATCCTGAAGCCTTGATAGTGAGGAGCCCCTGGCCCACTAGGGGCTGTTGTGCCATGGGGGAATTTACACTGCTAACAGTGGGACTGACATGACTTTTGTTTGACCCAGCAGCAGTGAACTTTTGACAATGAAGTTACAATTCCTGTGGCATTGGTTACCCATTATTGAAGCATTCTGTTAGGAAAATGCTGAACTCCTTTTTTGGATGTACTTGGGCATGTTTATGTTAATGACCATTCAGAGGAGGAATAGAAAGGTTCTGTGATTTATTCTATTGTTGCAGGCTCGTGCAATGTTACAGCAAGAGATGGAAGTGGTGAAACAAGGTATGGGACATGGAGACCTGTCCTTGGAGTCTTACACCCAAGTGTGGGAGGAATGCCTTGCACAGGTTCATGTCATTATTAATTTCATAGTATTATATTTAGGGCTGTTCTGTTGATATAAATTTGCCTGACTTCGATGATTAAGTAATCTTTGTACTGGTATTATTTTTATTTGTGTGCAGGTTTTATATCCATGGTGTCAGTAATGCAGACTAAATAGTGCAAAATGACTGGATAGTAGTAAATAGTGAACTGGATAGGTTGTGGAACAAAGTTTTTGTGATATAATTAAAAGTGCTATCCAAACATTTGCTAGGAGGAACTGAGGAAACAATAAAAACTGTCATTGAGGATAGTTCGTGTTCCAGCCAAGATTTAAACCAGGCACCCAACAATTACAAGTCAGAAGTGTTACCACTTGAGGCAGCTTGCTCAGTAATTAGGAAATCATATTATTGAATAAGTTACTGGTAATTAATATCAGGTTATATCCTTTTTAATAAGTAAACATATGCAGAATTACCGCAGATTTGGAAGATATTATCCAGATTTGTATCCTGCTGTATTATCTTTATGTTGGTTGTAAAACAGTTATTGATGCAATATATTTCGTTGCCTCTACTGCTGTTTCCAACAAAAGATGAACAGAAGTCCAGTTTTTTATTTGAAGTTAGAGTGTCTGAGAAGAATACGTAGGAGAATATTTATGTGTAAAATCGGAACTGACAGGAGATGGGACAAGGTAACATATTGAGGAGCATCAAAATACCATCATTATTTGCACTCCTCACCAATGTTACTAGAGTCATCAAATCAAGAAGGATGAGGCATGCAACACAGACAGGAGACAAGAGAACTGTGTACAAAATTTTAGGCTGAGAGCTGAAGGAAAGAGGTAGGTGTATATGGGAAGATAGTATTAAAATGAGTCTTTGAGAAATGGGGTGACATGTTATATGAAGGGTATGTAATGTCTTGAGTAGCTGAGTGAATCTAAGCTTTCAGCTTTTCAAGAACAACTGTTCTTCATTGAGGTAGGTGTGTTTCAAAAATTGTTCCAAAACTGGCAAGCATTGAAGATCAGTATCTTTGACTGAAATTGCAAACCAAATTTAACATTACATAATGTTTAAGCATAGAATAATATATTATTTGATAAGTTAATTAATGTTCAGTATGTTAAGATTTAAATGTAACACACATATTGCAGCTTTTTATAGTTGATTAATTTGTCAGTCAGTTATGTAATTGCAAATAATAAGGTAAACTTGTCTGTGTGCATGCCATGAAGGCATATAGATATAGCTCCACTCATGTCTTGGCACTCCTGGATTGCTGTGTCCCTTCATACCTCTTGAATAGTAGGCTGGGTGTGCTCTTGAGCAGGCTGGCTATCAAACCATGATTTCTCACCTCTCCACTCCATAGCCTAGTGACTATACAAGCTGAGTTATCTTGCTGCAATTGCAAACAGTTAATCTATTAAAAAATTTGTCTGCTTTCAGTCCTGCGATACGGATTTTGGGGCAAGAGTTTTATCTCAGTATCAAATTTATTGTAACAAATTATCTGCTTTTATCTGCACCCAGATATCTGTTCTCAACGCTTCGTTCTTTGTGTGTTACAATTGCAACTCCCTCACAGATTGTGTTTTTTTCTTTTGAGGCCAATTATGAATTATTAAGAATTGTGTAATACTGCAGTGCTCTGATGCTGAAAATCAAGGGTCTTTAGCTGGTGTTTGTTCACATAACATAGGTACTGTTCCTGCCAAGTCAAAATCGGTATACACGTGCAAACCTGGCCAGCAAGAAGGATCGTCTTGAGTCACAAGAAAAGCGCTTGGAACAGAACCGAGGGCACATGACACGAGAGGCAAAGAGGGCTGCCAAAATGGAGAAGAAGTTGAAAATTCTTACAGGAGGATACCAGGTTCTTATCTTCTTTCTCTTGAATTCTCGTCTTATAGAGCCATGGCAGTCCCGTTTTATAACATTATATACTTCAACTGTGTAAATTTCCACAGTGATACAAGTTTAGGTGTGCGATGTAATACTGTTTCATTAGTAGATGTGTGCTGATGTTTCAGAAGAACCTGCTGTCTCCGTGAAGAAAGCAGGTTTCTTCAAAATTTTGGTGTGCTTCTACGAAACTTCATGTCATGATATTCCTGAAGACTATAGTCTCGATATTCACTGCCATGACAGACTCAGAATTCTGAAGTTGTGTTTTTAATTCCACAAGATGTTCAAAATTTCTTTTGTTTGTTTCTGTATTCCAATAAATGTGATAGAAGTAAATGTGACACTGTAAATGACATTCGATCTCAGCCTCTAACAGAAATGAGTACCAGGAGTATTTCCTGGGGGTAAAGGCAGCCGGTGCATAAGGCTGACAACCTACCACCATCCCGTGCCATTGTCATGAAATCTGGGAGCCTTAACTTCCTGGAACCCTCTGGGCCTGTCCAGGCCTGTAATGGGACTGATTTACCTTTATCTTTAAATGACATTTGATCAGTCATATGGTGGAGAGGTAGTAAAATTATCAGATATAACTGTTCAGTATGAGAATGGATCTTAAAGAAATGGTATGTGACAATTTTGATTGAATTTGTATAGCCTAGGATAGTGATTTTGGTGTGCTGTTGTAAATACAGTAACAAAAATTGAGATTCATTAAAATGCAGCAAATGTTATTGTGTAGCATAGAAACTGTTAGCTTCTGAAGAAAGGCTGTGGTTCATGAATAGCTGGGTTAATAAAAAAAAAAACTGTCTTATATTTCTAGAGTTCTGTGAGGTAAAACTCTTGTTCAAAGTTATTTCTACAGTAAAACCAACTAGATGCACCAATGTATCAAATTTATTTTATTTTGGAATGACACTCTACATGTTTCGGACTGTCTTTCCGTCCATCATCAGGAGTTCAAGACTGTACATACTGCAACAGGCATTTGTCAAACACATACGGGTTAATGCTAGCTGTACATACAGCTGTCAAACAGATACTGCTGACTGTATGACAAATGCCTGTTGCTGTATGTAGAGTCTTGAACTCCTGATGATGGACAGAAAAACCATGCAAAACATGTAGAGTGTCATTCCAAAATAAAATAAATTTGATACATTGGTGCATCTAGTTGGTTTTACTATAGAAATAGTATTACAGTGCACGGCCCTATGAATGTTAAATCTTGTTCAAAGCATTAGTTTTAAAATGAATTGTTTTTGAGAATATCAGTTGTACATTATATTCATTTTTTCATGATGTTTATACAGTATTCTGCCATCCACATATGAGTTGTTTATTCACTGTCATAAATAAAATTAGTGATTCAACCAGAGTTTGGCACTTGAATCCACAAATAGATAAACTGTGAATGTATTGCCTGGTTTCAGTCTCGAGCACAAGCACTTATAAAGCAGCTGCATGATTTGTATGAGCAGTTAGAACAGGCACAACTTGAACTGTCAACATTCAACTTCCTTCAGCGTCAAGAAATGGCTGCCATCCCACGTAGACTTGAGGTATGTTATGCAGGATTTTAGGAATAGTAGTGGTATGGCTGAGGTTTCAATTCTTCTGGGATATGATGCCACATCACTGAGTAATTGGTTCCTGACATTTGATGACAAAACATCATGTCACAGTAGAACTGAAACTTTGAGGTATGTTTTTTTCAGAGCCATTCAGACCATTTGTCCAGTGGCATCCATGTTTGTTGCTCAGTCAGTGCTTAACACTACAGAGTTTGTCAGTCCCACAGATCATTCTGGCAGATACTGCTTGGCACTGATTATTCTCACATGTATTTTTGGGGTTTTTGCTTTCAACTTGATTGAGATACATGCTAGTGTGACATTTTGTTCTTTAAAATTACAGTTTTAGTTAAAAAGGTAAAGCTGTCCCATAACATGCCAAGCAGGTGCTGAGAGATAGGGGTATAACTCTACCTATGTTCAACCTCAGTGCTGGAGGGGGATGGGTGGTGAATGCTACACCCCAGATGCTTTACCCCCAGGAAAGAGACCTGCACTCATAGTACTGGACCCGGGGTGGGCCTTGGAGCCAGTCTGGATGGGTCTGAAAAATCTTGCCCCAACCACGTTTTGATCTCTGGACTGTGGAGCCCATAGAAAGTTGTTATACTGACTACACTATCCCAACTGCACAATTTTAGTTACTATCTGCAAATTTTAACTTCCGTCACTTTCACCGTTTAGTGGATCACCTTATTCCAAAGATTCAGCCTGAAAATAGGGCTGCAACCTCTTGTCATTCCCAAACTGACATATGCCTTCTTTTCTCACTGCTGTTAGTTGATTGTGTAGCGCATTAATTTACTGTGACCACTTAGTGATCATAAACAGAGTTGCATTGCTACAAGCTGAGATGTAAAATATTTGAACAAATGTGTAATTAAGAGTTAAAGACATTTACAAGTAGAGTTTATCTCAAAACGTGTAGCCTAATTGCAGAGAGAACTGTTTCATTTTTATATCTCCACAAGTGCTGTTTATAGAGAGAGAAATTTCAAAACATAAAAAGAAATATCTACAAAATGAACTAGAAGTCTGCATGATTAACTTTTATTCAAGGAACATTTTCTGCCAGTTTACAAATTTCATATTAATTTGTCCACTGCCAGAGCTGTGTAGTCTGAACACTGTTTGCCTTGTTGTATACAAGACATAACTAATATCTTCTTACTGCATTAATATCATATTATTATAAATGTTATCACTGCAAATGGAAAATGACCAACAAGAATTGCTTTTCCTGTGTGAGTTTTTAGGCCTTTGCAGAAGTGCCATCTAGGTCTGCGTTCTGGGATGTGGCAGTGCCACATCCTAGAAGAATGGGGTTGGCATTTCTTACTGTAGATTGCATCTTGTTGGCTTGCTGTTATTTTCATAGTATTTTCAGAATTGTGGGTGATTTTTTAAGTTCAGACTGTCATTTTTATTCCTAGCTTAACATCTTTATCTTGTTGTAGTTTCTGGGTAATGACACTATGTGTTGCTTAACCTTTTGAGTCCTGCGTCCCAGGCATAGGACAGCATTTAAAATCCGTCTGGGCTCAAGCGTCCTGTCTGTAGGACCGCTACAGCTTCAGCCATTTAAATATTTTGCTCTCAATGCAATGGGACATACAGGGAAGCATCACTCATTTTTAACACCCCACCATAAGATTTTGTTGATCTTCATGCTCCAACTGATTTACTCCTTGAGAGAAAATTCATCCATTATCCATTTTATATGAGCCTGTTTGTACCTACAGCCAGTAAGGATGTAGTGGCAATGATGCAAAGCTTATTGTTTGTGTTATGTTCATATGGCTTGTGTATGACTAATGGTTTAGTCTGGAGAGTGTAGATATACAGCACTATGCTTACAGTGGTAATGTGGTGACAGGCAGCAATAAGCAGACCTTTATTTGCCTTCCTTTTCATTTGAAGGGACCCATTTAGAGCTTGAGATATTACATTTCATTTCTCAGACTTCAGGCTGAGTTTACATCGACAGTGTTGCATAGAGAGCTTGTTATTCTACCCAATAAGCAATTCACAGTTGGTGTGAGGGGTGGCATACTGAGTGGACCAAGCAAAGTATCTGAACTGATTGTTGACACAGATAGTGATGAAGCGATGGTTTCAAGGACTTCATTTCAGTTGAAGGAGGTTCTGAAAGTGCGCCAGGGGTGTCACAACCTCAATGGTACTGCCAAAGAGCTAGTTGTCGTGAGTCCTGCAGTTCAATTTCGTCCAGTGCCTCTGATGAAAAGAATGCTGTTGAGAGTGGGTCAGGTGAACAGACTCAACAGGCAGTAACCCTGTGATGGACACACCCCTCTCGCCCGCAGAGTAGTATAGTACACACATACACAGGGGGCCCCAGAGGAAATAAGGACAATGAAGCATCACACATAAATGATGGCTCAAGTCCATGTAGTGTTTTCCTTCTGTATTTTGCAGAAATTATCACTGCTGGTGGTGGAGGCTAACTGCTACTACCATGATTATATAGACAGGCTTCACGATGGACTCTCTCCTGAACCTGAAGTTACTGAACAGAAATGTTTGTGGTTCTGGTATTGACATACAGATCAGACATGGCACAAGAGACAAACTGACAGATTACTGGGCAACAAAGGACCAGTTATACACACCTTTCTATGACACTGATGAAACGGGACCATACCTTCATGTCCTTTGTTACTTACATTTTACTGACAACAGGAATGAACCTGATAGGCCGGAAAGATATTTTGACATCCACACTATGGCCCTGGGGTTGACCCATCCAAAAATCTGGCTATTGACGAAGTTATTGTTTCCTTCAAAGGAAGGATGATTTAGGACATACCTAAGAAACGCAAGCATTTTGGCATCAAAATTTTCAAACTTTGTAAATCGACTGAATACACATATCACATGAAAGTATACTTATTGAAGGATAGACAGCTCACAGCATGTCACTTGATAGCAATACATGCGACAGTGACAAAACTGATGAGGACAGTTAACTTTTCTTACCCTGAATTATTTGATGACGTGGCAAAGAAACAGAGTTACTGTTGTGGGAAAGTCAGGCCGAACAGGTGAGGCATCCTACAAGACCTGGCACCTAAGACAATGAAACTGAAAACGGGAGACATTTGCATAAGAAGCAGGGCTGACTTGATGGCAGTACTGTGGCAGGACAAGAGAGACATTTGCATGTTGACAAATATTCATGATCCTGCAGTGAGGGAGGAAAAGCCATAGAGCCACAAATTGTGATGGATTATAACCATCACATAAGGTATGGGGATAAGGGTGACAGAATGGCATACAGTTACTCCATCAGCCATTGGACTTCCAAGTGGAAAAAAAAAATTGTTCTTTCATCTGTTAAACCTGGCCATTCTCAACAGCTACATTCTTCATTCCTCTGTGGGGTAAGAAAATTTAATGTAGAGATTTTTTATTTACCCTCATGAGGAATATGTTGGCACATGCTAGACCAGAACAGAGAATACCAAGGCCATTAGGTAGACCACCTAATGTCAAATCACATATCGCTAGGCTTGAAGTCTCCGACAGCAAACAGTGGCCTATCCCATCTGAGATGCAGCTGAGGTCGTCACGTGTGTAAGGCCAGGGGTGTGACACAGAAAAGTTTTGTAAAGTGCCATAAGTATGAAGTGGGACTGTGTGTTGAAAGAGCAGGTTTTGAAGACTACCACACTAAGGCACAGTTGTAACAACATCAGGTGTAACCTCCTAAAAAAAAATGGGGACTCAAGCCAATATGCAAGTTAAAGAAACTGAGATTTTTGCATAGTCCCTAAAATTATTTTGTCTATTTACAAACACCCACAGAAGTATCTCTGTCTTATTTCCCAAAAAATGCTGTTTAATTCATTATTTAATATTGTTTTGTCCCCTTAATATCAACTTTTTTTGTAAACCATGTGCTAAAATTTAAATGGCTAGCGAAAAAATGTCATGCACGGAGGTGGGCTGTAGCCATTTAAATCCCAATGTGAAAAGGTTAAACTACCCCTACTACCAGTACGTTTATATTTGTGTTGTATCTGTTAACTGTGATGTGAACAGCAAGAGAAGATGCTAAGCCCTGCAGCATACTTGAATGCTAGCATTTAACAAAGCCAAAGTGTGTTTGTATGTGCTACCAGGAGCTGCAACATTTTGTATTCTTGTTTTCTAGTCGCTGACAGAAGATGTTAGCAGGCAGACAGAACGAGAGAAGACATTACAAGCCAAGTTTTCAGAGCTTGAGCAAACCGTGGAACAGTTACGGCATTGAATGTTCGTCATAGGAAAGAGCAAGATGTGTGTTTGGAAGCACTTCATTATGCTTACTGCTTCCTTCATCCCTTCATTGCAGTATAATCCTCCATGCTATGAATTTATTTTCCAGATATTGCAAACAGCACTGTAATTAAAGCCATTTGCGCCATCTCTGGTGATATTGACAGCTGTGTGTTAATGCTTTTTCCTGTTGTGTGTGGTTATGAATGAAAATATAGGTTATACTGAATAAATCGGAGACTGTGGAGAAAGTTTGTGTAATTTTATTTGAGAGAGAAGGGTTTATTTACATGTGATCTTAGTTATGATGGTTGTAGCTTTGTATATATGGTGTTCATTTTTTCATGAAAAGAACATGACTTTTTTTTTGAGGGTGGGGTGGGGGTGTGTGTAAGGGGGTTCTCATTGTTGTTCTTCAAGCACAGTGGTAGCTGTATTACCACCTGCTTTCACATTAATAATTCTGTATCTTGCCAAGATTATCTTCATGGTTTCCATGTGATGGTCACAAAAAAGTGGTCATTTCACTAAACATAGTAACATAGTAACCCACTGGATCTTGTGCACTCTATGTAGAAAGAACTGAACATTTAAACATTGTCTAGATGAACTCTGTGCTTCAGATGGTGAAAGAACCTTGTGATTCATGTAAGTTACCTGGATCTTCAGTCTATTTAATGGTCTGATTAGCTATTAGCACTGAGATGTGTGAACAGATGAGTGCTGATCATTGGAAGTTCCAGCAAATGTTACTTGTGAGCAATGGTGATTTTAAGCAGTGACAATAACCACTGTTAGAGACAGACCAAGAACTGATGAAGAATGGCTGTGCTGTGGACTGCCCGTAGAAGTGAGTGGAGGGTTGGCAGTGTCCCATATCCTTTTAGTTTCTTCATGTCAAAGTAAGAACTACCTGCCCATGAAAATCAAATACATAAGAGTATAACCAATAAACTAAATCATAGACTCATTATTTGTTACCTTTTCCATGTGTGTACTTTAAGTCTACTATTAAAAGGAATTAGCATTAGGTTGTGTGTTTTGTTCTACTGACTGCTAGTTTTGGCTATCCATGGATAAGATCTGTTTTTTCGGTAGTGTTTCTCCAGTTTTTACACTGACTCATGAATGCTTGGATGGGGAAATTTACAGTCTAGCATCAGTTAACAAATGTGCCCTACCATGTAGGAGAGTATTTCTGTATCATTATGACTGAGTCACCCTCATGGTACATCTTTTTGTTTATTTATATGACTTTCATTGTGGCTGCATTGAACTGAATCTTATACTCTGTCACTCTCCTACACACACACACACACACACACCACACACATACACACATGCACAAACAATATACCTCAGAAGAAAAAGTGTTTTGGCATCAAAATCTACATTCCGTGTGATACGACAGGCTACACGTATGACTTGAGGGTTCATTTTGGTACAGACTCCTGGGAGTGCAACTGATGAAATGACCGTGACACAAGTGTGAGGCATCGTAGTGGGAAGGTGGAAATAGTTGGACATAAGTTGTTTCTGGACACGTTCTTTCCTTCGCCTAATATATGTTGTTACCTGAAGAACAGAGAAGCTGCCATAAGGCCATACCACATGACTTCAGACACATGATTCTGAAAATGAAATGGAATGACTTTCAAGCCAGAGTCTGGGGAGACTTGACTCCACCAACCAGTCGAACAGAATCCTGCAGTCTTGATAATGGTGGTTGCAGACACAACAGCTCTCAATATCTAAATAATAATATGAAAGCAATTTGATACTGGTAATAAGAGGGGCAGCTGGAACCATTTCAAAATCACACAATATGTGAGCAACGTACCAGGAAACATGAAATTTAGGAACTACAAAAAACAACAGTATTGGGCACTGCACACATACTGCAGAAAGTACAAGCATAAGAGTACACAACATTTCTCAGTTGAAGTAACATTACATATAGTACAGTTTGTAAATACAGAACAGCTGCAACACTATATACCCTAGAAACATGGTTTATATCAGGTATATAATTGTAAATACCCAGCATAAAGGTGTTAACAAGGATGGTGATGATGAAGATGATGATGATAATAATAATAATAATATTTTCCATATCTCATGTATTAACATGCTAGTTTAACAGCACAGAGCCAATTTTAGTACTAGCACACAGTACACAATATTAACAGTGCTAATACACAAACACTTGTCAACACAGGACAAATTTTAGTAGTAGTAGTACAAAATGTATGAAATTGACAGGACCTTATGTTAAAACACAGTTACAGGTTAGATCTACTACAGGAACAGTGATTTAGAGAATTTCTGAATTATGCAGTAAAAGTATCAGATACTAGCCAATCATATTAACCAAGGCTGAACAGTGTAACTGTTGATGGCATTTGCAGACGAAGCACATCAAGTGGAAGATCAGTTACAACATTTAAAGTCAAAAGTAAATAACCTGTTTTCTCAAAAATTTCGGTTTGGAACACCTAGACCAAAAGGGTAGGACAGCATTTTTAATAATAAAAATAATAATAATATGTATTGAGTGGCATTGAAATTTTATTTCCCCATCAGGCATGGCCACAACCTCTTTGTGCCAGGCATTGACTATGCTTCTTAACAGAAAGGTGTGAACTATGAAAGAACTAAGTAACACAGTGCTCTTCTGTCTAGCATTAAGGTCTCAAACCATGATACAAAAGTGTGTAAGCTAGCACTGAAAGATGAAATCTCAGCTCACCCCTTTTACTTTGTAGATGGCTTTTATTTTCAGCTGAAAGCTTATAAATAATGTAATAAGTCTTAGATGTATTTATATGTGTTTTCTCTGTATAATATTCTTACAATGTAATTACAAATGGCTGTATAAATCAAGTATTTCATATTTTCATTGTATTATATTCACACTATGACATGTTCTACATCCCTCTATTATAAAGGATTTATGGAATGTAAATAAATTCTATTATATTCCGGTAACAAAGCCACCTAAATGAATTATGTCGATCACCCTAGTGTGGTTCTGTCAGTTTTCCCAGACGTTTTCTTTTGTTCACTGGTTAAATTTATTTTTGGCATAGAAATATCGAGATGTTCATCTGTTTACAGATTCTTGTAACTATGAAAAAAACTGTCAACTCAAGTGGTTTCATGTCAGGCATGAACAATACTACTGCAATTTTGATGTTAGAACGTATATGTCGCTTTACAAGGGCGTTTTTTTTTTATTAAAACCGCCATTAATGAAGCAACGTGTTGGAAATACTGCTAATAATGCGCTGTCTTTTTTAGTATTACGATGGATGCTTCGAATTCAATATTGCGCGTGCAAGGTACTATAATCGAATTCTCCCGGCTAAATCAGGGAGTCGCAAATGGGAAACTACGATGAAAAATATATCTTGAGAACTTATATAGAACTTCTAAATGATATAAACGTAAAATATATATGTAAACATTAATCTATTATCTGTATGCAATTAATAGTAAATTTGTAACCATTATTCCTACCGCCTATGAAACATTCGTTTAATTAATTTAGGACCTTGTGTGGGTCTTTACTGGTGCTTCCTTCCGTTTGGTATGCGACAGAAAATTTTCAGCAGTTTTCGTCTAATATCAGCTTTGCCGGGATAATTTTTTCGGAAAGGAAGCAATAGAGAACTTTGAGAGATGCCAAAAAATAAAGGTAAGTTATTTACGTAATGTTAGATTGTCACATTAGAGAAGGCGAGACAAATTACGTGCCTGTGTTGATCGAAGATGTCATGACGGCCATTTCGCATATTGACTGCCAGCCCAAGTAGCATATGCAAAATGTGAACATTTTGCGGCGTTTAATGACGAAGAGCTTAAGTCAGTCCTTTTTATTCTGAAGGATGAAGCATTTATACAATGCAGTGAGCTGGAGAAACTGAGTCAGAATATGAGGTGACAATTTATAACCTATCAAAACCAGCATGTTTAATTTCCAGGAAAGGGAGGTAAAAACAGGAGGAGGGGCAAGAATGAAAATGAAACGGAGAAAAGAGAATTGGTCTTCAAAGAAGATGGTCAGGGTAAGTGGTTAATTAGTTTGTAATTTAAAGCTAATTGAGAGACAATTATACACACAGGGTAGGTATAATAGATAAGCCAGCTCGGGGTTGTTTGACCTTTCAGTGTTGTATCAGGAAAAACTGCTTTGCAAAGCATATGACTGTAAATAACAAACCATATATGGCTATGAAATGTAAATTCATTTAATTGGTTGTCTTGGAAGCCACTAAGTTTCCTGTTGCTCATTAGTCTAACACACTAGCAGATTTCTGTGTTATGTCTGTCATTAGGAAACACAGTATACTGTCAGGTATGGTGCAGGGAGAGACAGTAGCCTTTAGTAAAAAGTTGTTAGCAAACATATTCTGTTTAATGTCTTGCTGTTGCAATTGCATAGTCTTGTTTCAGATGGTGTTTGAATGTGTGTTTATTTACATATTGGTAACAAAGCTATTCATGTCTAACATTTCATGGCTGTAAAATGTGTGTGATGGAATGATGATGATGTGTGTAATTTTTGTTTGTGTTTTACCTTAACAGATTTCTTGGTCTGCATTAGTCCTTTTCTATGAATGCTGCTGCTTTTGAATAGGGCATTATCACTTACTTCCTAATTCAGTCCAGTTTATTGTGTATGATTATTGTTACATCTCATACAATGATTAATAACTTCATCAGTGTTGCTAACCCCTTTGTTGGTACTTCACTGTAGATATCTGCATCCAGTATGGTATGGTATTTCATGTTTATAACACAGCGATCTGTGGTTGTATTCAAATATCTTTATCATCGCTTTGGTACATAGATCAGTAATTGTAGTGGTGATTCTGACATATTTGAACATCATTTTGAGCCACTAGTTTGAAGTGAACTGGTGTTGCTAATATTTTCCAGAAACATTTGGCCAGAAGTGTAATTAAATACTACATATTGCGCAAGCCCACCTGAAGTTTTCTTCCACAAAATCCAACACAATAGTCAAGTTATAGCAAGCCTTTCTTCCCACCAGCAGCAGTGAACCATGAATATTTCTCACCACTGAACATTAGTGCATTAATTATTCTTGCCTTCAATCACTGAAGAAGTTCCAAATGACATTCCTAGGTTTGCAGGCAAGTTTCACATCTTGTCAACCCATTCTGAAACACATGACAAAGCATTCCTTGAGAAATGTTTAGTATGATTTGTTAGATGTTCTCTTCCAGTTCTGTCCCATGCTGGTTTGTTATGTAACTGTGTATTTAAGCATGCCTTACAAGTGAAAAACACACAAGTTTAATCTGGGTGACATGAAGGCCACTGATAGATAACTTACTCAGCAAAACATTTGTCTTAACACTGTGACACCAGGATTAAAAACCTGGTGTGATGCACTGGAGACTAGGAATTAAAATAAAAGGTGCATAAGTAGGCCATTAAATGCCCATCATCGATGTTCAACATTTTGAACATCACACTTCGTGATGGGTATACCTGGCATTAGGCACCTGATGTTAATACTAGTAGCAACTGAAGACTGTGTGAGCTGTAGTGCTGTCTTACATGCAGTAAATTTATTTTCTTCATTTGTCAGTTCTTGGTGAAAGGTTTGTGCATCGTATTTACATGACAGTGTGGATTTAAGGTTCGTCAAGAAAGAATGGCACATATATTCTCTTGGAGGTTTGTGCACAACTGACTACAGGCTTAATTTCAAACATTGGGTGTTGATGCAGCACATTTGGACATATCTGAAGTCTGGTAGTGATTGTTCTGAGTGTTGCTATGCCCACTTCAGTATAGCTATGCTTTTCACTAACAAATAACACTTCGGGGTTAAGATTTCCATCATTCATGGATCACAACAACCATTTATAGCAACAAATCCTAGCATAACTCTCAGGATTAGTGAGTCTCTGAACAAGCCATGTCTTATATGGTTGCAGTGTTATAATTGCTCCATGTGCAGATCCCTTGTGACTGTGCAGCTAAATATGTCAGAGAGTTCCTTGGACTTATTAGAGAGGCCCAGTTTCATCTAATTTATTTAATGCCAGTATACTCTTTTTTGTATTCTGCTGTGTTAGACACTGACCTGTACTATGATTTTTTTTTTACTTACCTCTCATTCGTCGATTTGCTAGGTACATTAGCAGCAGGAAATTTTTGGTGAAATTTATGGTAGCGTGTGCTATAGGATGAGTTTTTAGCACATGATTCATTTAACAACGTACATTCAGAAATCTGCACCATATTCTTGTCATTTAATTACAAGGAAATAAATGTGACTGATTATGATATCTGCTGTCTGCCTCATCAGAACAGAGCACAAAATTTGTGCTGATTCTTAAATACTCTTGGCCAGAATGCTGTTAGTAGCATGTTCATGGCCCATATATGAATACCCTAGAACAGTTTAATATTCAGCTGCACAGTTCTAATAACCAACTTATAGCTGAACAATGTCCCAGGGACCATAATCCCTTATTATAACGACTTCCACAACACACCAGCACTTATGCCAGCACATACTATTTCTCTCCACCCTCACTTCTTAGTGTCTTGCTTACAGTTGCAATATACACAAGCTGCTTCTGTGACGTGGTATGTAAATACAACTGTCATTTTATATCTCGTATATATTGTACATTGTTATTCTCTGTTCTTGTAATTTTTCCTTTCAGAACACTTGTAATCCTATACAATTATAAAAACCACATCTTTTGAAGCACTTTGGCAAATGTTTGTCTCTTTTACAGTTTTCAAGCCATCTAATAACATCTGAACTTAAATTTAGCTTAATTTATTTATGCAAAGTCAGTGTTTTATACATATATAATTGATGTGTACTCACTGAAGCTTACCCAAAGAGGGGCAAAACGTGTTGGGGTTGAAGTTGTAGTGTTGTATTATAAGATTACATATTATAATATTGTACATTTTGTTGGTGTTATCTTATATAAATATTGATTTCTTGTTGAAATGTGCTGTGAGAACCTGCTGTGGAAGGAAGTTGTTGAGTTGAAATCCTAGGTCATAGAGTTAAATTACCTGCAGATAACTTCGTTCATTATTTTGCATTACTGAGTCAGACAACTCTTATGTTTCAGAATATGCTCAAGTGACTAAGATGCTAGGAAATGGTAGGCTCGAAGCGATGTGTTTTGATGGCGTTAAGAGATTGTGTCATATTCGTGGAAAGTTAAGAAAGAAGGTAAGTTTGGTATCAGATTTTTTTTGTAAGCTGTTTGTGCTGTGTAGTTGGCAGGTCTGTAACAACTAGTTCTTGACTTCCCATACAGCTGTAGTGATGTTTTCCTGTAACTGGTGTTCAACCTTTTTGCTAGTGAAGGGGGAAAAAACGGTTGGAGAAAAGTGTCTTAGAGCAAAGTTCAAACTTATGCATCATTTACTTGTAGCAGTTTATGCAGCTTTTTAGCCAGAAAATTTCATCAGAAGTTGCAGTATTTAAAATGTGTGAACACTGCTTTCTGGGTATGATTTTTCATGTTTCGATTGAGGTCAGGAAAATTACATCATCATAATATTGTCAGATGTTGGGAACTGATCACCATCTGCATGATTTTCTAGCCCATGGCATAGTTACTATTCTGTCTGAGCTGTCTCTGCTCTTCCTTATGTATAAATAGTTTTGTGCATATTATGCAGGTAAATATGTTGTAAAGATCCACGTCTTCTGGGGAGTTAGACTGTGTTGTTGGATAAATGGTTCCCAGTATTTGCAGGGTGTTAGTGCCTTCATCTTTAGACTCCAGCACTGCTTTTGGACTGCTTGACTCTAAAGTTGAAGGCACTGCGATTGTGAACTCTTTAACTAGGGACACAGCATAAAATCCCAGAAGAATGAAAACTTCAGTAACACCATTGTGGGAACCTCAAATCTCACAGATATGTCACAGTTATATAAAGGTATTTTGTGAATTATGGTTTTCTGTCAGTTTGTATGACCTTGATTCTGAGGTAAGTATGCATTGAAGTAATGGAGACTGTTTTGGATGAGTATGAAATAAAATGCTGCTATAACTCCACAGTCCTCTTGAGAAGCTGGTAATCACTGACTGACTCTAGAAATTCCACGACTTTTACGGAACTTGAGGATTCATGATGTACTTAACAAGACCTCATCACTAATCTCTGTCCTGAGCCGGATGAATCCTGTCAGCATCCTAATGCCATACTGTTTTAACACGGATTTCAGTATTATTCTGCCATCTGTGACACAGTCTTCCGCCTGACTTACTGTATGAATTATTCACCTTCAGGTGCATGCATCATGCCCAACCCATCTTGCTCACCTTGATTTGACCATCCGAATAATAGTTTATGATAAGTAAAAATTATAAAACTGCTGATGTTGCAGTTTCCTCTGTCCTCCTGTAATTTCCTTTATCTTGAATCCATGTATTCTCCTCAACACCCCGTTCATGAATGCTCTTAGTCCGCCTTAATGTGAAGGACCAAGTTTTACACCTGTGCTAAACAACGTACAGTATTGTAGTTGTTATTTTAATCTGCATAGTTTTATGTAGCAGATAGAAAGACAATAGGTTCTGAACTGAAAGTGAGCAAGCATTTCCTGACTTTCTTTCTTTTCTTAATTTATTCAGTGATCACATTTGTTATTTGTCATCATTCCAAAATATCTTCCCTTAGCCACATTTTCAAAGATTTTATTACTTCTTGTATTAATTTTTTTTCGTCAGTCTGGTTACAAGGCATGAAACATACCATGGTTGACTGTGCCTAGACCAACCTTCTTACTTGCATGTAATACAGCCAATGTGTATCTTTGTATTATATTTATTTTTCACCCTATAAATTGAGATCATCATTGTAGACCTGAAGTTGATTATCTAATCATTGCAGACCTGATATTGATTATCTAATTCAGTTCTAATCCTTCCTGGTTTTCTTGTTCCTGCCTAATTTTAAAGCAAAGGTGAATATCGGAGAGCAAGTATTACTAAGGATTCAGGTCTGCTGGTATGTAATGCTGTGTTGCTGGGTGCACAATTCCTGATGCTGTGAAGGAACATAATACTGTCTTTGGAACTTTGGGACCCTTGAACCTAATTATGTAGCATTACATCCCAGAAGCTTGAATCCTCAGCAACACCACCTTGAGAACATCAGCTATTGCAAAGTATTACTGTTTGCTACATTCTTAAAGTGTTTAACTTAATTGCTTCATTTTTTATATGGACCTGATTGCTGTTTATAGATAGGCATGCTAAAAATGTCTTGTTCTGTTTTAAAGGTGTGGATTAACCAAGGAGACATTATACTCATTGGGTTACGTGACTACCAAGATGCAAAGGCTGATGTCATCTTAAAATATACTCCTGACGAGGCACGAAACTTGAAAACCTATGGAGAATTCCCTGAAACAGGTAGAAGTCTCTTGGAGTTTCATTTGGGCTTTGCACCAGTAATTGTGTAGTTTTCAAGTTTGAAAGATGTATTCCCTGTGACTTTGCTGTCTGGCTTTTAGTAGTTAATCGAGGATAACTTTAATATGCTGGAAGTGGCGTGTAAAATGGTGCACACTACAGATAGATTAAAATTGATTGTCCATCAGTTTAGTGACATTACAGTCATAACTTACGATGTTTCTGATGGCTTATTCACTATCGGGCACAGCATTACATTACATATCCTTTAATCTGGCTGCTGGTAATCTGGAATTTCTGATAGTTAAGCACTTAAGGGAAATAATCCCAAAACCAGATATTTATTATCTGTGACCTGCATTTTTGCTATTGTTAACTGATTCTGTGACTTTATCTTGTGTTATCTGGACTTAATTGAACCCTTCGACATATAATGGCTTCAAAAGATTCAAAGATGAGTAAACTGCTGGCAAGAGGAAACATGGAACATTAACAGTTCCTCAGAAACTTTAAATAATTAGGAGGGTTGAATGTGGCAGAACCTGAAGTGTTGTTATGGCTTCGTACGTCATTGGGTCATCAACTGTCTATGATAAATACAAGCAGAACGATTAGTCACAATTGTTTATGGCATCAAATGAAAGTTTCAAGGGCCTTTTTAAGTAACAGACATTGAAACAGTCTACAGTATTGCAATTGGGCAAGGTGTTGTGTCTGGTTTACAGCAGTGCATCCTGAAGCAAAACCTGACTGGGCCTGTAGTAATTGAAAAAGCCAACTCTCTTATAGTGAAGTGACAGTAACTGACATATGTGCATTCTGTGAGGGCTGCCTGCAAAATCTAGGCACTTTAATGATGATCTGGAATGTGTGGTAATTTGGCAACTGACTGGTCCCTTGGTTGCCGCATTAAAGGAATTCTGCTAAGTTATGTCCAGAATGGATATTGCACCTTCCTGGTGTCATTTTTCAATGCTCTGTTCTCATGGATGTAGAGGCTGGAACATGCAGTTTGTCACTTCCTAATATAGTGCTTCACCTCCAAGCTTGACATACCGTTTCATGGTTTGGTACCTAGGCATCTTTATTAGTTTGATTCATCTGTTACATGGATAAGTTACCGTAACACACATACAAACATTTTTCAAAAATTAAGTTTTGTTTCTGTTGGAGTGCTGTCACAGGTTAGAAGGGTGTGCCATCTGTTGTATTGGTAGTACTTGTTGATAGTCTTGAGTCAGTATACTTTCTACAGTATGCACTATAAAGCAATACTGCTCTAACATTGCAGCAGTTTTTGTAAGACTAGCGGAAAATGCAGAGTGACATCTTATATAAAGTAATACAGAAAACATGATCTGTACTTGGGTAAGCAAATATTTTTGTTTCAGTTCGTATTAATGACACTGTCACATTTGTGGAGGATGGCTTTGATGAAGATATCGAGTTTGGTGACGAGGTGAGCGACGAAGGTGAAGGTGATCCTGTGGATAATGTAAGTATCTTGCTGTTAAAGATCTATGTCTTCAGTTCGTTTGAGTCTTTAATTTATTAGTGCCTCTAAGTATCTTGATGGATGCTTATCGAAGAGTGAGTAATGGTGTAAGGGTGATTGTCCCATTCATTGCAGATTTTTTTTCCATAGTATGTCAGTATTAATGCACAGAAGATTCTGTACATTTTTAACTGGAATTGGAAGCTTCAGAAATCCTACATAGTATTTATTCTCACAAGGTAGCAGTGTTAGTGACACTGACGTGGAGTGTCAACATGTAGTTGACATGAGAATGGACAGCGTATTGAATGCTTACTGTATCAAAATTCTTTTGCCAGAAAATCAGGAAACTTATTCTCAATGAGTACAATAACTAATAATACTCTTTGAGTGGTATCTGGCATTCATATACACATTTGTTTGTGAAGCAGTTCCTTGCCAGTAATGTTTGAAGTGTTCAGAAAATTTGCAGCACCTTGTTGCTGGACTGTGGTGACATGTACATGAAGTGTGTGGTGGAGTATAAGGGGTTGTGAGAATTGTAATAAAGTTAAAGTAATTATGTCATTTTATGAAGAAGAAAGTTTCACCACTAGTGCCAACATTGGACATGATCCTAAACAATTTCCTTCCTTGTGCTAGTCACACAATTTGTCTCTCTTAGGTTCCATTTTATGTAATCCTTTGATATCCTTTTCATTGTTCCACATACTTTTGTTGCACAGCAGATTTCACTTCCTATGCATAGTAGCATGGTTTATTGAATAAAATTGTTGAGTACCATATTAAATGGGTATTAAGTTTGCTACATTCAGACAGAAATACAGTTGGCCAGCAGACTTGAATTTCACTGTATATGTCTTCTTCATCCAGTGCACACTCATCATGCACTATATTGTCTGCTGTCCTCATTTTATATTTTGTGTGTTACTGTGGGGATCCACAAATTTTTCAAGAATCTAGGAACCATCTCCAAAACCTAGGTGCCAGAAGGGTGACATGAAGCAAGTTCCATATTGGGGACCCATATTTTGGAATCGATGTGTGAACCCTACCCTTATCTGGTACTGTCTGCTTGGTGCATGTGAACTGATAAACATTTTTATGTGTAATGAAAGACATTCACTATTTGTACCGAAAATATTGGGCACCATAATACAAAATTTAGTCATCCAGGATTTGTGCACCCCTGCATTACTGTGATTTGTCTTGCACATGCACTGTTATAATGGTTTGTGCTATGCCACATTGTGTGACCTGACCATGAGGGACTTTGTGTTTCAGATCTGATGTTTGGAGGAGAGAGCAGCTTGTTCACATTGTACTACCATAAGGGAGGAAGGACTTTTTGGAATGAGTAGACAGTGTGTAATGCACTTACTCCATAGATTCTTGTTACTAAAATCCGTACGGTCCTTAAACATATTCTTCCTCCCATCCTGAACCTAACCCGATGTAATCTTGATTGATGTCCGTTGTATTCATAAGAATCTGGTCTTCTTAGGCTGTGTCATCTAGCTTATAAGGTTTTTTTTTTACAACCATTTAGTTGATATTTATTGTGTAATGGGAATGTTGAAAATTGCTGATTTTACAGCTAAGTTATTAACCATTCCAGAAGGTATCTGAACTCCTCGTAGCTAGTTGACATAGCTCTGCACATTAGGTAAGGTATGTTTGTTGTAAAAGTAATCCCATTGTTTTTGGTAACAAAAAAAAATCTCATTCATATTTATACCTCGGTAGACCTTTTTCTTTTTTTGTTGCAGTGTAACCCAGACCCATTGTACATTATATAAGATAAAATTAAATTGTATCATAATATCTAGAATTACATAAAATGAAGTAGCCTGAAATAAAAAAAAAAATCTAGAACGCTCTTAGTATTGGCATTTGGCAGATTCTACCCTCATTTTGGAAATGTAATGACTTCATCTGCACATTATTTTTATTGCACACATTATTCACAGATATCCTGCTTCAAACAGAAAGTATGATGTGGTACTTTGTTTTATGTAATTTATGTGTATATTGAATTCTGTTTTGTTTTTCAGTTAATGCTGCAAATAAAAAACAAGGGTTATGCTGTAAATTATAGATTGTTTAAATTTGTTCACAGTATCTTTGTTGATGATATTTTTAGTGGAATTGGTGAAAAATGAAAATAAATAAATTCTGCAGTATTTATAGTTTGTTGTATCATTATTGTTAATAGTATGTAACCTCTGGATTCAGAATTACGTCGGCTGGTGAACCTCAAAAGACACCTGAAAGGGAAAACTAATTTGTATATTTGAATTGAGTATGCAGTCAAAGACTGGTATCCGTAGTGAGTTTGCCACACTGTTTGCAACACTCATGCTGTTTGTTATGTTGTGTGGGAGCATGGAGGGGATGGTACTTAAACTGTTGTGTGTACATAGGCACGATCATCTGCATGTGCACATGGACACATGCACTCGCGTTTGTGCACACACACACAAGTGTATGATGTAATACATTCCATGGATCCAAAACTTAATCCCAGTTACAATGGGATGTGGAAGAAGGTATAAAATGTTCAAACTGAATAGAACAAGTACATGAAATAAAGTAAAATGCCAACTTGATGCAACAAGATAATTTTATTGATGTATTCTTAGCTCAACATGTTTCGGGTACATATGCCCATCATCAGGAGCATTATATGTTGAGTTGCAGCATATGGTGTTCTGCACTGTAAAGAATGAGATAATATGAAGTGTGTGTGTAGTGGCTGTATGCCGTGTTATATAGGTGTTTATCAGTGTGGTCTATGGAGTAATGTAGAGGTCTGTTTGTGTGGGGACTGGAGATTTGTGCTCACCTGGTTGTGGGAGGGGTGTGTGTAGCGGAGGTTCGTGGTGGAGGTTTATAGTGTTGGGGGTTGTGTGTGTTTGTGATCAAGTGTCTGCGTAGGTTGTGGGTGTTTAGTGTGGTGGTTAGGTTAGGTTAGGATAGGTTAGGTTAGGTTAGATAGTGGCAGTGGTTGTGTGGTGTGATTAAAATACTGCCGTGCTATTTATAAGTAAGTTTTTAAATACCCAAATTTTTTGGATGGGTGGTGGTCTTGAGAGCCGCTGCATAGGTCGTGTTTGCTTTGCGGATGGTGCCATGCGACTGGTTTTGTCAAGTTGCGGAAACATGTTGAACTAAGAATACATCAATGAAATTACCTAGTTGCATCAAGTTGGCATTTCACTTTTATTTCATGAGGAAGATGCATGGTCAAACAACCCTCAAGAACAAGTACAGTTGCCAAACATTATAATTCACATAGAGTATGCAAATGGTACACTAAAACCATTCTATATGGCCGATTATGTGACGTGAGTTATTTTTAAACACACAAAATTTGTCAGCAGAGTAAGAAGAATATTTAGGTAGCTTCGTATTGTTGCCTTAAATGAAGCCACTGCCTTCATCTGACTTGTGAGTGTGCTAAACTTGACTATTTTGATGCCTGCATATTACATAATAGTTTGAAAACATGAAAAGTTAGCAGTTTTGCCATGAACTTTTCTATATATTTTTAATTATTACCAATACTGCATGCATGCATGCATGTTGAGGAGAATTATTCACTATACATTTTATTTTATTTGTTTTGTTTAGATTTAAGGGTCAACTTATTGGCAGTAAACCATGTATGAGATAGAACCATATATAACAGTGATAAGAATTATCAATATTTTGACTAGAAATTATGGTCCTAGTGCTACCAGCAAGTATTACGTCTTCTGATCAGGTATATTCGTGGAAGAAGGTGATTTATGTATATTATGAAACATAAGGGGCCCTAACCAGGGTCACTTAATGCAGCAGTGAGGGAATTAGTGAGGTATAAATTAGATGTAGTGGGTGTGCAGGAGTTCAGGTGGGACAAAGGGGGCACAGTAAGAGCAGGGGATTATGATTTTTTCTACAGGAAAGGAAATGAAAATCATCAATTGGGAACGGGTTTTTTTGTACACCATAGAATAGTATCAGCAGTGAAAAGCGTAGAGTTTGTTAGCGAAAGGTTGTCATATATAGTGCTCAGAGGTCTCTGGCGTAATATCATTGTTGTAAATGTGCATGTACCAAGTGAGGAAAAAAGTGATGAGGCAAAAGATAATTTTTATGAGGAATTAGAGCACGTGTCTGATCACTTCCCGAAATATCAAATGAAAATGTCACTAGGAGACTTTAATGCAAAAGTGGGGAGAGAGAATATTTTCAAGCCAACAAATGGACAGGAGAGTGTCCATCAGGATAGTAATGATAATGGGATAGACTAGTTAACTTCGCCACATCAAAAAATCTGGTGGTTAAGAGCACGATGTTCCCTCACCGGAACATTCATAAATACACCTGGACTTCCCCTGATGGTAAGACTCACAAC
>Ga0123354_10002045_pt1 | contig 25984 bp, 22 predicted proteins | sample TergutLab28metaG_2_FD_97872 | JGI IMG/M metagenome (GOLD analysis project Ga0123354, IMG submission 97872) | Labiotermes labralis P4 segment gut microbial communities from Petit-Saut dam, French Guiana - Lab288 P4 | ecosystem: Host-associated > Arthropoda: Insects > Digestive system > Gut ...
ATCGGTTAGCCACACGCCTGATAATAGGCTGCATTGCCCGGTGATAGGAATGTGGGTTTTCTAGGGATTTCTTGTGCCCCCAGCGGGATTCGAACCCGCGACCTACGGATTAAAAGTCCGCAGCTCTGCCGCTGAGCTATAGGGGCATGGACCAGTGTAGCCGTTTTCGGCTCTTTGAGAATGACATGAGAGAGTTGTGGCGAGACCTGGATCTGTGATGTGGTGGGAGGGACTGGTGCTTGTCACACCGGTGGGGTGGTGACTGGCATGACGAGGGGCACCGAAGATTGGCCGGAACAGCCAGGTGTCGGTGGCGCTCGAAAACTGGGCCATTTCTTCGTCTACAAAATGGCGAGACTTTACATTTCGTCAGTGAATATGGGGCCACGATTGGTGAGTCGGTGTGATAACTCTGGTGGATACAGACGGTTGAGGTGCCTTCGGACCGTGTCCTCTCGGGGTGCGTTGTCCGGCGGTCTGCTTGATACACTGGTTCAGCCAGCCGGAGTGGTGGAATTGGTAGACACGCAGGATTTAGGTTCCTGTCCCTTGAGGGGTGAGAGTTCAAGTCTCTTCTCCGGTACTTGCTTGTTTTGTTGGCCCGCAGGAGCCCGGCAGTTTGATTAATATCATATTCGTCATCGCTCAGCATCCTTTTCCGGGCGGCTGTGGGACACTGATCCGGGCTTCTACTCACGGACATCATTGAGCGGGTCGACGTTAGCGGGAGTCAACAGGCCTCGCTGGTCGTCGTGACACGGCATCTGTACGCTCCGCAACGGAAGGCGTGAGAAGAATCACCGATGTCCGACACATAGTCGCTTCTAGGATCAATGTCATCGGCTGACACAGTGTCAGGGTCAAACTGCCGGTGATATCACTAGCAGAGACATCTTGAACTGCTCAATGCCGGAGACAGAATGCGGTGTGTGGGCCGGCATCACAATTGACTGCCCGGCTCGCAACTCATGCGATACTCCGTCAAGGATGACGCGCCCAACCCCATCGAGAACCGTCACCAGTGCGTCACCGTTGGCTTCGTGTGTGCTGATCTCTTCGTCCTTGTCGAAGGCGAACAGGGTGAAACTGACCGCCTGGTTTTGTACTAGTGTCATGCTGGCGATCTGGCCTGGTTGATAATCAACCTGATCAGCCAGGGTGAGCACGGTGCTTGGGGTGATATGCCGCAGGATCGCATCCATTCGTAACCTTTCCAGAGCCCATCATACCGATACTTGATTCGGTCACCGGCGGCCCGGCTGGCGGACAGATTCCGCGTGCTACGGGACAGGAAAGCAGTGCACCAACGCCACCGCGCCCATAGTTGACAACCAGCTTCTCCTGATCACGGACAGTGCGGCATTGATCCTTTCTATTTCGCTATCTACCAGACGCCCGAAGCCGTTGAATTGGAGGTTGGTCTGACCTCCTAGACACTCTGGGGCAGACGTTTCGGTGTGCTTGTGCTGGCTTGTGAGCTGGTTGGGTGGGTGGGGCCTCACCGTCAAGGATTGAGAGTTGCCGGTGGATTGGCCGCCGGGAGGAGTGGTCCAGCAAGAAGGCCGCAGTCATGTCCGGGATGATGGTTGATGTGGTTTGAGAACAGCAATCCGGCGCGCTGCGCTGCTCCGACCAGATTCTTGGACAACGGGCGGCAGGTGGGATGACGCAGCACTGGACCTCGACTCCGTGGGTGGTCGAGCCTGGCGACGGTGGGGTGATGAACGGGGATGAGTAGGGTAACGGACTTTCACGGTAACATCAGGGGATCCAGCGGACGTGTGTACTCGTCGGTGATGAGCGGGGATGAACAGGGCAACAGACTTTGACCGCGCGCAGGTGCACTTGCAATGTGGTGGCGGGAGATTCACACGCCCAGGGTTGTGCGGAGGCGGTTGACGTGGCCGGTGGCTCGTACGCCGTACTGGGCTTCGAGGATGGAGCCGGTGCCCTGGGGTGTGACGTCAATGACGAATGTGGAACGGATGACACCGGTGACCACCTTGCCCCAGAGGGAACGTTCTCCCCAAGCACCATAGGCGTTCAGTGTTGCTCGCTCTGGGTCGGACAGAAGTGTGATCGACAGGTCATGTTTGGTGATGAACCTTTCCAGCTTTTCCGGTTTGTCCGGCGAGACGCCCACGATGGCGTAACCGGCCTCGTTGAAGGCGGGGGCTGCTTGGGTGAAATCGATCGCCTCAACGGTGCATCCCGGCGTCAGAGCGGCGGGGTAAAAATAGAGGATCAGTTTGCGACCGGCGTAGTCCTTCAGGGATGTCCAGGCGCCGGAAGAATCCTGGAGCCGGAAGTCGGGCGCTGCGTCATCTTTCACAAGTTCAACCATGGTACGATCCTACTCGGCGGCCCACGAGTTCTCATCCGGCGTGGTCATCTCGCGCGGTAGGATTGTGCTGCTGGCTGTGAAGGAGACCTGATGGCAGATGAGCGAACGCCCGACGACATTGAGCGTGACTTGGCACTAGTCCGGCAGCGATTGGCCGACAATATTTCCGAGTTGATCACCGAGGTGCACCCGCGAGTTGTTGTTCACCGTACTGTGGAGGAGACCAAGAGGCAGGCGAACCAGTTGCTGGAAGACGGTATCAGGCGTGTTCGGAAGACGTACGGTCAGGTCAAGCGAATCTTCAAAGATGAAGCCGGATGGAGGGTCACCCCTGTCGCCATTGCTGGTGCGGCCACCGTGGTGTTCGTGGCTGCGATCGTCCTTGCCAAGAAGAAATGATCAGGCGCAGTGACGAAGAAGACCACAGGAGAGCCCCTGCCCATCCACATGTTGCACGACCGGATCCTCGTCTCATCGGAAATTGAGGGCGAGCGAAAATCAGGTGGAGGCATTCTGATTCCGGCCACAGTCAAGATGGGGCACCGATTGGCCTGGGCGAGTGTCGTGGCCGTGGGGCCCAATGTGCGGTCGGTGAAAGTGGGGGATCGAGTCCTGTTCGACCCGGAGGAAGTTGCTGAGGTGGAGTTGAAGGCTGAAGTCTTTATCCTGCTCAGGGAGCGGGATTTACATGCTGTGGCGACGACTCGGCTGGATGAGGAGCACGCTGGACTGTACTTGTGAGCGGTTCGGCGGTGGGGCCGTGTCCACCCGGGGGCAGACTCGGGTCTGTGGAGCGTCGTACAGTCAAAGTGACGGGGCAGACTTCGGACTCGATCTGCTGATCGGACAGACGGGCCAGCAGTAGCTCAAGCGCGCGGCGGCCCATGTTATTTAAATCCACATTTATAGATGTCAACTCCATGGCTGAGGACATGGGGGTGTCGTAGAAACCAATAACAGCCACGTCATCTGGGACGCTCAGGCCTTCGTGGCGCAGGACACTCAGCACGCCCAATGCAGCTCCGTCATGCACAGCAAAGATGGCGTCGGGGAAGTGAGATGAGGCTAGCATGGCCCGCGTAGCGTCACCCCCGGATTTGACGTTCAGGGCGGAATCGAAGACAGTGGGTGCGGGCAGTCCAGCCTCCACGATCGCATCGACGAACCCTTGTGCGCGGTCGACTCCAGTGGACATGAACCGAGGACCCGAGATGACGGCCATACGCCGCCTGCCCAGATCGATGAAGTGCTGGGCAGCCAATCGCCCTGCGGCCACGTCATCGGCCGTGACGCAGACGTGGTCGGGATGGCGGCGGTGCACCAACGTGAAAGGGACTGCCTGTGTCGCGACGCTGTCGAGGAAATCTTCGTCCAGGTGGGCATCCGCGAAAATGATGCCGTCCACCAAGTGATCGAGCAAGGAGAAGGTTCGTTCCGCACGCAAGACCGGTTCATCGAGGGTTGATGCGGTCAAGGCCGTCATTCCGTGCTCGCGGGCCACATCGTCGATCCCTGAGTAGATGGAAGCTGTGACGAAATCACCAACGACTGGTAGTAAAACTCCGACGGTCTGCGATCGCGAGGTACGAAGGGACACTGCGAGGGCATTGTGACGATAACCCAATTGGGCTGCTGCCTGCTGGATTGCCGCGACCGTCTCTGGGGACGCCCAACGTTCAGGATGGCTTTCGTCGGGGTTCAGAATGCGTGACACTGTTGTCACGCTGACCCCGACTTGGGCGGCAATCTGACGCTGGGTTGGGCGTTGGTTGATGCGAGTGGGCATCATACCCCCTAGTGCTGTGAATGCGGTCGCAACAGAGTTTACCGTGCGTGCTCCAGCGACTCAGTGGATCCCTGAAAAAACGATTGACTCAATCGATTGTGTCTGATAGATTTTCTTCATCGACTCCCGTGAGAGATCCATCATTGGAGGGGCCTACGGTCTCCAGGTCGTACGCGAAAGGGCAACTCAGAACCCCACTCTGAGTCGTAAGGCCCTTCGGATCATGAGGGTCGGCCGACGGGCTTTCCCCCCCCAACCCGTCGGCCGGCCCGGTTAACCAGGCTTCACACGTTCCTGGGTTGCGGAGAATCAATGATCACGGTGGCTTCGGGCATGCCCCGAATGCACCGATTCATGGCTGCTGCGCGACCCTGTGGAGGTACGCTGGCTCGTCGGGCGTCGCTCAACAGACATCCAGTCTGCCTTCACGCCACCCGCCGACCCATCGCACCCCCACAGTGTCGCTCGCGACGCCAGCAATCGGTGCATTCGGGCGTGCCCGGGATCGGTGTCGTCCGCTGTGGACACCCCACGAGACGCTCACCGGAACCCAGACGCCATTCCCGACGTGACCTTGTGTGGCACTGTGTGTGTCGTGACGCGCTACCATTGTGGCCAGGACATAACCTGAATCCGCCGATTCACGCTTCCTGCGCTTTCTAGATGGGGACGGTGGCACATCGGTTGGTGTTCGACGGGCCACAAGCCTGTTGACGGACCGACCGCTGAGCCATCGTAGCTGCACAGTCCGGTTCGCTGGCACGTTATCGGGGGATTCAGGCCGAACAAGGATGAGTCATGTCGGATAACACGAATCAGAGTTTTGGGCCTTCACAGGTTCCAGGAGAACCTCAAGTGCCACAACCTTACGATGCTTCTGGGGACGCATCGAACAGTTCAGCAGCGGTGACGCCTCCGCCTGGTGGCGGCATGCCCGCAGATCAGCCATTGCCCCCTGGGCCGCCATCGCCGTGGGGCGGGCCGAGCGGGTCCTCGGTTGTGGGGCCGTCCGTGCCTGTGGCGCAACCAGATCAAGCTGCTGGGGACCAGTCCGGGTTCGTGCCTGAGGGTCCGTCAGCTCCCTCGACACAGCCCGCGGCACCGATCCAGGGATATCCCGCTCAACCACAGGGATACCCTGCTTCAGAGCAGGGGTATTCAAGCTCGTGGGCCGTGAGCCCGTCGTCGCAGGCCGCGAGTCTGGACCCCAGTCAGCCTGAACAAGCTCCGGCGTCAGGGCAATCGGGTCTGGGGTATCACTATCCTGGGCCATCTGGAGCCGAGCAGCCAGGCACAGCGCAGCCGGGCACAACGCAGCCGGGAACAGTGCCGTCGGGCGAGTATGGACAACCCTCCCCGATCACGGGAGCACCGTACGCCCCTGATGGGCAGGGGTACCCCGGAACAGGAATGGACTATCAGACATCGCAGCAGAACCAACCCTGGGCTCAGCAGGGTCAGCAGATTCTCGGGGCGAATCCGGCATCTTCGAGCGATGGCCAACCGTACCAGAAGGCCGGACAGTCGTATGACATGAGTGGCCAGCCGTACGCGCCTGGGCCTTCCCAGTATCCGCCCGCTGGTCAGCAGTACCCTGGTGCTCCAGGAGGCACGGGATATGACCAGCAGTACGGCGCAACGCCCTATTCCGCTGGTCCGCAACAGCCGTATGGGTATGGCCAACAGCCCTATACTCCGCAACCTGGCTATGGACAACCTGGCTGGGGACAAGGGGTTCCTCCTGTGCCGCCTAAGCGCAAGGGACCTGGCTTAGTTATAGGGATCATTGTCGGTGTGGTGATTCTTGCCTTGATCGTCGTTGGTGTGGGGTGGGCCATGTCTCGGCCTCATTCCACCCCATCGCCGACGACCACGTCGACCAACAGCCGTCCACCGATCCCGACGTACAGCCCCAGGCCGACTGGTGCACCTACCCAGGCGCCGACATCCAAAGCGACGACCGCACCGGGAACAACTCTCACTCCCACCGACACAGGCCGCATTGGGGACACCATCTCGATGACCCAAGGTTCCACCACTGTGATGGACTACACCGTGACGGACAAAGGTCAGACCCTCACCAAGGTCGGCGGGTTCTATACTCCGGACAGTGGTATGACTTTTGTGGTGGTGCCAATGTCGGTCACCTTGCGAAGCCAACAGTACGTCCACGATATTGACACCGATATTTGTCTGTTAACGACAGATGGAGCCCAATACTTCACAGACACGTCAGCGGAAATGTTCTATACCATGCCTGATGGCAGCGACGACCCGTTGTGGTTGCCAACCCTGAAGGTCGACGAAACAGTACAAGGCGCGTTGATCTATCAAGTGCCTAGTTCCATGGTTTCCGGAGCAGTCCTCGTCATTGGCCTTGGCACGCCAAACCTCTTTGCCATCGATTTGCAACTGCCCTGAAGCGGCGTTCGGAGGGTGGTCGGTGCATCCGGGATTAGGCCTTGCTGAGCAAATCCTGGCGTACTTGGGCGCGTAAGACCTTCCCCAACAGGGACTTCGGCAGGGTCTCGACGATGAACAATTTGCGGGGAACCTTGTAGGCGGCCAGTCGGGCGCGGCAGAAGGTACGCACGTCATCATCGTTCATGGTATGCCCAGGCTGAAGCTGGATCGCGGCAACGACTTCCTCGCCTGAGTGACGGTTGGGCAGTCCGACGACAGCGGCGTCAGCGATCGCGGGGTAGGACTTCAGGATGAGTTCGACTTCCGTGGGGGCGACGTTGAACCCTGAGGTGATGATCAACTCCTTCTTGCGGTCAACAATGGTGGTGAAACCATCCTCATCCTGGGTGACGATGTCGCCACTGGCGATCCAGCCATCGGGCAGGAGCGTTTTCTCGGTCTCTTCGGGGTTGTTCCAGTAACCCTGGAAGACCTGCGGGCCGCGTACCAGCAACTCTCCACGCTCGCCTCGTTTCACCTCGATGGAGGGATTGTCCGGGTCCACGACTTTGATTTCAGTCGAGGGAAAGGGGATTCCGACCGAGCCGGGACGTCGGGTGGTGAAGAATGGGTTTCCGAGGGCGACCGGGGAGCATTCTGTCATCCCGTACCCCTCGACCAGAGGGCCGCCTGCGATGGACTCCCACAAGTCGATGGTGCTCGTTGGCAGGCTCATGGCCCCAGAGAAGGATATCTTGGCCGATTTCAAGGAGATCCGTCGTTTCTTGGCTCCCAGGGCGATCGCCTCGAAGATCGGAGGTACGGCGCACACCACGGTGGGTGGGTCTTTTTTCGCGGCGGCGAGGACGAGGGCAAGGTCGAAGGTCGGGAAGATGTGGATGCGGGCCTGCTTCAAGAGGCCAAAAACCAGGAACATTGTTGTGCCGAAAGCGTGGAAGAACGGGAGGATGGCGTAGAACACCTCTTTGCCCGTGAGCACCTGGGGCATCCAGGCTGCTCCCTGGAGGGCGTTGATGTGGAGGTTCAGGTGAGTGAGGATGGCTCCCTTGGGCAGCCCTGTGGTTCCAGACGTGTACTGAATCATGGCGATGTCGGTGACGCGGGGTTTCGGGTAGGTTTTCTTCAGCGGATGATGGTTGAGAAGGTCTTCCCACGTCTGGGTGTGTTTGACTTTGGTCGTCAGTTTTTTGCGTGCGGCTCTCGTCTGGGGCAGGGGGAGCCTGAGCGCCAAGCGTTTCGTCCAGGGCAGTTCGTGAAGCAGATTGACTGAGATGATGTGGTCGAGTTGGATGTCGTGGGGCTGTTCGCGAAGTTTTTCGACTGCTGAATCCCACGCGATGACGATTCGGGCGGCATGATCCTCGAACATGTGGCGCAATTCCCTGGCGGTGTACAAAGGGTTGTGCTCGACGACGATGGCTCCGAGCCGGAGGATGGCGTAGAAGGCGACCACGTGCTGGGGGCAGTTAGGCAAGATGATGGCCACCCTGTCGCCTGGGTTGACTCCGAGCCGGTGCAACCCCTCGGCGACACGGGACACCTGGTCTCCCAGTTCTGAGTAGGTCGTTGTACGACCAAAGAAATTCAGGGCCACTCGGTTCTTGGACTGCGCGACGGCCGTCTCATACATCTCGACCAGGGATTCGGCCGGGGGATCGACCTTGGCTGGTACGCCCGGCTGGTAAAAAGACGTGTAATCCATGAGTGCCTGACGCCTCCTGTCACCGTAACTTACGGTCCCGTAGGTAACGGTACCGCAAGTCTCGATCACCCTTCAACAGCCAGGGCTGATAGTTGTGGCTGGCTCGTGCTGACTAGCACGAGTGTCATCGGTTGTCGGGTCAATTCGAAACTGAGAGTGCCTGTGACTGTATCGCCGGGGCCGGCGAATCCAGGTAGGAGATCGCTGGCCGACGTGGGCACCGGGTCCAAGCGCGTGGAGTCGCTGTTGGCATACGCGTAGAAGGAGTAGCGCAACAGGCCTGTGTCGACGGTGATCTCCACGTTCAAACGCACCCCAGTCGAACTCCACTGCGTACTGGTGATTCTCCAATAGCCAGTCACTGTGGGGTCGGCGAAGGCTTGTCCTCCAGTACGGCTCGGAGTGGGGTACGACGTGGGGCGGGCAGCCGATGGTGTGGATGAGGACGCAGGCGACTGATGCGTGCTGATGATGATTCCCGCCGTGATGCCGACGACCAGGATGACGACAATCGCGATGACCCAGCCGATGCGTTTCTTCGGCTTGTAGTTGTCCATGGAGTCCGCGGGCGGTGCGAGTGGGGCCAGAGGTGCGGAAGCCGTCGGGCTGAGAGGGGGAGGCTGGACCGTCTGGCCTGGTTCGCGGGGCTGATAGGTGTATCCCGACAGGATGGGTTGAGTTTCTTCGGGCGTGAATGCACGACGAGGCGGACCAGAGGTACTCGTCTGGTGTCCTGGGAAGGACCGCCGGGGGGCAGGATCGTTGGGCGCAGGTGACATCACCATCCAGGATACGGGATTTTTCGCCCGCAGTGGGGCAGGAGGCACAAGTCAGCCCGTTGATGGTCTCCTCAGCCCTGGGTTTGTCGGTCGTCCACAACCAGAAATACAGGTCAGAAGTTATCCACAGATCGGCTGCGCGTTCTCAGTGTCCACTCCTTCGATGCCAGGGTGTCGGCATGAGCACCAGACACCGTGAATCCGTCCCGACGATCTCCTCCCCCGAAGAGTTTGTGGAGGCAATACCCTGTTTGCTTGGTTTCCATCCCAGTGATTCTCTCGTGGTGGTCGTCGTCACGCGGAGGTCTGTGTCCTTGACCGCACGCTGCGATATCGCATTGAGTGACAGACCTGAGGAGTACGACCGGTTCGTGCGTACTGTGACTCATGACTGGCAGGGGAGTCGCTTGCCACAGATACAGGTCTTTGTCGCTGGGTACTCCGATCGCCAGACAGCTTCTGCAGCGGTTCGAGCACTTCAGGCGAGGCTTGACGCACAGGTTCTCGGTGCTGTGGTCGTGGATCATGACCGGTGGTGGATGATCGATGACGACATCCACGGGCCGGGCAGGCTGGTTCTGCGGGACACCGGGTTGTCGCGCCGCCTCACGTGTGGGCCGGTCGCGGCGAGCCGATCGGACCTGGCTGCGTCCATCGCGGCTCCGATGGGGCAACGCGAGGATGACATGCTGCGCGCCCTCGTCGACGCACTCGATCAGGTGAAGGAAGATGATCCGGTTGAGGCAGGCTTGACTGTCGTGGCCCTGATGAGTTCGTGGCATGACGGCACAGCCCTGTCGGACCGGGATTACTTGACCGCCGCTGTGGCCATGTCGTTGGACGAAGCCCGGCACGAGGTGTGGAAGGTGCTTTCGGCGTCCAAGGCTCGTCAGTATCTCCATTTCTGGAAGGAGGTCGTCAGCCGCACCCCTCAGGGGATACGTACTGTGGTCTTGGCTGTCACAGGAATGTTTGCCTGGATCGCTGGCGAAGGGGTATTGATGAATGTCTGTTTGGAGGAAGCTGAACAAGCCGACAGCGAGTATCCGTTGGTTCGCATGTTGAGCCGGATCGCGCGCTGTGGTGTTCCTCCGTCAACATGGGCCCAGATGAAACCATGAAGGTGAGCCTGAATGTCTGCGGGGCAGACGCTGACCATTGGACCTGGTCCTCAGGCTGTGCCTGGCGGTCACGACCGCCCCCGTTCGGTGCGGGGCAGTAGACTCTCCCGCAGGGTACGCAGGTCATCAGCCGATGGGGCAGTCTGTCGCGATGGTCATCAGTGCGTGCGACCCGGCTGGAGATCTGACGACTGCCGGTGGTGATGGAAGGAGAGGACGTGAGCGAACCAACCGCTCCCGCCGAATACGACGCGCGTGAGGCTCAGGAGAAGTGGCAGGCCTATTGGGCCGACCACGAGACGTTCCGTCCGCTCGATGACGGCACCAAGCAACGCCGGTATGTCCTCGACATGTTTCCCTATCCATCAGGTGACCTCCACATGGGCCATGCTGAGGCCTTCGTCATGGGCGATGTGGTGGCGCGGTTCTGGAAACTGCGGGGTTACGATGTCCTCCATCCCCTCGGCTGGGATTCTTTCGGCTTGCCAGCGGAGAATGCCGCCATTGCTCATGGGACCCATCCAGCTCAGTGGACGTACGCCAACATTGAGACACAGGCCAGGTCGTTTCGGCGTTATGGGCTGTCGGTCGATTGGTCCAGACGCTTGCACACTTCTGACGCCGAGTACTATCGATGGACCCAGTGGCTGTTCCTGAAGTTCTATGAGAAGGGGCTGGCTTACCGCAAGGCCAGTTACGTCAACTGGTGTCCGTCGTGCATGACCGTCCTGGCCAATGAGCAGGTCGTCCAGGGATTGTGTGAACGATGCCATTCGGTCGTGACCAAGCGTCAGCTCACGCAATGGTACTTCAAGATCACCGAGTATGCCGAACGTCTGTTGGACGACATGGCTCAGTTGGAAGGCAAGTGGCCCGACCGGGTGCTGGCCATGCAGCGCAACTGGATCGGTCGCTCCCAGGGGGCGTATGTGGATTTCCCCGTCGAGGGCCAGTCCACGGTGATAACGGTGTTCACCACCAGACCGGATACTTTGTATGGGGCAATGTTCATGGTGGTCGCCCCTGAGTCGGACTTGGCCGCTGAACTTGTCACCCCGGATTGCCTGACTGACTTTGAGGCGTACCTCGAACGGACCAAACAGGCCACCGAGATCGAACGACAATCAACCGAGCGGGAGAAGACCGGAGTCTTCCTGGGACGGTACGCGATCAATCCTCTGACCGGGGAGAGGATCCCAATCTGGACTGCGGACTATGTGTTGAGCGAGTACGGAACCGGCGCCATCATGGCGGTGCCCGCCCATGACCAGCGCGACCTCGATTTCGCCAGAGCCCACGGACTGCAGGTCCGGATGGTCATCGACACCGGTGAGGACGATCCGACGCAGTCTGGCGTCGCGACGGCTGGTGACGGGACATACGTCAACTCCTCAGAGCTGAATGGTCTGCGCGACAAGAAGTCCGGGATTGCCGCCATCTGTGAGAAGTTAGAGCGGGACGGGACAGGTCGCTCTGCCGTCACGTACCGCCTTCGCGACTGGTTGCTGTCCCGACAACGGTTCTGGGGTTGTCCGATCCCGATCATCCACTGCCCGGTCGACGGCGAAGTGCCAGTCCCGGAAGACCAACTGCCGGTTGAATTGCCGGACCTTCGTGGCGCAGCCCTTGCCCCGAAAGGTATCTCTCCCCTTGCCAGTGCCAAGGACTGGGTCAATACGACCTGTCCACGCTGCGGCGGGCTGGCCACCAGAGACGCCGACACGATGGACACTTTTGTCGACTCCTCGTGGTACTTCTTCCGCTACTGTTCTCCCGGCGACACCAACAAGGCGTTCGAACACGACGATGTGACCAGGTGGATGCCTGTTGACCAATACGTCGGGGGAGTGGAGCATGCCATCCTGCATTTGTTGTACTCCCGCTTCTTCACAAAAGTGCTGTTCGATCTTCATTTGGTCGATTTCACCGAGCCGTTCACACGGTTGATGAACCAGGGGCAGGTCATCAACCGGGGCAAGGCCATGTCGAAGTCGCTCGGCAACGGGGTCGACCTCGGCGCTCAGATCGATCAGTACGGTGTCGACGCGATCCGTACCACAGTGGTGTTCGCCGGACCTCCGGAGGATGACATCGACTGGGCGGATGTTTCGCCCTCAGCGACTTTGAGGTTCCTTCAGCGCGCCTGGCGTGTTGCCAAGGATGTCAGCAGTCCGGTCGGCAGTGATCCAGCGACTGGTGATGTCAGCCTGCGGCGCGTCACTCACCGGATTCTCAATGACATCACCGAATTGCTCGATATCCGTCGTTTCAACGTGTGTGTCGCCCGCTTGATGGAGTTGGTCAACGCGACGCGTAAAGCCATCGATGCTGGTCCCTCAGGGGCGGATCCCGCAGTACGGGAGGCAGCCGAGTTCACGGCTGTCGCACTGTCCCTCTTCGCCCCCTATGTGGCTGAGGAGATGTGGCAGGCGCTCGGACATACCCCATCTGTCGCCGAAACCTCGTGGCCTGAGGTGGATCCTGACCTGGCGGCCGCTCAGGTCGTGACGATGGCAGTTCAGGTTCAAGGCAAGGTGCGGGCCAAGATTGAGGTGCCGGCCGATATCAGCGATGCTGAAGCCGAGAAGCTAGCTCTTGCCGATGAGAATGTGGGTCGCTACCTTGCCGGAAGGATTGTAGCCAAGGTCATCGTCCGGGCTCCCAAGATGGTGTCCATTGTGCCTGCGGCCTGACTGAGGACGTGCCGGCCCAGAGTCGCGCAGCAGCTATGAAGCGGTGGATCAGGGTGAAGCTGGCGGACAGTGCAACTGTGTCCACAAGCAGAATGGGTTGGGATGACTTATCCACAGGTTCGACTGGCCCTGACAAGAAGCACCTGAGGGGCATCATGGTTGTGGTGTGAAACCAAAAGAAGAGGCTGCTGAGGGCTATCTGGAACGACTTGGTCGGCTCTTCCCGGCTGTGGCTTCACCCGACCTGCCTGACTCCACACCTGGGACAGCATCTGACTCGACTACGGATCAGACCACCGATGATGCCAGACAAGCCACAAGTTCCAGATCGCAACTCGTCGCGCTGTCTAGCCGAATCCGTCGATTCTCGGTCGAACATGTGAAAGTGCTCTCCGCCCTCGCCTTGGTGGCCGTGATCATCGCCACCTGGACCGTGATGAGGGCCCGGAGCGTCTCCATTGAGGAGCCAGTGTCCACTCCGAGTTGGTCGCAACCGGTGACTGAGCCGAGTCCGAGTGTGTCGCCACCTTGGATGGTGCATGTTCTTGGAGCAGTCGAGAAGCCAGGGGTGGTCAGCGTCCCCCAAGGAGCACGGGTGATCGATGCCATTGAGGCTGCCGGTGGGTTTGTCCTGGATGCCGATCCGCAAGACCTCAACCTTGCTGCCATGCTCGTGGATGGCTGCCAGGTGGTCATTGGCACGGTGGCAGAACCGCTGGGTCAGGTCCGTCAGGGAACAGGCGGAGAATCGACAGCCAATGGCAGTGCGCCGACATCGACAGCCTCGACCGTCAACCTCAACCACGCCACTGTTGAGCAACTGGACTCCTTGCCAGGAGTCGGACCTGTGACAGCCAACGCCATTCTGGCGTGGCGCACCAAGAATGGGCAATTCACTTCGGTGAGTCAGCTCCAAGAGGTCGATGGTATTGGCCCCAAGACTTTCGCACAGATTCAGCCGTTTGTGAGTGTGTGAGGGAAGATATGGCCACAGATGAGCGACGTGACATGCGAGACCTCCTGCTGAGTCGGCTGCTCGGGAAAGGGAAATTGTCCCAACTCTACTGTGCATGGAATCGTGTGGTGGCGGGGGACCAGTCCATTCTCGTCACCCCGGCGAGGGATCAGACCGGTGGGGCACAGGATATCCGGTTGTCCAGGCCTGATCTGAGATTGGTGGCTCCCGCCTTGACAGTGTGGGCTGGAATGTGGCTGGTCACAGGGTGGACATGGGGAATATGGGCTGTGTCAGCAGCGTGCGGGATCGGGTGCTTGGCTGCCACGATCTTGGTGTGGATGCGCAAGCGCGGTGCGTGGTCGAACCCACCTGTCCTTCTCGTTTTCGCGGTGGCACTGATGGTGGGATCCTGTGGACTGGTTGGTGGTTTGAGAGTGACGAGCCTGGAGCACGGACCGCTCGCCCAAGCTGCTGCCAGCCGCTCCGTTGCCGAGGTGGAAGTCGTGGTTCAAACATCGCGACTGTCACCGACCTGGGGCATGGCTGTGGTTGACGCGACATGTCAGAAAGGGACCTTTTCTGACGGGACATTCAGGATGCGACTGCCGGTCGTCGTACTCGCCTCTAGTAAGTACGCTGAACAATGGCTGTCCTATCCGGCTGGTTCCGTGGTTGCTGTGACGGTACGTCTGAGTCCGTCGGACATGGGGGACGGGACGGCGGCGGCATTGTCTCCGGTGAGCGAGTCCCATGGTGTCCGCGGCCCGCCGGCCTGGCAAGGTCTCATTGAATCCATGCGGGCAGGATTGAGCGGTGCCATGCGGCACAGCCCAGCCGAGCAGGCTGCATTGGTGCCTGGTTTGGTGGTTGGCGACACGTCAGCCATGCCACAAAGTCTGACTGCTGATTTCAAGACGACCGGATTGACTCACCTGACAGCAGTGTCCGGAGCTAATTTGGCGATCTTGTTGTCTTTTCTGTCCGTTGTTTCGCGCTTGTGCGGAGTGCGGGGACGGTGGCTGACATTGGTGTCGTTGATTGGTGTGGGGTTCTTCGTCGTCCTGTGCCATTCCGAGCCCAGCGTCCTCAGGGCTGCGGCCATGGGACTCGTCTCACTGGTCGCCGTGGGGCGAGGGTCAGGACCCGGTTCGGGGATCTCAGGCATCTGTGTGGCTGTCATGGGCCTCTGCTGGATCGATCCGTGGATGAGCCGTTCGGTTGGGTTCATCTTGTCGGTACTCGCCTGTTTGGGCATCATTGTCTGGGGGAGACGGTGGACGATGACGCTCGGTCGGTGGCTTCCCGAGTGGGTCGCGGAGGCCATGGCGATACCGGTGGCAGCCCAGGTGGCGACTCAGCCTGTCATCTGCGCGCTGTCGGGAGCTGTCAGTGTGTCTGGTCTGGCCGCCAATGCCGCTGCCGGACCATGGGTTGCTCCGGCCACGGTCATCGGACTCGTAGCTGCCCTTATTTCCCCTGTCAGCCCAACAATCGCTTCATGGGCGGGCTATGTGGCTGGATGGTGTGCCGAGCCCATTGTGATCGTTGGGCATCAACTGGCCAGCCTGCCTGGTGCCTCTCACCCCTGGCCAACCACACCTGTCGGTCTGGGAGTCGTGGTGATTGTGTGCGTCGTGCTGGCGTGGATCATGCCCAGAATCCTCAGCCGTGCTTGGCTTGTGATCACGGCGAGTTCCGTGCTTGTCGCGGCCATGCTGGTCGCCCCCTTCCAACCTGGGTGGCCGGGCCAATCGTGGGGAGTGGCCGCCTGTGATGTCGGGCAGGGTGACGCTACCGCTGTGCGAGTAGGGGAGCATCAAGCAATTGTTCTAGATGTTGGTCCAGCCGGGTCCTCCGTGGTCAATTGTCTGAACCAACTGGGTATCCGTCAGATTCCTCTGCTCGTACTGACTCACTTTCATGCCGACCACGCAGGAGCATTTCCCGAAGTAGTCGGGTCGTTCGCCGTAGGGTCGTTGTTGGTTCCCGTGTCTGGGGGTGACGGGTCGGCAGTTCTCGGACTGGCGGAGTCCAGGGGCATCCCGGTGTCGGTCGGACACACTGGATCGGTGACCCAGATTGGGACAGTTCACGTGACTGTGGTGTCCGCGTGGCAGTCAGATGGTGTGTCTGCGGATGGAGAAGAATCGTCCGCTCAGAACGACGAGTCACTGATCGTGAGGGCCGACCTGCCGACCATGAGTCTGCTGGTCACCGGAGACGTGGAAGTGGCGGGACAACAAGCAGCGCTGTCCAACAGCGAGGCCCTGAAAGTCGACATCCTCAAAGTTCCCCACCATGGGTCTGCCCGGCAGGATCCGGATTTTTTGGAGGCAACCCAGGCTCGGATTGCCTTGGTGAGCGTGGGCAAAGACAATACCTACGGCCATCCGGCCCAGAAGACGGTCAAAGAACTGGTCAATGACTCCATGGAGGTGGTACGCACGGATGAACATGGGTCAATTACTGTTTCCCATCAGGGGAAGTGGTCGGTCACTACTCAGAAATGAGTGAGGTCGAGGCGGTCGTGATGAAGATGAGCAGTGGTGCAACGATTCGAGGGCCTCCTCATGGGGCCGACTGGTCGGACAAGGGAGCCATCGCCGATCCATCAAGGTCGGCGAGACCACCATTGGGCGGGTTGATTGGCAGGCGAAGGTCTTGTTTGCCCAGGGTGAGTGAAGAGGCACTGAGTTGCCGGGGCTAGGGCCGGCGTGTTTCCTGGGAGGAACGGCGTAGGGCGGCCAAGCGGATGATCAGGCGTTCCAGGGCGAAGTCGGGGTCTTGGGCGGCCCCTTTGATCTGTGCATCAGCTTGGCTGACGGCGCGGATGGCGCCGGCCACCGCACGCGGTGACCAGGAGTTGGCACTGGCGGCCACATCTTTCAGTTTCCACGGTGGAACAGAGATTTCAGCAGCCGTTGGCTGCCGGTGAACGGAAATGGCCAGGTAGAGCCCGATCTGTCTCAGGGAGTTGGCGAGGGCTGACGTGACCAGGACATGAGCCACACCAGTTGACAAGGCCCAGCGCAGTTTGAAGATGGCTTCGCCGACCCTGCCGGCGAGAGCGTCGTCGCTGACAGCAAAAGCAGTGACCGTCGCACGTCCGGCGAAATATCGGTTCACGATGGCCAGGGAGATGGTGTCGGTGTCGGTGTCCGAGATCAATTGCGTCACGGCGGCGGCCAGACTGCGAGTGTCTTGGCCGACCGAGTCGACCAGGCCCTGGGCCGCAGCCGTCCCGATGGACTTGCCATGGGAGCGGACCTCCTGGGTCACGAACGCTGCCAGTTCCCAAGGTTTGATGGCGGGACAAGGGATCACTGTAGTCGCAGCCGAGGTGAGGACTTGGAGGAGGGCTTTGCCCTGATTGCCCCCGGCGTGGGAGATGATGAGGGCGGTGTTGTCGGGCACGTGGTGGACGATCTGCTTCAGGCTGGCTTCGACATCCTTGGGCACCTTCTCCGCCCCGGTGACACAGGCGATCGTGGCGGAGGAAAACAGATCGGCGCCGGTCATCTGCTCCAAGTGTGCGGGCACGAGGTCGCCAGCCGAGGAGTTGGTGACGGCGGCCTCGGGGCGCAGGGCTCGTGCTCGGGCGACCGATCGTGCCATCTCGCGCTCAGCCAGGAACTGTTCCGGTCCGGTGATGAGGGTCACGTGCCCATACATGTCATCCGCCACAGGTCACAGTATGCCGCACTGTCGCCACCCCTGCCGACATCGAGACGCCTTCGCCTGCGGCTGAGAAAAACTCGGCATGTGGGCAGTCATCACATGGTTGCCACAACTGTCACAGCTTGTCGGGGAATGGTCGGGTTACCCCAAGGGACGGACCAGACCATTCCCATCACAGGTCTGCGGATCAGGCGGGTACTTCTTCGAAGCGGGTGCGCAGTTTGGTGGAACGCATAAACAAGATGGCGATGATCGACAAGGCTGACACGATGGCCCCGATGAGGAACAGACGGCCAATGGTGTTGCCGATGGATTGCTCGATCAGAGTACGGAAAGGATCGTACGTGAACATGCTCAGATCCATGGATGTGCCACCAGAGTTCTTCAAGGAACTGAGGTCGCCGAGCAACTGGCCGGTGTTGGGGCATTGAGCCATGATCTGGGCCATTTGGTCCGGGGAGGCGTTCTGCAGCGCACCACACACCGGGGCCAAAGCAGGGTTGCTCTGGATGTCGGACGTGACCGCTTGCTGGATGAGACCGGAGGTCCCGCCGGTGATTTGGCTTGTCAGACGGTTCTGGAAAATGAATCCCAGGACCTGGATGCCCATAGCGCCACCGAGGGAGCGGAAGAAGGTCACCGACGCAGATGCGGCGCCCACGTCGCGTACTGAAATGGAGTTCTGCACGGCGAGAACCAGGTTCTGCATCGTCATGCCCAGACCCAGGCCAGCCACGATCATGAAGGCCCCGATGGCCCAGTACGACGTGGTATCCGTGACGGTGGACAAGGCGGCGAAACCCACGGTCAGCAAGATTGCGCCAGCGACAACGAAGGGTTTCCAGTAACCAGTCTTGGACACGAGCCGCCCGATCACCAACGAGGAGATCAGGACTCCGGCCATCATGGGAATGTTCATCAGACCAGATTCGGTGGGGGTCATACCCCGACCCAGCTGGAAATACTGGCTGAGGAAGACCGAGGCTCCGAACATGCCGACCCCAACAGAGATCGACGCCAGGATGGCGAGCGCGGTTGTTCTCATGGTGATGATGCCCAGGGGAATGATGGGGTCATGAACCTTGGACTCGACAAGGATCAAGAATCCGGCAGTGACGACGGAGAATCCGACCAGGGCGAAGGTCTGCCAGGAGATCCAGGCGTAATCCTTGGTCGCGAAGGAAATCCAGATCAGCAGGCTGGACACCGAGGCTGTGACGAGTGTGGCACCCAGCCAGTCCACCTTCGTGCCTTCGCGCCGGAACACCGGAACAGACAGTTTGACCTGCAAGATGATCAAGGCGATGATCGCGATCGGCACCGCCGACCAGAAGCACCAACGCCAGCCGAGGTGGGGAGCGTCGACCAAGAATCCGCCCACCAGAGGACCGATGACCGTGGCAACAGCCATGGTCGCTCCTGTGTACGCCATGTAACGGCCGCGCTTGCGGGGAGGAATGATCGTTGCGATGACCGCTTGGACAAGGGACATCATCGCACCCAGACCGATACCCTGGAAGGCGCGCGCCGCGATCAGGAACATCGGGCTGGTGGCCGAGCCCGACAGGGCAGACCCGACGATGAAGACAAGAAGGCCGATCATGAGCAGCTTCTTCTTGTTGAACAAGTCAGCCAGTTTGCCCCAGATCGGAGTCGACGCGGTCGAGGCAAGAAGGGTAGCCGTCACTACCCACATGTACTGCTGTTCATTGGCCTGGAGTGCTGCCGTGATCCTGGGCAGCGCCGTGCCCACAATCGTGCCGGACAGGTTTGTGACGAACAAGGCGATGAGCAATCCCGACAAGACTTCGAGAATCTGGGAGTGGCTCAGTTCAGGGATCGAGTCCAGCGTGGCTGTGCTGGGAGTGCCCTTGGGACTGGGGGTGTCCTTGGTCTGGGTGGTGCCTTTGGTCTGGGTGTTGCCCTTGGTCTGGGTTGTGCCCTTGGTCTGGGTTGTGCCCTTGGTCTGGGTGTTGCCTTTAGCCTGGGTGTTGCCCTTAGCCTGGGTGCTGCCCTGAGAACTAGCGGTGTCTTTTGGCTTGGCAGCGCCCTTGGACTTGGCAGTGCCCTGACGACTGGCGTTGCCCTTGGGCTTGAAACCCTTCGCCTGAGTCTTGCGGGTTTTCGTTGATGTCATCATGTCCTTTCACATACTGGCAGATATGACGGTCCTGCCTCCGAGCTAGCCCAAGGGAACGCCTTTTCGCTTCAGGGTTTCGCTTAAGCCTGTGTTGAATGACGCCAGGATGCGGGCTGCAATGGCGCGTTCCTGATCGGAAAACGGCGCCAGCGCCTGCAGGACCATGCCCAATCGCTTCGACCTGGCGTGGGTGAGGCGCTCGCGACCGACGTCGGTCAGCGAGATCATCCATGCCCGGCCGTCCCGGGGATCCTTGGTGCGTACGACCAGACCTTGTTCGGTCAGAGCGGCTGCCTGGCGGGACAAGACCGACAGATCGTATCCCAGTGAGTCGGCGATGGCTGTCAGGGTGACATCCGGGCGGTCTTCCAGACGGGACAGGATGGCGTACTGGGCGTGGTTCAAGCGAAGCGTCTCATTGGTCATGAAAGAACGTGACAGGTTGATGAATTCCATCAGTGCGTCAGTCAGTTGTTGTGTTGCGGTTCGGGTGTCTAAGGGTTCAGTGTCTGGTTGACCCGGTACAGTTCTTGGGTCGGCGGACTCCTCGGTCACTGGCAGTATCTCTTTCCCCTGGCTACTTGCTTGCGTAAAGCAAGTATATTCCAATGATAGGCGTTTCCCAAATTCGCTGCACTCGGGAGTGTCGTGTCAACGAAACGGAGACGACCCGCGACAGCCGCTAGGGACGTTGTGCGAAGCCTCGTTGACCGCTCATCCACTTTGATAGGGTGAAGCGCATGATCGCGTGGTGGATGGCCGTCCCCTTTGTGGCGATGCTCCTGGCGATCGCTGTCCTTCCATTGGTCCGCGCCACCCGTGACTGGTGGGACAACCCTGGCCACCAGTTGCTCGTAGCTCTGATACTGAGTGCCCCGGTGTGTGTGGCGTTGGTCGTCACGGGGCATCCCTCCTCAGTCGTCCATGCCCTGGTCGAGTACGGCCAGTTCATCGTGTTGTTGTTCGGGTTGTTCGTGGTCGCGGGTGGGATCGCGGTGACCGGGAACCTGGCAGGCACACCGAAGACGAATACGCTCATCCTAGCGGTGGGCGCGTGCCTGGCTTCTCTCATCGGTACGACGGGAGCCGCGATGCTGCTCATCCGCGTCCTCCTCATCTCCAACAAGGGTCGTAGGCACCGGACACACACCGTCGTCTTCGCCATTTTCGTGATGGCTAACTGCGGCGGCTTGCTCACCCCGTTGGGCGACCCACCGCTCTTCCTCGGCATGCTGCGAGGTGTTCCCTTCACCTGGACCCTCGGATTGTGGCCGGACTGGCTGTTCGTCAACGCCTTGCTCCTTGTCACGTATTTTTGTCTCGACTCTGCTCTGTCAGGCAGCGCTGGCCACTGCGGCGATCCCAACCCAACAAGCACCGACCAGGGACCAACCGGGACGAGGTCAGTGGGGGTTGCGGGCTTGCCGAACATCGTGTGGTTCGCGGCCATTGTCGCAGCCGTCGCGGTGGTGCCCTCGGTCGGCACGCCAGGCATGCGGGGATGGGCGGGCTTCGTACCCTGGCGGGAGCTGTGCATTCTTGCCGCAGCAGGTCTGTCCTGGATCACCTCCCGCCAGCAGGTCCGTTTCACCATCAACCATTTTACGTTTGCCCCGATCAAGGAAGTCGCGGCTGTGTTCGTCGGCATCTTTGTCACGATGGCTCCGGCTTTCCTCCTGCTCGACGAGCACGCCGGATCCCTCAGGCTGAACACCGTCAGCATGCATGTGCTGACGGGCGGGCTGTCTTCGATTTTGGACAATGCCCCCACGTACGCGACGTTCTTCGAAGTGGCCCAGTCGTCCGCCGGGTCCGGGATCACGCTGGTGGCCGGAGTCCCTGAAGCCCTGCTCGTCGCCATCTCCACAGGCGCGGTTTTCTGGGGTGCGATGACCTACATCGGCAATGGGCCTAATTTCTTGGTACGGTCGGTGGCCGTCCACCAATCAGTGCCCATGCCAGCCTTCCTGGGCTACATCGGGTGGAGTGCCCGGTGGCTGTTGCCCGTCCTGGCGTCGTACACACTGGTCTTCCTCGCCAGTTCGTGGTGGGCACGGCTAGTAGGACTGGTCCTAGGGGTGTTGGTGCTGGTCAGAGCCGGATTGATCTGGCGCCGAAGTCGCTGGATCCGCCTTCCTGGTTCACCTGAGCCACCCGCTGTCAGCGAGGCTTGACCGTGGTCCAGGACGTCCAGGGTCGTCGTTCATAGGGTCCAGACGCGCTCTTTTGACTTCAGGATTTGGTACAGAAACGTATTGGCTGGTACGCGAATCCCCAAGTCACGACCCATGCGCAGCATCGCCCCGGCGAAGATGTCCACCTCGGTCGGGCGGTGGGCGAGCACGTCCTGGGCCATGGATGTGTACTGCCCAGGTCCCAGCGCCGCGAGGACAGTCAGCCAGGAATCGATGTCCTGCTCGCCCAGGGCGATGTTCTGGGCCTGGGCCACGGCCACGACCTCGCGCTGGGCGGCCAACATGAGGTCGTACGCGGGGCAGGTGGGGTCTTGGAGGATGGCGTACGGCGCGTCGAGGGCAGCCGTGACCTGGTTGACACCGGTGTTGATGAGGAATTTCCACCACATGCGAGCGACCATGTCCGTCGGGACCGCGTAGGTCAGACCAGCTTGGTCGAACAGGTCGGCGACCCAGCGTACCTGCTCGGAATAGGGCTCCTGGTTGGTCTTCTCCCCGAATTCCATGGAACCCAGAGAAATGAAGGTGACCGTCTGTCCTTGCCGGACGGCATCGATGCCGAAGGTGATGGACAGCAGCGGATGGCACTGGGGATAGGCTGCCGCGATCTCGTCTTCGGACGTGATGCCGTTGAGCAGGGACAGCACGATGGTGTTGTCTCCGATGTGGTTGCGCATCTGCGGCAGAGCCTGGGTGAAGCCGGTGTACTTGACCCCGACGATCAGCAGGTCGGCCGGCTCGACCTCGTCATCGGGAGCCACGACCGTGAAGTCGTGCCGGACCGAGTTGACCGTGACTCCATCGCGGCGCAAGCGTTCCGCGCGTTCTCCCTCGGCGATGACCCGGACGTGTGTTTGGGGCACCTCGTTCAGTTTGGCGGTGTACGAAGCGCCCATCGCCCCCAAGCCGATGACGGATATGCGAATCATGACCGACATCATGCCATGAACGATGGACGCGGGCCGTCCTTCCTCACTGTGTGGAAGTGCTCAGGTGGCTCGTCCTGGCGTCGCTTGTTCACCATGGGTCGATGCGTCAGTGCCCGATGCAGAGGCCGGGTCTCACCCCTGGATCCTCAGCCGAGCTTGCGGAAGTATCGTTCTTGCAAGTACGGGTTGGTGGCGCGTTCGGCGGCCATCGTGGACGTACGACCATGGCCGGGCAGGATTCGTGCCTCATCGGGCAGACTGAGGACCGGGCCGGCGAGCGTGCTCCTCATGGCCGCCCGATCGGAGACGGGCAGATCGGTGCGTCCCACTGACCCCGCGAACAGGACATCTCCGGTGAAGGCGAGCGTCTCACCTTGGTCAGCGTCACGGACAGTGAACAAGACGCAACCACGGGTGTGGCCAGGAGCATGGATGACGTTGATGTGCAGTCCAGCCAGGTCCAGGGTCTCGTGATCGTCGAGGAGTTCCACTGTGGCCGGCTCGGCCAACTTGTGGATCAGGTGCAAGGTCAGCCACACCACCCCATCCGGACGCAGCCCTGACGCGGGACGGGACAGCAGGCGCCGGTCCTCGGAGTGGATCCACACGGGGATCGAGTGGGCATCGGCGAGGCGGGCCGCATCGCCGATGTGGTCGATGTGACCGTGGGTCGCCAGAACCGCCACCGGTGTCAGATGATGTTGGGTGAGCAAGGACGTCACAATCGCTTTGGAGTCCATCCCCGGATCGATGATCACACAGTCCCGCCCCTCATCCGGCGCCAGAATGTAGCAATTGTTTTCTAAGGGCCCGCATGCGGCAGATCTCAGCAGCATGGGGATAGTGTAGTCCGTACACCCAAGGCAAATGGCGCGGATTGTGCCGCGCGGATCAATGACTGCCGCGACAGTGGGGGGAGCCAGCCGGTCACGATTTCCTCATGCTGTTCTGGGTCCGGCTCAGCGTAACTGAGCTATGCTCGGCACATGAAGGTACTGCTGACTGGCGCCTCCGGAACGATCGGCACGGCCTTGAAAACAAGCTTGGTGGATCAGGGCCATGAGATCCGTGTGATGACGCGGACGGTCGGTGGCGACTATGTGTGGGATGCCCGGGAGGGTTCCGTGCCTCCTGAGGCGATTCGGTGGGCCGAAGCCGTGGTGTCGCTGGGCGGTGCGAGCCTGACTCGTCTGCCGTGGACCAAGGCCTATCGCCGATTGATCCGTTCGTCCAGAGTGGAGTCCACCCGAGCACTGGCCCAGGCTATCGCCGACTCATCGCAACCCCCGACGGTGTGGATCTCGGGGTCGGCTGTGGGTATCTATGGCGATCGTGGCGACGCCGATGTGGACGAGACCTCCCCCGCGGGAGACAGTTTCCTGGCCGAGGTGGTTCGAGCCTGGGAGCGCGCCACACTGCCTGCCCGTGACGCCACGCGCATCGTGACCGCGCGAACGGGAACCGTCCTGGGACCAGAAGGTTTGGTCAAGATTCTGGCGTCGACAACCCGGGTCGGGCTCGGCGCGCGTGTGGGACCCGGCAGCCAATGGTGGCCCTGGGTTTCCTTAGAGGATGAGGTACGCGCCATTGTTTTTGCCCTGGAACATGAGTCCTTGGCGGGCCCGGTCAACATCGTCGGACCAGTCCCGGCGACGGCTGAGACGATCACCCGGGTGGTCGCTCAGGCTTTGCATCGTCCTCGTCTGTTCGTGTTTCCGGCGGTCCTGTTCCGCGTCATCTTAGGTGGTGGGGACGAATTGATTCTTGCCTCGTCACGAGTACGGCCCACTGCGCTGATCGATGCCGGATTCACGTTTCACGCGACGCGTGCCGAGGACGCTGTCAGGGCTGCCGTGGCCCAGTGGACTGGAAGCTGGAAGCTGGCCTTGCCTGCGGTAGACCCGGACCGGACGAACGAACGCTCAGGACCGGATAATCAGTGAAGAGTCCGGGTCGCACAGCAGCGACAGTGCGGCGAGACTGGCTACCATCAAAGTCGCGGTCATCTGTTGGGCGATGGCTTCATCGGTGAGCCCTTCGTTTCTCTGAGCCAAGCTGCGGGGCAGGATCTGTGCCACCTGGGTGGCTGTCGGCAGGAAACTCCAGGCGTCAATGTGAAAGAGGTGGACGCCCTGGCTGCGGAGCAGAGCCGCGCGGGACAGTGTGTGGCCGCTCCGGAAGCTGATGTCGGCTCCGGCTGCTCGGGCAGACCCGCTCAACACTTCGGTTGTGGCGCCGCACGCCTGGAGCGCTGCGAGCCGGGAAAAGGCATCGTCACCAGAGGAGTCATGTCCTGGTGTGGCAGAGGTCATCAGGGCCACCATGCGTTGAACCAGATCGTCCGTGTCAACCGGCGCGGAGCTGTTTGACTCTTCGACAAGGGCCATCGCACGGTCTGCCACGGTCGGCACAGTAGCTGCGATGGCTGTGACGTTGTCGTTGAAGGCGCACCCGGACCGTCCTGATGGGTGGAAATCCTCGTCGATGTGCACGTACACGGGCAGGCCTCGCGCGCGTACTGCCTGAGCGAGAGCAGACACTGTGAGTTGATCGTCGTCGAATGCGGGCCAGACAGTACGGGCTGCGAACACCAGACCCAGGAACCCTCCAGGGAGGTTGGGAAGCAGGGGATCGGTGCCGTCGGCACGCAATCGCCGGTCCATGCAGGTGGCGGCGAACTCTCCTTGGGCAACTTCGTCGTAGGTCCCTTCCGCGACCAACTGGGCATAGCCTTTCACCGGAACAGACACCTGCTGCGATGACTGTGGACCAGCATGGCCAAGCGGCCCGAATGTCGTGATGATTGTTTCCACCAGAACCGATTCTCTTCGAGGATGACTGTCGTCGATGGCAGCGGGGGTAGTTGTCACCTGGGGCCTGATGGCGGCGAAGGTCGTTGTCGGCACGACAGCCCCACTGCCGTGGAATACTACCGGAGTGTGGTGAAGGTCCCCGTGCCTGCCCATCAACCAGCCCTGGTGGCGTCTGCCCGGGTTCCTGGACGCACTCCTCTCATTCCTTCACCCCCTGATCGAGACACTGCTCGGCCGCAACACGTGCCAGCGTCCTTGTTGCCCACTGAAGGATGAGATGACCCACGGCGTGCGCCCGCCAGAATCGGGTAGTACACTGTCAGGGTTGCCCGGCGAGGGGAGTCATCCCGTGATCGACGGCCCTTGACCCAGGCTGCCCCATGAATACGGTCAAGAGGAGAACCATGGCAGAGATCGTCATC
>Ga0123354_10002046_pt1 | contig 25982 bp, 13 predicted proteins | sample TergutLab28metaG_2_FD_97872 | JGI IMG/M metagenome (GOLD analysis project Ga0123354, IMG submission 97872) | Labiotermes labralis P4 segment gut microbial communities from Petit-Saut dam, French Guiana - Lab288 P4 | ecosystem: Host-associated > Arthropoda: Insects > Digestive system > Gut ...
CTTTAGCATGAACTAATAGCTCCCTGAAGATGGTTTAAATGTAAACCGAAACATGTCGGAGATTTTAACTATTTTAACAAATTAAAGTTTTATAGTGTCAATTAAAATGTGTGCATGTGTTGGTAAATATATATATATATGAATGATAGGATGTACTGGAATTATGCGATGTGCGGCCATTTCCTTACGGCATACAATGTTTAAGATTTTAACAACATTATTAAAATTGCACTTCGGTTGACGGAAGACAGTCGTGCAATTTGTACGTAGGTGTACACTAGGATTTTCAGTTAATTAAAAAAAAAGGCGGTGTGATTGTTTGGGACAGGTTAGTCAACAGCGCTCTAATTTCGTTTGAAAGGTTTCCTTGGAAACTGTCGCCAGAGGAAGCCGTTGTCTGCCACTGTCTGCCACTGTGTGAGCTGTCAGCCGCTCGTCTTCTTGCGTCACTCAGCGGGCCAGCACGGTGGATGGAGAGGACAAATTGTGCTTGGTGAAGAACCTTTTCCTAATACTTTATAAATATACCACCCGACTGCATAAATATGCTTATGATTACACAGAATCAAACACGTAAAACACGTAACTTATCAGAGTCACGTCTGTGTTTACTGTCGACTCAACTGCACTGAATATTGGAACATGCCATAAATCATATTTTGTTAAACATACGATTAGCTGGATAACTATTTGCATTTGTTTTATGATTTAGATTCGCTCAAACCTTGCATTATTCATTACTGTAAAATGAAGCATGCGAAAACCATTAATAAGCACAGTCCGGGTAATTTTAGATAGACCCGTACTGTAAAAAAAAAAACTATACAATTAGAGTATTACAATTGCGTGACGGTATGCGGGAGAAGGGAGCTCGCATGTACTGACGAGACCTTATACTGCTAGACGATTATTTTTACTTTAGAAACCATAAGAAATATGGCTAAATTCAGGCACGTTAATCGGAGACTAGGCCAAAGTACAGCCGAAATTAAAAACAGACTAAAGTCATGTCTGGTATTTCTAATCTCACAGATTAGAATGCACAAGGCTTTTAATTATGCTAATTGGACTAATGCAGGCATGAAACTTCATATATATATATATATATATATATATATACACACACATACACACACACACACACACACATATACACACCTCTAGGGGCGAACAGACGTTAGGCGATTGTTAAAAAGAACGTGACATGGTGAACATTTGGACCCCCAAAATAAAACGTACCGAATAATACAGGCCTAACCAAAAGCCTCATCATTCAAACCCATGGCCTAATCCTCCATCGTTCAGTCTATTCACAGAACCCTCGGTCAGTACGTAGATCATCCTACCTAATAAAACATTATTAATTGCGTTATTGTAATCCAGCGTCCATTAAAATTTTAATCAGGTGCAAATAAGCGGAAAAATATTGACCATTGCTTATTTCGGAATACTGTGATTTCACATCCGCGCCTAAGGAATACCGAAAGTAAGCACGAGACTTCCGACGACCCGATCCAGAACCGAACTGAAGACTTTCTAAGAACTGTTCATTACGTTCTAAGCAACAAATTCAGAAAATTTCCAACTAATTTCGTTTCACAAATGGCAGCTGATCTGGTTCAGCTCCAGTTTCATGACTAAAACGTGTCATTACATACGACACTGCTAAGAGATATGTTGCAGTGATGAACAACGAAGAATAGCAACAATCGGGCAACTCACCGTATCCGAAGACGGAGTTTTATTCCAGGCACTTACCTGAAACACACAAAGAGAAAACATATATAACAACTGAGATAAATGTGATAGATATTCAAGCGGCCACGCATGGTTACGTACGTCTGTCGAATACGTACACATACACACACACACATACATACACATACACACACATACATATATAAACACACATACACACACACATACATACACATACTCAACCACTAACGCATGGATGCTACACTAAACAATTCATAACTCATGGAACACCATCGACAAACACAAAGTAAAATGAGGTGCCACAAGTCTGTACAGGGTTATTCAACATGATTGTCGGGGTTTTAACAGCTTGTAATAAACAACACACTTGAGAAAGGAGTATATGTTTTTTTTATTTAATAGAACAACACCTCGAGTTTTTGTTACATACCTTACAGGCGCTCTGTATGTGCACCCTTTGTGATTCTACAAACATCAACACGATAATCGAGTTCGTTCCAAACTGTTTGTAGTATATCAGTGGTGATTGTTTCAATGGCGGTTCTGATTCGTACCTTCAGTTCCGGGTTACTTGCGGGAAGAGGAGGAACATAAACTTGATCCCCGACGCAACCCCAAAGAAAGAAATCACATGGGGTTGCATCTGTAGTGTATTGTGTATGACCCCGACAATCATTTTGAATAACCCTGTATTACTAACATCGATATAATGCCTTGTAAAGAATAGTAAAAACTCAAGGAGAAAAAGAGATGTGGAAGGGAAACAAAACGTCCTTCCGGAAATTGCGTGCGAAAGGGAGTTGCGTGTGTGTGTCTAGCTTTCTACATGTCCGCCCACCCGCTTGCCAGTCCGTCCGAGCTTAACGTACTATCTTTAACATCAACAACACGTAAACAACGCCTTACAAGGCTCCGACGTGGTGCAACTCAGAACATATTCTTGCAATTCGATGTTACGTTACTGGCATATTAGATGAATCTGGTTACGTCAGACAATATTCCGAATTTTAGTATCTTCTGGCTCTATCTCGGTAATTAACCAACTTGATGCACAAAATTTTTGTTTTACACCTGTGCACGAGACGGCCACCTATAGGTGCGATGATACCAGAGGCTGTGTAAAGCAGTTTTGATCTCCTGATGATGAGCACATGTGCTCGAAACATGTAGAGGCATGAAATAAACTTATTTTAAAACAAAAATTTTGTGCATCAAGTTGGTTAATTACTGAGATAAATATATTGAGATGCACGGTCAGCAAAACGTCAAAACTTCTGGCTCTAGTTTAATGTTTTTTTTAATACTTCTGCTGAGATACAATAAGAGGAATAACTATGAAAGTAATTAAGGATACTACAACACAGAATTAGAAAATACGGGTCTAAAAGCAAAAAAAAAAGTAACAATAATAATTCTCGAGATTTCAATAATCTTATTCCATACTGTGTAACTTCGGTTTTCGGGATAAGGTCGCAGCCTGTTATGAAGCTGTTTCATGGTGTTGGGGTACCCTGCAGTCACCGTCTAGAGGGTGAATGGTGCTAAAGAAGGTAGTAGGCGGATTACAGGTCTCACAGTGGAAAATGTGGAAGGGGTAAGACGTCGGATACTCTCTCTACAGCATATTTAATACAGCATGATTTAATAACTCAAAACACCGCGCGTTTCTTCAAGCCTACATTCCACAGCAAAGATTTATTTTTGCAAGAAACAAGAATGACCGATTTTCTGTTATTTATTTCGTGCATTGTAATTAAATTTCCCATTTATAAAAACCAACAAATGCGCACCTAACATATGCAACTATACAGTCTCCTGTTCACTCCTACATGTTTCGGCGGAACTACGCCATCTTCTGAAAGATTACACATCTATATCTATAACTCGCTAGATTATAATACATGAAAATAGTAAATACATAGGATATTAGTGATATCTGCAACTGAACTCAAATACGTAAGATGTAGCAAAATGTGGTTAACATTTTATACGCTTGGTACACCTTTGTAGGTTGCGTCACTGTGCACAAACATTTAATCTTATTCTACAGCCATTATAGATCTTGTCCTATTTGTGAACCGAGTTTGTTAATTTAAATCATAAAATATATATAATATTCCGTAAAATATATGTATGATATAAAACAAATGCACAGACTTGCCTTGTATTGCGTGTTCACTCACACATGGTTTACCGTACTTTGTGTCTCACAGTGCGTTCTATAAACATCACGTGATTTTAAACGAATGAAAGAAAATGTCTGCAAAAAAAAATCCCTGCTTATGTAGCGCGCAGTAAACACTGAATTTATTCAATAAATTGAATTGGAGTCTCGATTGAAAGATGGGAAGAGGGTGATAGGGAGAAGAGAAGCAGAAGAGACACTTCCATTGATTTAAAATACCTTACACAGTATCCTGTCAGCGACTTTCCTCCTGATTTTTTCGTTTCCCCAGATTCAGGCTCGATGGGGTGTTGTAGGGAGCCCCCAATAAAAAGACCTTTGCTGCAAAGAACATCTTTTAAAGTTATTCTATTTCAAACATTTGGTGTGGAACTATAGTCTTTAAGTTTCCATTTATTAAAGCAGTAACCCTTCTGATCTGTATTCGTTGTGTAGCCCTTCGAATCCCATTCGGGACGTTAACCACTGAAACATCCTCTTCACCGTGCGGCTGGAACCGAAAATTCTGTTCTTTTTAAGTCCGCGCTATGAAGTAGGAAAACGATGAAAAACTCTTTCGACAAAAGTTTTCTTGATTTTTCCTCTATCTTCAAACAAAAAACGAGGTTCCGAATTCCAAGTTGCTACTGCATGCTTCTCGTGCTCCTGATTGGAAGTCACCAATACGTGACGTTTGCTCTAAAATTCGCCACATTTGAAAATTCTGCAATTCACTTTCATCAAAGAATCAAAATTTCGCGGTCCGTTTCGGACAGAAAACTAAGACTTTTACATATAGTGGGTCATGCGTTTCGAAAATATAAAGTCCCATTCTCCGGTAAATATCATACTTCGTTGCCACTGCTTCATTATTCAGCGCCACCACTTGCTACCGTCCTTTCATCGCAACTCGTATGACCTTGTGTTACCTTCGCATTGAACGCAGTTTCACTAAAATACATTAATCAAAAACAGATTCTCATCTCAATCGTCTTTTGTGCAGTTATACTTCAAATTTTCTTGCTATGTGGTTTTGTTTCTTACTGTATCCTGCCACGTGTATTTCCCTGTCAAATGCAATGTATCAGAATTAATTTACACGACGAAAGTTCCTGAGACTTTAAAATTGTTATGAGATTGATTAAAATGTCAGAAGGCACAAACGTAATCAAGATAAAAACACACACCATGTGTCTGAGCGTATGGCGACTGCAGCAGACATAACGCGACAAGACAGGGGGTTCATTCCAAAAGCGGCGTTTACAAACTAGAACACAAAAGGACAGTCTTCAGCGTCCCAACACCGGTTCCGACGTTTCGGAGAAATGTATTGCCTCCATCTTCAGAGCGACTGAATTATACTCAAGTGACTGTTGAAGTGACTGGGAAGTGAATCACTTCATCACCAACCTAAATCAAATTCAGTCATTCGGAAGATGCAGGCGGCAAGTTCCTAAAAATTTTCGAAACAAACATTATATTGCAAGGTGTAAGGATCTGGGAGACTATCGTTTGAACAAAACACGCCACAAAGCCTGGAAACTTGTAAAGGGCTAACCGCGGCACTATAAGTATTGAAACGTGTGGCGAAGTAGACAATGCACAAAACGGGACGAATGAGTATCGATATATACCTTACGGCCAAGGACTAAAATCGATCATTGCCGTTACTGGAGATTGCTTAACAATAATGAATAGAACCAGCGAACATCTTGAATGCCCAGCCTTCTCCAACATTGACCTGTCTCGTCGATGACTTTCGATGCTCAGACTTTGGTCTCATGGTTTGTGACATCATAACGCAATATTCTGGGTAGATGTCGCTCTTGTCTCCAGCTGCCATGTTTCTCCGAAACTGTGCCATTCGCCGATGTCAGAATACACCGCGTAACAACACACAGAACTGAGAAGCAAAAAGTCTCCCAAATATCGCAAGTGACAGGGAATTCCGAAGAATTTTCATTGTTAAATTCAAACTTTCATTTATGTATTACATACGGATGGCCAGCTTATGTGAGAATAATATGGAAGACATGTGCGTCAATGAGCCACATATAGGCCTACTTGGCAAGTACACCATAAAATTTTAAAATCCCCCATGAACAAATCGTGTGAACTACTGTTATGCATTTCCACAGGACAAATTGTCACGGCACGTGGAATTACACAGCGGGATGTTTACTTCATAGAAGCACTTTCTAGTGCACATCGTTGTTTAGCAAGTATAGTTCTTGAATCCTTGTCCACCGGTTTGTGACACTTAGAAGAAACGCCCGTTCACTTCCCGGCACCGCGTCAACTTCGTTGCCGACCACAAACATGTCGTCGCTAATGCAAAACTAAGACCTGGTAGAACACTGTTTAAAATTTCATCTCTTGTAGTTGCTCTACAAACAGCTCCGTCAATTACTTCTTTCTGCACACCGGGGATATTTCAGTGTGACTAGTGCCAAGAGCGTGGTCAACGGTCACTGTAGGACGACGTTTCTCGTCGAATTTCCTTTTGGCTCGATTCTCTCACCTTCAGCTGATTTCTAAATAGTGTCTGCACAGAACACATTTTTTCCAATTCCAGACTGAATGCACAGGAAATGCCCAGTTAATGTTCCACTTTCAAAATCAACATGTTACAACGCAAACTGATTGCAGTGTCCCGCTACAGGAATGGCAGAAGGGAACAGGACCCGTCACAAATACTGAAGTTCTCGCTATTTATAACAGGCCTACCTGCTACATCTCCTGTATTCTTCAGTCGCACCACCAATTTGTCTGCAGAGATAGTACCTCTGACACACATTTTGGTAGTGTCTGGTGAGACTCCCGGCGGTGAGAGTGTCAGCTATGACTGAGGGTTTCAATGCTATGCTTAACCCCTCCCGGAAAATGGGGCACAATACACTGAAATGGGGCACAATACACTGAAATGGGGCACAAAACACTGAAACGGACCACAATCGCTATCCCCAACCCACACCCACACAAGCACGCGAAATTCATCAAACTAAATCACATCGCCAAAACATCCGGCGCGGAATAACCATTGCAGATGGCACGGAGGCATGCCCACACCGACAGATGGACTAGCCCCTTTAACAATACACCTAATGCCATTTTCCAAGTCTCCCATCTCCAACTCAAGGAAATTGGGCCTACCAGAATTACAAGCATGATAGGAAAGAAAACAGGCGCTGTAACGTGTGTAGTAAAGAAGAGTAGATAGTAGCAGCTTATGTTTATGTTTCCAATCTGATTCTGGTCCGAAGTTATTCATAAGCAATCCATCATTAGTATACCCCTGAAGGACTGGCATCATAAAACTCCCTCTTCCACCCTCCGGTTCGTCTCGGATCCACAACAAAGCCAATTGAGAGATACCCTGCTAATGGCACATTACATTGTTACCTTCACTTCGCGGTAGACAAGGATTGCTCCCAGCGGCCGCTATTCATCCCGCAGCACTTGAGTACCGACAGAGCTGGCCAGGGGGTGGCGCACATCTATAGTTGCAAGAACCCATGCAAGATAGCACCACTGACTGCTTACAAATATGCATTTTCTTTGTTATATGTACCAATGGAATATTACCAAAGTAACCGTTCATTTTGAAAATAATCCAATAAAATATTACATAAAGTATCATTATAACAAACACTACTCCATTCAAAAATCAGAATTTAATATGTTCAAATATTTCACAAATAATAGGTCAAAATCCGCATCTACTGCCAATGGCTCCAATATATTTAACCCGTAGAAGAACAAATATCTTCTAGAACATTTTTAGAAACTAAGTACATGCCTCACAAAAACACTCTCCATCTAAATAACATAGCTGAATATGTTCCTGCAGTACAGAAAATCAAACACCGTTATTCTGAAAAGCACATGAAACTGTGTGGGCAAAGTGCAGCGATTTTTAATGTTAGAACTAGTATAGGGCTCAATATATTTACCACTTAAACAATTAAGGTCGACTAAGTCTGAAATTTCACTAAAGATTAAGTTTTGCTGAAATACAGCTACCGTTACTACTAATTACAAAAGACCGTCACAGTACAAAACCCTGCGCCAGTTAATTTGCCTACGTCAACATGTCAAGACTGCGCTCAATCACACCAGTTACACCGTTCAAAACCCTATAATATATATATATATATATATATATATACATACACACACAAACACATTAGTCTTGAAAGAATGAGGGGCATCAATAAAGTCTACAACATTTCGGAAGGAGAACCTCAAGTAAAAATGCCAGTATTTACGACTCCTTTAACAACTAGAAGCGTGAGCCGCGAATAATAAATTCGGAAAGACGTGGAAGGTAGAGATCGTGGGGCTAGTCTGAGATAGTATTCCAGAGTATGTCAAAATGGATCCAGAGAAGCCAAGAGAAACCTGTCAGGTGAGCAGGACTCAGAAACAACACATCAAACAGAGACCTGGATAAAATAAAAAAGAACTGCTGGCCACGAAGTTGGGTGTACACGTTCATGTAGGGTACTAAACTGTACCAACATATATTCGGATTCCATTACAACGGCAAGTTTCGTTGTAAGCTAAAGACAGTCAGCTTCTGAAGTACCGTCCTTCGTGAAACTTCATAGTTGTCGAATTAGTGAACTGACCAGCAAAATAGTTAGGCTTGCGTATCTGGTCATTTGTAACCAAAATTAAATATTGTCACATTATGACAAATATACAGATTTACAGGACACACGTATAACCATGACGCAGACATTCTATCCAGTACGGAGGTAAGCACGAGTATCAATAAGGGCCGCATATCCCTATACAAAGTCTACTTAATTTCTTGTAACACAAACTGCACAATAAATCTTGGTGGGGAAAAGTCTCGGTAAAACAACGAATCGACTAAGCAGACGGGAATGGCGGTTAAGCTAAAGAAATGTATTTGGAAGGTGCCCGGTTCGAATCTTGGTCAAGAAACCGGCTAAACTGACTGAGGTATTTCGTAATTTTCCTTGATCTTTGCAGGCATTGCCGGGATAGTACTGCGATTAGTAACTAAGGCTTCTTTCCTAATCCTTTCCAATTCATCAGTCATCCCACAATTCGACACTATAATCTGTGATAGTAATGGCATAGTACCAAACAAACTTGTATTAATGAAATGGAAAAATATCTTATAAGAGGCATCTGTTGAAATATATGGATAAAGAACAATACTGAAGTGGACTTAAAGGAGGTACGGTTTGGTAAAGCGAGTATCAGATTCTAATACTGCAGGTGGATTGTCGAAACAATCGTGTAGATCCGTTACTGGACTAAGCTGTAAATCGTTATCTTCTTCCTTCCTTTATCATTAAACATTACTAGTGTGATAAGCATCCCGCAAAACACACACACACATGCTTAAAGGGAAGCCACAGCCAGTATCATGAATGAATAACAGCATACTGCAAGAGTTCTTGGGAAGTTAACCCTTAACCTGCTAACGTGGAAAATATGGTGAGCTCCTAATAATGCCAGTAAATGACAGATGGGATTTAATTCGGCGTTTAAGGGGTTAATAATGACTCAGATCATCAAGAAATGTATCACCTTTTACGGATAGAAGCCAACGGTTGTTTGTGACTACCATAACTGATGGCGAGTGGAGCCTAACCTACAACGATCTGCTTACAAATTTAATCTTCACCACCTACAAGTATAATAGCGGGATTCATTTTACCAACAACGCTCCGGTTTTCAACTAAATATGTATGGATATCTCATCTCCCCTATGCGTGCTACAGATCCTTACCACCACATATCCTTTCATTTACTACCCCTAATAATGCTGTGCCGATTCCAGTGGCTGCGCGGTCTAAGGCGTGGGTCTGCGGCCGCTGGAAGGTTGGGATTGTGGGTTCGAATCCCGCCGGGGGCATGGATGTCTGTCTCTTGTGAGTGTTGTATGTTGTAGAAGTCTCTACGATGAGCTGATCATTCGTCCAGATGAGTCCTACCGAGTGTGGTGTGTCTGAGTGTGATCATGAATCCTCGATAATGGGGAACCTTTAGCCCACTGGGGGCTGTTGCGCCATGGTAAAAAAATATGCTGTAGATACAGTTTATGAAGTTCCATAAATCAACCTCTCTCCCTCAGGGTAACGTATTTTCCTCAAAGTTATTGCTGAACACCATCGATCTACGTTCTTTCGAATTGAGGGACCAAGTTTCATACCCGTACAAAGTAGGTAAAGTTATATTATTTTTTACGTGTAAAATTTTAAGCTTTAGTTATTTAGACAGGAGACTGGAAGGTAAAAATAATGTAAACGGAATGTTAACATGATTGCAAGTGTTGACATATTTTAAGTCATTGTAGTAAAAGTTGCATTGTGTAGAAACCAACAATACACAAGTTACGCGCTGTTGTGTTCATCGCGCTGGGTCGTGCTTGCAGTCCAGCGACGGTAGTCACTGTGCAGAGGCAATCCGACGGAACTTATCTCGTGTATCCGTCCTTACTACTCCCTTTTCTCTTTCAGCTCGCCTGTCATACCTCAACGCTATGATGGATAACTCTTGGGCATCAATTAAGATTAAACTCGAACAATACCTATTTAGGGGGGCGCAGTGAGCTGCTCCCTTACCAACCCCTCCCAGTCACATTCTGAGTACCGGGAGGAAGACGAGTGGCGACGAAGCAGTGGAGTGGCTAGAATATACGAAATGGAGGCACGAAGGTTGTGGAGTGGCAGTGTTCCCGCGGCGACACAATCATGCAGAGGGAAAGGTATCGACAAACACACGTAATGTTAAAAGTTAGCGTACTTGACACGTCATCAAGTGAAAAACGTAGCCTGTTTTACAAACTGCAATTAATATGCGATGATCATTGCCGACGGGTGGAGGAGGAGGGACTGGGAAGCCTTCCAGAAGGGGGCGGGGGGGGGGGCCGTGGCCCGATTATGTAGCATAGGATTTTGTCTTTCTCGGTAGTATCACTATTAGTCGAATGTACAAACTAACCCTTTCAGAACGAGCCCAAGTCACTCAGAAACTGACAGTCTTTCCGATTCCGTGTAACGACTTTCAGCCGGTCCGCCCTTGCTGGGGGGAGGGGGGGCAATAAATTTGTTCACGGGGGCCCGAACCCATTCTCGGCTGCCCTGGCAGTGACAGGCATACACATGGCTTATGTTTAAAAAATCGGATAAAATTATGAATTTAATTCAGCACACAAGCTAAAAGAAAAAGCCGGTATTAATTAAACTTCATATATTATTGAACGTCGCTAGAAAAAGAGTACCACTACACTTGAAATTAAACTGTAAACAAGGCAGTACATAACAGTCACTTGATAATGATGACACCACGGTACAGCGCAGGTGATAAAATTACGTACACGAAGAGTTAGAGAGCGATACACAAACTTTCCAAAAATGTAGAAGCCACCTCAAAATTCTAGACAAGTGACATGAAGTTAGTTCCACACTGAGGACCCACAAGCACCGGACACCACGGCAAAAAATGTTGTCGCCCGAACGTACTGGCGCACGGGATGTGTACACCCTTGACGTTGTAATCTTGTAAGTTTACAGGCTTTCACGACGAGTGTTTCTCGCCGTCTGGGAATAACGGGTGAATGCTCTAATGCAGTCACGTTGACGATGAAAGCTGCACGTTCCTGCGTGCCGTCGAAACAAACTTACGATCGAACATTGTGTTAAATACCCAGATTACCATCATCATATTTGTATAACTTGTCAGACGCCCTACTGAAACGATGATACTGCAGATCTACCATCAAATATCCACAGACCTTTGTTTAAGTTTGTATAAAGGGGTGCTGATAAGTCCTTAGCCCGACCAGGAAGGAAACAAGCTAATGTTTCTGTCAGAATGGCGTGAATTTCCTTCGGCGCCTTGCCTTGCAGGGAGGAAAAAAATTGATGACAGCTCTTGTCTCGATGTTGTTGACATGCTTCCGAGCTTGCTTCCGTCCCGATCGGGCTAAGGACTTATCAGCACCCCCGTACATTTCTTCTTGTCACGCGCCCTTGAACTTGTGCGTGGCGAAACTGCCGAAACAGTAAACATTTCAGGTTACACTGGCATTTTAGACTGAATTTTATTTGGTGTCAGAGAATCTCATCAAAACGTGCTTCTACTGCTATCTCCAAATAGATAAAATCAACTGCAACTGTTTTATATAACCTACAACCCCACAATCCACATCTCCATCGTCATAAAATCTCGAACCTCACACAAAAATGTGTAGTTTTTCAATAACAGGCAACACGCAAACAAATTCATTTTCGATACAAAGCAACACAGGAAGAGTTGAAGACAGAAAAGAAAAGGCCTTCGAAACAAAAACCGTGTCAACTGCTACCTCTATACTACCCGAAGATTATGTAGCGTCGATGGCAGATGAATGAAACATCAGTATGGAGCACGACGGGGATGATAGTGACAGAGGATCAGTGGCGTGCTCGGATACAAACTCGTCCCAGTGGCACTTTGCCCTCCACAAACTCCACAAGCTGAAAACTTCAGATTCATTAATCTCATCATCCGTAACCCAAAATGGTAATTGGAGTGAAATTACGAGCAGCAGAGGTACCACGTTTTGAGCGATGCAGCTCCGCCGAACGTTCGACGGCATTCACGCAGTTCCAGTAGATACATCAAATGAGAAAGCATTCAGACCACAATAGCAGCAGTCAACCTAGTCACCTAGGACCTCAGTACAACTACATCCGCTGCTACTCTCATACGCCAAACCCCCCCAGACTCTCCCAGCCGGAGCTCATAACTGTATACGACATTTGAGGTGGGAAGGGGGGGGGGGGGGGTCCAGGCACGTTACTGTATAGGATAAAAGGCAAAAAGGCTGAGGGAGAGGGGTAAAGGGTGAATGATATGTGGGTGTTGTGGGTGTGATATACCCCCTCCTTTCACAGAGCAGAACAAGGCTTCGTTGGTACCCTGACTATGGTATGGTATAATACATATACCAAGAAAGCACTTTACTGTATTGAGTTTAGGGAAGGCTACACAATCCACCCCATCCATGTGTGTGTCACTGCTTTTTCTTTGAACGCATGGAGGGAGTCGGGGTGGGTGGTGGGGGGAGGGTATGGGCACACCACTACATCGGACGACACAAGCAATATTCCCTGAAAAGATCCAGTGGCGAGGCATCTCACTCCAGGATTATTTTTCTTTCCATCTTTTCGGTCCTTATCTTTCTTTTTATTACTATCCATGTCCGAAAAATAACACTGAATTTGTTTCAGCCCCACGTGTCTTTTGTACCTTACTGCAGATATACCTAAACCGCTCAGCGTCGCACCCCCAAGTGGCCTTAGATGTGACGACATAAGTTTCCAAATAAATTTAATTTTAAACTGTAAACTTTCATAAAACAGATCAAGGAGACAAATTTTGATCACAGCAGGCCTAATTCGTTCATGAACTTTGCATAGCCAAGACAAATACACCCGTGATGTAGGTTGGTCCATTTACATAAATCGTGCACTCAAGTTCTGCACAGCACTGAACATTATTAATGTTCCAAACATAAGATCTACACAATCAGTTAAAAAAAGTAATGCCACTCTGAAGGATGCAACTGCTCGCAAGGTAATCGAATATTGTATATTAATAAATATCCAACTAGATGCAACAGTATGCAGTCTGCTTTATTTTACTGCAAAATCACTCTACATGTTTCGCGTGCCTACCGCACCCATCACCAGGAGTACTAAAAATTGTAATCGCAGCCTCCGGTATAGAAATCGCACAAACCAGTCCCGACCTTGCCACGTTGGAGGGAAGTAGCTGTACCGATATTATGACCTGTACCGGAGGCTGCGGTTACAGTTTTTAGTACTCCTGATGATGGGTGCGGTAGGCACCCGAAACATGTAGAGTGGCTTTGCAGTAAAATAAAGCAGACTGCATACTGTTGCATCTGGTTGGATTTTTATTAATACAGACTTATGATGCACGGAACCATGAGCTTAAAATAAAACATTCTTACACATTCTTCCGCTACTTACTTCCACTTCTCCCCGTTACTCTGACGTGCCGTTACTTTATGCACACGCTAGAATGCGCACCGAATCACTTTTATTGCAACAAATAGGTCAGAAAATTCAGCCCAGATGTCTGATTGCCGACAGGATGACCAGAGTTCCACACCCAGCAGGGAAAGGATGAACATCTTCGCCAAAACATTCAGACAAGGCGTTCTTTCCCTGCGGTTAAAGTGCCCAAAGCGTGAAACTGTCCACTCACCTCCCTCTTTGGAATACACGGGTTTAAACCTCCGCCACCACACACATCTTTATAACGCGATGAACAAGGCAATCAGACAAAGGCTACTTCATTACAAATCATTTCACTATGTTCGAAGGACTGTGTGTCTTCAGAAACACGGACACGCCTATACTGACTACTGCCCCTTAGTTTCAGCACGATGGACGGTGTCCGTCTTCCATTATCAGTTTTCAGTTTCCTATCAATATCCATGCAGGTAGCAGTCTACGCAAACTCGACACACAGGCCCACTGTATCTCCATCACAGCCAAAAGTAACTAACAAGGAGGTTCGTAAGTATAATACTAAACCATGGGCCTGCAGAATACGGCGAGGAGAAAAATCAATCTGCCCGAGCGAATATATATATTATTAAAAAGGATATGCAATTTTCCACGCTCCTCTACCCTTTTTGGATCAGTTAATGACGATATCCGTGTCGGAGACTATGTGAAGTCGAATGAGAGAGACATCGATAAAAATAAACTGCGAAGAATCTGGGGAATCCCGGTACTTGTGTTGCGAGGTGCTAGGAAGAAATCAGATCAGCCTCAATCAGAATAGCCAGGGTACCAGCCGACATTCGAACCAAGTACTTCCCGCATACAAGTCTAAAGCGTTACCGTTGCGCCAGCCATCACAAAGATCGTGTGAGATTTAAGGTTTTAAAAGCGGGGGTGATGACGGTCGTAATCTGTTATGTCACGCCGTGTCGACGTTGCGAAAAAATGTAGCATCAGGCTCGACCTGAACATGAATGCACTATGCTCCTCCGATACTTCAACTATTTACCAGTCTATACGGCGTTACATACCAGAAGGTTTGACTCGTCATTCCTCGGTTATTCAAGAAGCGGTTTAAGCACCGGGATTCGAACCGGATACATTCTCTTCCGCTACGGTGACACTCAGAATTAACTTCAGTAAGTCACCAAGTTAGTGCTGACGTCTGATCAATAGCTGTAGGTTCTGACAGACGTTCTACATCTACCTTCGTCAGTACATACGATATACGAAGCTCCAAAGCGCTGTCGACAAGTTTTATTACAGGACGCAAAACCAGAAATACACCTCCTTTCCTTTCCTTCTACTCCTCATCCCCTTGCCAAGCCAAGTCATGCTGTGTCCACTTCTGTCCATCTTTATAGCGATGTTTTATTAAGCAAAGTGTTTTCAATTTTGTTTGAAAAAACTCTTCCTAGGAATGGTCCCAAGATGCGTCTCAGTCGGGAAACCGCAACGTCGTTTACCCTGGAAGCAAGTCGCTCTTAGTGCAAGAGTGGACTAACTCGTTCTGTTCCTCTTTACTATGTAGCTCAACTTCAGTGATTCGGCAGGAAAGATACATTCATGGCAGAGCGGTGCCAGGTTCTCCGCCCAGTAACTTTGGCAGCAATAGAAATAATATAATGAAACCTGGTGCATCCATTGTGTCAACAGAAGTCAGAACACCATCTACTTTTTACGGTACATGATACTAACATGTTGACCGTGGTGAGTGACAACAGCAACACATGCAACTGGGACGTTAAAATTTTACGTGATAGAGTTCCAGCAGGGAGACAAGGTTGCCTTTATGTCCAATTAATTCAGCATCACTCAATGCAGACATACGGTAGGCCTATAGCTGCATTCTTTCTTAACATTCGGCTCTACTGGACGTGAATGGTCAGCTTCGCCCTCCGGTCGCCTTTCTGCCGTTATCCAATAGCCCTCGATCCGGTATGGGAGCGAAAACATTTCGGCCGTTCAGTACGTCAACTACTTACCACACTGACTAAAGTATGGTGTTCGAAAAATACATTACTTAAAGCAGTTAGATTTGATAAATTCTAAAAGAATAACAACAAACCTTATGTACTTTTAGCAGCACTACTGATGGCTGCAACCAGTGAATCACTGGGGCTTGGGATATTACATTTGATCTGAAGAAAGTTTACAAAGATTCTTAAGTATTCTGTACAATTTCGTTCAAACGAAAAGAATTGTAAATATAGTCACGTTGATAGGGAAAAATTATACTTCAGTATTCTTAGCTGACAGTTACGTGTAGGCCTAACAAATATCAGGTAATTAACAGGTGACTTTTCTTGCCATGGTACAACAGCCCCTAGCGGGCCAGCGCCTCCTCATTATAGAGGCTTCACAATCACACTCAGACATACCACACTCGGTAGGACTCCTCTGGACGAGTGATCAGCCCGACGCAGAGACCTCTACCTGACAGCACACAACACTCACAAAGACACAAACATCCATGTCCTACGGCAGGATTCGAACCCATAATCCCAGCAAGCGACCGGCCGCAGACCCATGCCTTAGAATGCGCTGTCACTGGGATCGGCCAAGAGGTGACATGACGGTTTTGAAATGTAGCCACGTGAAGAACTTCATGTAGCCCACTGACGGTTAATGGCCAAGACCAAAATCCATTACACTACAGCAAAGTTACGGCTCTGAAACTTTCACGACCATCCGTTGGATTTAAATATTTGTCCAAAGAATAAAAACGATGCTGGGAGTAAGGCTCCAAAATTTACTTGGACCCATCCTTCGTAACAGTCGAAGTTACTCGTGGTTTTCCTTGGCTGCTCCTAGTAAATAAATAAATATATACAATATGGTGTTTGACTTACAAACCTTTACTAATTCGTTAGTCACAGATCACCGTACAATTCGATCCTACATACACTTGGTAACTTAAAAAGCTGCCGTTAAACAAACGAAGAATAAATTATCTTTTATGCACTTCCGACTGGACCACAGCCGTTTCAGCTATAAAAAAGAACTTAAAATGTTGAGCTCTCTGTCTAGGAGGCTCTGGTGCAATAGTAACCGTTCAAACCCCAGTGGTTCCTTTATGTATGACCAGGCTTAAGATTAAGAAATTCTGCATTCTGCCTCCAGAGTGCACTTTGGTATTTTGTGTAGATCGCATCAGAATGAAGAGCGATTATCGCCACAGAGCATTAATCGACCGGTTTTTAGTAAACGTACAGACCGCGTGTGCTTATTGACAAGTGCCAAACGAATATTTAAATATGATCCAACTTAAAAAGCGTAACCTATAATGATAGGTAAGTAAAGGTAAAGTGATCCCGTTACAGGCCCGGTGTGGCCCAGAGGGTGGGTAGAGGTATAGCTCTACTCTTCCATGACCGCGGCAATAGAAGGGGGTGAGTGGTCAGCAGCATGCCCCGGCGTCACTTTACCCACGGGAAAGACCCGGCACCCATTTTACTGGAGGTTGGATGGGCCCCAAGGCCGGTCTGGACGGGCGGAAAATCTCGTCCCCACCAGGATTCGATCCCGGACCGTCCACATTATGTTAAGTCTATGTATTATTATGTTTTTCATCCCACTGTATTGATTGCATAAATGAAGGAATTAATTACCGTTAAGCACAACTAGTGTATATTATGTAGTTAATTCTGGTAACATATTTCGACCCAATATGGCCATCTTCACGTCAACAGTATCAACAATATAAAATAAATGAACAGTCTGTATACATCTGCATTTAAGAATTTTATATTATTGGCCTGAATTTGACCTCATTTGGTCGAGACAAGTTGCCAGAATGCAGTGTATAACACACATTAGTTGTCTTTGACAGTAATTAATATATTCGTTACGTAATTTCTTCCAAACGAACAGCTACTAGTAAATGAATAAGGGTGCCCAGAAGACTGAGTCTCTGTAGTACAAGACAAACAAGCAGGAAGAATAAATGAAGTGAAGTGTAATTTATGTCCTAGTACCCTGTGACGCACATACGATAGATGAGTCACACATTAACACCACCACCACCACCACCACCACCACCATCATCAACAACAACAACAACAATAACAATAACGCTCTTTTCACTGTACAGTTTGTATACGTATTGTGTCGCAAGGTAGGGCAGCTGTGAATGGTAATGTTGATCCAAGTGCTCGTGGCCTACTTGGTTGTACAGACTTGAGTACAATGACCGATAATTTTAATCGGGTAGCGATCTCCACGCCGAGATTCGACCCTGTTAACCCTCACAGACGAGACATCAGTGCAACCACTCAGTCGAATGTATGGTCATTACAAGATGCAGGCTACAGTGGTTGCTTGGTCTATGACATGTAGGCCTATTTACTGCCTCCGACCACTCTCGAACATACCATCACCAGTTCGAAGTCAACTCGGAACACGGATGTATATCACAGCAAGGGCAGGATCTTTTGAAATTTTGCGTACGTTACTTCCACGTAAAGTAACAAATTTTTTTATTAATACTGGAAAGCAGATCAATAGAGTCGTAAGTTGATTAAAATTCTTAATAAATCCTTAGAGTAAATGTTTTATGAACTGCACGAAGTTTAGTTTTGTTAGGTGCGTTCGCAAAATTGAGAAAAGCGACTACTAGCTTCGTCATGTCCATCTGTTCGTCCGTCCTTCTACCCGCAAGGAACAATTCGGCTCCCACTGGAAGAATTTTCATGAAATTTTATACTCGATTATTGTTTTCGAAAATTTATCGAGAAAATTCCAGCGTCATTAAAATCTGATACGAATAACAGGTACTTTGAAAAGACCAGTATACATATTTGATCCTATCTCGCCCAATTATTCTTAAGAATGAGAAATGTTTCAGACAAAATTTGTAGAGAAAATCAAAACACATTTTATGTTCTATAACTTTTTTCCCCCGAAAATCGTGCCGTTTATGAGATAATGTGGCAAAATACTGAAGAGCCGGGCAAGCCATAAATGACAACATGGCGCATGCGCATTGCATGTTGGATACCGAAGTCTAAAGACACACTCAGAACACGTAATGCTTATTGATTTTTTACTGCAACAATGGTTGCATGAACACGCCTCAGTGTTAGGTTATACGTCTTTTTTTTTGTGGATTTGTTATTATATGATTTAATAAATTATGAGATGCCAAAATCCCAAGGTGTGCCAGTGCACCCGTTTCGCTCGATGCCGGCGCCCCTGAATGTAGGATATATCTGCGTTCTTCGCGTTGTCCTGTGGTGGTCAATTTTCGCCGAAACATGCAGTTATAGTTCATATCAGACAATGAAGATAACTTGATATTGTAGTTGTGGAAATTGAACATTATTCATTTGTAGGCAGTGGCCTTGAGATGGGTCGATACCCCGTCCTGTAAGTTCTATAAAATGTTCTACAAACGATTTATAGTGTCACGAGTTAATTTTCCATTGGTAAAGGTCAGAAAGTCCAGTCAATAAGAGCAGAGGAAGAATTTCAATAACGATAAAGCATTCGACGTGTAGTTGTACTACAGCGACATAAAGGCTGATAGTCATGAAGGTCAGGAAATTCCAGTGCAGGTTGCGCCCTTTCTTTAGATTACCGGTTCAAGTCGAGGCAGGTGGATGTGACTTTCGTAAGTCAATCAGTTTCACAACATTATGTGTCCATAATTAAACAAGAAAATAACTCCACAGGACAGAATCATTCTCCACAAGCAGACAGTGTTTAGGTGACCAAGTTATTTAGCGTGTGTCGTAAAAGTCAAGGCTCATTACGGGGTTCACGACAGCCTGCCACTGGATGCTACCTGAAGACAAAGCCTCAGACTCGAATTGTATTAAATGACATTAAAGTACAGTCTTTCATCTTCATCTAAGTCTCTTCAGTTTGCCAATTCCATTCTGGTCCAACTAAAATTATGCACACATTTCCTCATCTCTTCTATGAGTGTTACATTCGTTGCCCATCCCACCCTCCTTTATTTTCTCACACCAGTGACAAATGACAACAGTGTTAATTACACAGATTCTCATTACCTACGTAAGTAATTTCCACCAGAATCGTGTTAATTCTCCCCCTGTTAGTTCGGATATTCTCATGAACAGACACTCTAAACCGAGAGTCCAAGCAATACAAAACAAGACACCGAAGAACCTTTCAGTCAATACAGTAACTAGACTACAGACTGCAAGACCGGAATTCGATTACGGTAAGGGGCAGAACTACGCAGTCTTCTTCGCCGCGTCCGGACCGCCTCTGAGGCCCAACCAACCTTCCATCCACTGAATCGGTGACTCTTTCCCAGAGGGTAAAGCTGCCGTGCGTGAAGTTGACTACTCACCTCCATTTACTTCCCAACTTAAAAAATGCGTGGAGCTACAATTCCACTCCAGACTCCGCCCTCACAAAATATGCTTTATCACCTCGTAAAACAATAGACAAAATTATAATTTTGTACATTTAAATTTTACGCTGTAGATACCACAGGAAAGACCAAAATTCTGCTGAACGAGAGCAAGGATTCGTTCTTTGGATTCAATGTCTTCTATCATTGCGAATAAAGTTTCGTTTGAAATCTGAGGTTATCACAGTGGTGTTGATGAAGATTCGCGTCTTCTGATTCGATATTCTCGTCAAAAAATGTTAAGACTGATAACATCGTCCCAACGAAATATTTGCACAAGCAAACTGAATTATTACGCACACAATTTTAACTGATAATTCAACAGACCTACAAGCAGTTCCCTCAAACAACTTCCTATTCAGCGTGTCCTTTAAAATCCATTTCAACGAAAAAAAAAAAAAGCTTTGACAAAAATTAATTTCACTTACGAAGTCAACCTTCTGCTCTATGTTATTTCAAGCGAGTTCCCTTCGTGACAATGTTAGTCTACGCCAAAAACTAACTTCTGTATACTTCATGGCCCCCTTTCTTGTTACGTTCGTGGACAGCGCTGCTCCAGAGACATAGCACCTTGTCGCTCTCAGCACAGCTACAGCTGCACGCAACGCGAGGGAACCCCACTCCAGCCCCCCGATCCTATGTTATTGTATCGGACATAGCCCACAGGTCAATCTGCGGTACCAGAAGAATATTGAGTGAAGGAACCGATGCAGACGTCAGCTAGAATAACACAGTTCTTCCTGTTTACTGCCCCACTCACTGGCTACCTTTTGTTATAAAATAAGGCCAGACAGAAGAAAGGTAATATACGTGCTGTTATTTCACGACGTATTATCAAGTACTGAAGTTTCTGTTGCGTGGAATGGTTGTAAATAATGAAACGAGAAAGAATTGAATGAATAATCACCAGCCTTGTTTTATGGCAGGGCCCCAGATTTTACAGAATGTAACGAGACAGTCCACGTAAAACGCAGGAAATGAGCTTCCCCGTCAGCGGCTAAAGAAACGGGTCCCACCTGGTTCGACGACTGGCAAGAGAACTAAAGAAAAATAAGACGTAAACGAAAGGAAAAATATTTATCTGCTCTTTGAGTAATCCTTCATAATGAGCGGAATCAACTGGACATTTAGTGCAACCTAATACGATTATTGTTTAATCTTCTCTGGACGTTGCCCGTGCAATAAACACACGAACGACGTTTCGATGGTTTCCGATGGATGGAAGCGGGCAACCTTTCTGTGGACACCATTACGGCAAATCTGCCACTTCGCCTAATTATCACTCCAAGAAGAGGTATAACTCCACGCATTCTTAATGTCTGCATTAGAGATGAGTGATCAGTATCATGATCCGTCTGATTCACTCCACGGCAAATGCCCCGGTACCCACTTGATACAAGGATGAATGTATCCAGAGCTTTCAGAATGGGATGGAGGAAAGAAAATCTCTTCCCCTGTCAAGAATCGAACCCCGACCGTCCAGCCAATAGCCACTAAGCCACCTTGCTTTTGAAATTATTCCACAGCGTCGTGGGTTAGAATAGCAGTTTATATGGCATATGATTTTGCAAAAAAGTAGCCTACACCGACTGTGATTGTCCTTGTATTAGGGTAATTCGTCGCCAAGCAACCATCTGTTTACAGCTCGGAGGCTCAGTCGTGGCGGCCATAAATTTATGGGTGATCACGAGCCGGAAAAGGTTTCGACACAGCGACGGATAACAAAGGGCACGGACCAATCTACAAGGAAGGGAAAATTTCGTCCTTATGATGTGATGTCTCAAGTATAGCGGGAACTACGTGGGAAAGCGGTGCGATTAGAGCACTCTCAAATATGTGCGGTTAGTATGAGCACTGGAAACACAGAACCCAAAACACTTTCACCGTAAATTCATTTCATGACTGACCATCATATTTATTCCGGTAGCAGACACCTTCACCAGAAAGCTTATAACCATGAATAGTTCTGACATACAGTTTGATGTGGTGTTGTACGATGATTTCGTTAGACCTACAGCTCCTTTTGCACATCGTGAGAAAAGTAACAATATCAGAGAATCGCACGTCGATGTGCTACCCGGCCCTTTGATCCAGCGCCACAGGATTCAAATCATAGAAGACAGATCAAAGCACTGCACAGCCCTCTTCTGACACCAACAAAGCTTATCATCTGCTCGTACACTTCTTTATATTACGTATTATTCCATACGACTGCTTCAAAGGGACGATCGTAGTCGTAACGAGGACTAGCATGTCAGATGACACTAACTGCTAATTGGCACACACGCACTGACACTACACTGCACACTCTACATCCATCCATCCACTTCATGCACAGGGCAGCCAATGTGGCCCAGGACTTCTTCTTTTAAGGGTACATGAATCTTGTTTCTGCAAATTTGGTACGATTCTTGGAGAGTGGATCAGTCCGTCGCAAGGCCTCTACCTGCAAAGGACAGCACAAAACAGAAGAACCGCAGGTACGTGTCGCGATTCATCTCGAAACTACAATTCTAATGATCCAGCTGTAGAAGCAGTACACGCCTAAGGCCACCACTGGGGTCGGTATTCCTACCACCAGTGAGGACTACAAAACCGAAATCACGGATATTTTCAAAGCTTTTTCGTCTTCTTATTCTCCTTCTTATGATTATGTTTCGACGGACAAAGAGGAGAAGGGTGGACAAAATAATTTGCTCGTTTCATGCACTGAAGAAATGGCAATACAAAAACGCGTCTAAGGAAACAAGATATGGGGTACACAATCTTAAATTAGTCCGTCTGGTTCACCACAACTGCGGGTCGCCGAGCTTGCTTACCTTTAACAAAATTATGAGACTAATGGCACCCCCCCCCCTCCAAAGTGTTTTACTTCAAACTTCCGAAACATTTGAAAAATTAGTCTTTTTTTGCAGGGGGTGGGGGGGGGGGGCGACGGCGGCAAAAATGTAAAATGACATGGAGGCCGTGCTGACGTTTTCCTCACCTCTCAGTCCGAATCGAAATGATAAGTAATAATCACTTCAGCTAGCGTGTGAAAGTCTATAAAGGAGCTAGACAACGAAAATACCTACACGCTACGTACGTCAGCAACCACAAGCATGGCAACGGTGCGCAGTAGACAGAATCTGTAGTACAGTCACCAAGTAAAGTAATAAAATTAACAGTAGTTGTCAAGCTGTAGAACTAGAATTTTTTTCAATGGCAATGTAAGCTTTGAGTTATTTTCGAAATTGCTTGTTTACTGTAATATATTTTTCTTTTTCTAACCCTTTTTCGCTTACTTCAGAAGTAGTTCATCCAAGCACATTACCTTCTCGCACGGGAAACTTAACTTTACTGGAATTTTACCACAACATGTACAGACTCTCCTCAGACTTGCCTCTGTCTTTTGTCCGTCAGACTGTCCCGTACGATAACAAGACCCACTTACAATATTATCAACTCGTTTCACGAAGTATCCCTCCACTGTTATTTAATAAAACAGGGCATGCTCTCTGAATCAAGAAACACCCCCCCCCACCACCACCAAAAAAAATGCTCTTAAATTAAACCACAAACAACAATGATTCCAGCACAAGCAAAACCTGCAAGTCCCATGGGTAGCATAGGAAAAGGAAGATCACTAGTGATTTCCCCACCAGTACACTGCTTGCTATGTTCGCATTGCTTTTCTTGTCTTATTTTATTAGCGTATATCTTCTCGCGAGTTGCAATATCCCCGTATACCTTACCAGGCGGTTTGATTAAATTTCGATCGTGTGAATAGGTTTCACCATTCCCGCCTGCTACTGGAGGAATTTACACATCGACTGTTTGGGCCGGTGGAAGGGGGGGGGGGTGTTGAAGAGCAAAATGTTCCATTTCACGGGGCCGTCTTGTTAACGTTCTGCAGCAACCAAACTCGTATGTGCGAATGTTCCTGATGCAAGAGTGTTTTATATCGACTGACACGATTATAAATGGCGCTGTGTGAATTTTCACTTAACGTCGAAACGCTTGAATTTCAAACTGCGACACAAACGGATTCACAGCTACCCGTGCGCACACGACAGACGCGTGCAGATTCAAAGTTTCACACAATTTTGTGTCTGTATTTATTGGATATATTCCAAACATAATTCCATTTCAGTATATACTTCCTCTCGCCGATGCTAGCGGCCGCGTGGTCTAAGGCGTGGGTCTGCGGCCGCTCGCTTGCTGGGACTGCGGGATCGAATCCCGTCAGAAACACAGATCTCTGTCTGTCGTGAGTGTTGTGTGTCGTCAGGTAGAGGTCTATACGTAGGGCTGATCACTTGTCCAGAGGAGTCCTACCGAGTGTAGTGTGTCTGAGTGTGATCGTGAAGCCTCAATAACGAAAAGGTCCTGTCGCACTGGGGGCTGGTGCGTCACGGAAAGAAATACAGTTTCTCAGATTCACCAGACCAAACGTGACGTAGGGGCCTACTCCTTAAGTAATTCTCAATTAAATTATTTGTAAAAATATTCAAATAAAAAGGTTTCAATTAATATAAATAAGATTTGGCATACAAATAAAATCTTTGTGCTGCCGAATTGTAAAGCAAAGTTTAGCACCCACTGACATACCGAAAAGTCAGCGTCCATGGTAAAATTTAGGGTTCGTATGGATCGTACGCTCTTTGTTCAAACACTGCGGTAATACAACAAACGAACAAAAAATATATGGCCAAAAGTACAGGGAATAATCGACACTGCAATACAAGGCAATAAGTTACATAAAAACTGGTCTTCTGAAGCGTGGGGTTCGAGTTACGAAAATGTTCTAACTGTTTAGCTTCAGCTCAAAGACAGTCGATCGTAAACAAGAAACTTATTACTACACAATACTCATCAGTTATCGACTTCTTGAAGTCACATTCAAGAACAATTGTACAGACAATTCTTCAGTCGGGACGCCGAGTTTTATAATCATTTCCTTAAAATATTTGCAGTCGGTTATCAAATTACGTTAAAATACATAAAGTAGAATGAATATATTATTGTAAAGCTATAATACGCGCGCGCACGCATGCACACACACACACACACACACACATATATATATATATATATATATATATATATATATATAAGGTTACGTAGCTTATTAAGAGACGTCAATAAAACAATGTCGAAATCCACCAGGTGGAATGCTGCCTTCTACCATTCGCACATTCTTGTTTTCCAAATTACGTTGAGACGACTATGTTAGACCTCAGCGGTAATACATTGCGTGCGAGATCACCCTCCGGTTTTGATGTTCCCTCGGTCCTCTGGTCCTCGGTTACATTTCTCATTAGTTCTTAGAATCTGCGGATACGAAACATAGTATTTATCGGCTTCCTGCAGTTAGACTGACGTGTTGTGAAAAGCCTTGATGCATTACGTATGACCCCGTGTAGTCCGGTAAAAATCTACAGACGTTGCAGAAGAACCTGATACATCCATCGAAATATCCCTCAGGAAAACTGGTCTTCGGAATTGAACCGACCTAAACCGAACTCACTTTCGCTCCAGTAGTGACCGTCTCTGTGGTCTAGTGGTCAGAGTTTCTGGCTACAGATAGAGGTCCCGGGTTCGATCCCCGGCGCTACCAGATTTTCTGAGTAGTAGTGGGTCTGGAACGGGGTCCACTCAGCCTCGTGAGGTC
>Ga0123354_10002048_pt1 | contig 25970 bp, 18 predicted proteins | sample TergutLab28metaG_2_FD_97872 | JGI IMG/M metagenome (GOLD analysis project Ga0123354, IMG submission 97872) | Labiotermes labralis P4 segment gut microbial communities from Petit-Saut dam, French Guiana - Lab288 P4 | ecosystem: Host-associated > Arthropoda: Insects > Digestive system > Gut ...
ACCACGTGACACCCCTCTATCCGCAAAAGTTGGCACTAACTTCGCCGACCGGCGGCGGCCGCTCTGTCGGTATAGTTCGCGTGCGGACTAAGGCCACGGAGTTTAGTTTAGTTTAGTTCATGTTATTGTATTGTGTTATGTTATGTTATGTTATGTTATATTTGGTTATATTATTATATTGTATTATGTTTTGTTATATTATTATATTATGTTTTAAGTTATTATATTACGTTATATGTCTCTTGTTATTTATTATTATGTTATATTTTACACAATTTTACGTTTAATGTCACTGTATTATGCTATGTTTTGTTATATGATACGAGTAATATAAATAAAACTTGGTTATTACTGACGGCCTCACTCTTTACTTGGTGTACCTTCATCACAACGGAATGCCTATCCCAAGGATACAGGCGTAAAGTTTTTTGTTGTGTGTACTAAGTACTTTTACCTAAACAGACAGACACTGCCATACTCTAACGGTGCTACCGCATAACATCAGCCTCGCCGAAAGAAAATATTATTCTAGAGTGTTTGCCCACAAAATTGATCTCTTCTTCGGGCATGAAAAGAGAATTTATGACGCATGGCTCGTTTCAATATGGTAAAAAATGGATTACGCCGTTATTTTTGCCTTAAAAAGTGCTGTGTCCTAGGGTAACACCCGCCCTTTTACGTTCTACATTTTTAAGGGCTTCTGCAATATGGAAACACCCTACAATTTGAAATAATTTGGCTGCGTTGTTTTCGAGATGCCGTATTGTGGGTTTTGCTTCACCTAGCAAGTACAGATGGTACTAATGGTAGAAAATTACACCAAAAGCGTGTATGTTGATTTAAAATGCAGTAGTGTGGTGCGTGTTTATGTGAGTAACGACTCAAATTATTATTATTTTTTTTTTTTACAGAGAAGTTACACTTTTCATGCTTCCAGCGACCTGCGGTATAGTCTCTGGGGAAAGGGACCAAGTGGGATTAAAGCCGTGGGTGTTTAAAATTACCTGAAATAGCGGTAGCGTAATTTATACATGAGCGGAAAGGAAGGTAGGCCGCCAGGTATCGCGGGTTGGCTCGGATCCAGCTGGCCCGCCCCTGCTGCAGGAAACGAAACAAACGCTGGGGCGAGCTTCACACGTCGTTCGGCTGGCCGTGCGTACCGCATCAAAATGGACGGATGTTGGAGTAGTAATAATGTAAGGTACATTGAACAAACGTGCTGACTTGATTTCGTGATTTATGATAGGGTGTTCTGTTGCTTATCTGGACTGTCGAAAATTATGCTTATTTTTTGGTATGCTTCTAACTAAGGCATCGCTTCTGTTCTTCCACTAACACAAAAGCCGCCACGTAAAATTAGAGATTCGCATGTAGGAACTATGAATATTTCTGTCTTCAGGGAGGAGGCAATGTGTAGTTTCGGAGGACATTGGTGCTCCTTCTTCAGGGTAGAAGAGAGTGGTGTGGCTTTGTTCAGCCATGAGTATTGAGAGTAACGTAGTCTCCCCAAAGGAGACTACTTTATGGGATTCTTTTTCCCACACTGATAATTATGAAGATTGCCCTCTTTTCTTCTCTTCCAATATACACGTGTCATGTTCCCTCGAAACGTTACTACCTATCTGCTAGACTGCACAGTGTCGCAACTCAGAAGAGGGTAATTTTTATTTCCATTGCCACACAGAATTTGGACAACGAAATGCGTGGTAGAATCTTGACAATACAGGACTTCTGCAGACGAAGATACTTAAAATACGAAAAATCTTGAGTGTGTACCCTGCCTTTGGTACAGGCCTCACGCTTCTGACTTTGATAGTTGAAAATATTAATTAAGTTTATAGTTACTCTGAAAGTCGTCTAAAACAACCGGTTAAGTGTTAAATGCTTTAGATATTAATGTATTCAAATAATCCCTGTTTTCAAATTGTGCGTCCATGTTTGTACAAAGATGAAACGTTATTAATGTTATTTCTGAAACATGAAGCATTTTTATGGCAATTGAATTGTTAACACAGGAATTTCTGACGGATGTAACGTCAAAAAAAGAGTTTTTTTATGGCTCGACAGCCCTCGTGGGCTTAGGCGCCCTCGTTGTTGAGCCTTCACTATTACACTCAGAAACATCACACTCGGACTTCTCTGGACGAGTGATCAGCGAATCGCAGAGACTTCCTCCTGACAAAACACAACACTCGCAAGAGACATACATCCATGTCTTCCGCGGGATTCGAACCCGTAATCCCAGCAAACTTGTTGTAGTTAACGGTATACCTTTATCAGTTTTTAATAATACATAGTCGACTTTCAGGTGAAATTCGTAAGACGTATACACAAGAAAAAGTAGCCTGCATGTACATTCTCTATCGCAGGTATCTGATATTACCTTCGGAATCTAAAACTACAACAGAAATAGGCGTTCTGTTATCAGCACGCCTGCATCCACCGTCAGACCGTCGCTAACTGAAATCATTAAGGTTTCTTCCCTCCTCTTGCAGTGTGCAACATTACAATTGATTCGCGCTATTTGGCCGCGCGTTCAGGGAAGACGTTCGGGCAGATCAAGTCCCCATCCATGGAAGGTCCGGGGTTCTGCTGGTACTTGCTTCAGCCGGACACTGGTCAGCGGGTTGAGATTCAGGTGTATCGCCTTGTGAGTGTCGGTCGCTTCAATGGTAGCAGGTGAGTGTTTGAAGGTGTTGTTTCCTTCATTGACGCTTTTAAATTAGATTTCAGTGATGGGTTCTCATACGTAATTTTAAAAATACCAATACTGTGGTGGTCATGACTGCAGAGGGCTAAATTTGATGAATTCATATCGGGAGGACTGAATCATTGGAATGGATCTGCGACTTACGAACTTGTCTGGAGACGTAGGAAGATCACAGTATTTATATTTTGATGTCCTGTAGCAGGATCAATCACATGCAACCTAAATCAGTCACACATAACACAAGTTTTTATCAATTTTATTCACGGCTACATGTTTCGGCTGTGATTGCACGCCATCATTAGGCCTTCCATAACGTTGATACAGCAAAGATTGTATACTACATAAGAGGGGGATCTCCTCTTTCACATTAAAATATATAATTTTTCCTGTATCAACGTTTGTAGAAAGCATGGCTCGCATTTAGATCCGCAACATGTAACCGTGAATAAAATTAATAAAACTAGTGTTTTGTGTGCCTGATTTAATACATTTATTTGTGAATTTGTTAACACCAACGGGGATGTCTCATCTTGAAATTACATTCGTCCTGGCTATAGAAATCTGGTAAACAAGCAACAAAAATTTCCAAGGTTCCTTAACGTGAGGATGTTGCTTTATTGATAAAATTAAATACTTACTTTGTTGTGTAACGTAAAATATTACATTGTTTTAAATTGTAAAGGAACATGAAGGATATAAAAGCACCTTCTGCAAAATGCTTGATTACAATTCAGTTAGACTCACGAGATGTTCTGTAAATTGTCTAAGCATTCGTTCCTTTTTGTTTCTGAGGACGGGCCATCCTGAAAGCATTTTCGCAAATTCTGTCGCCTTCCATTCACACCATCCAGCTTGTCAAATAGGGTTACGTCGAGGACTACAAGAGATGTTTGAATATGTACTTTCACAACTCAGTGTATCAACAATGTATCATTCAACACATGCATTCTGTGATACACCATTTATGACATACATCGGCTTCTACATGTTGCAGCACTTCGGTGCCAAAACATGTAGCAGTTGTATCACAGAGTGCATGTGTTGGATGTTATACTGATTGTAAGAACATGCACGCTATAAGTAACATAAAAAATCAGTGCATTGTATCTAATTATATTTTGTATATTATGTTTATTGGACCTGCATCATTGTGATAGTTGAAGAATAACAGACCAACTTGATGTCATTTGCTATTTTATTTCACTTCTTATGTGCTCAACATGTTTCGGACATTAATATATCCATCATCAGAAGCTTGCAACTATTCTTCTGAATTACCACATTGGTCGTGTTGTTCTTGGTTCGATGTGTGTTGGAGTTTCGATGTGGTTGGGTTGGAGTGGTGTCCGTGTTGCAGGCTGAAGCCTGAAACACGGACACCACCCTAACCCACCCACACCGAATCTCCAACACACATCGAACCAAGAACAACACGACCAATGTGGTAATTCGGCAGAATAGTCTCAAGCCCCTGATGATGGATATATTAATGTCCGAAACATGTTGAGCACATAAGAAGTGAAATAAAATAGCAAATGACATCAAGTTAGTCTTTTATTCTTCAACTATATTTTATATATTAAATATTTTTACATTTAAGTGTGTTTTAATACGTTTTATATATAACACTATACATTAAAAATTCACATATTTTATCTACGTAGGAAATGGTTTTGGCAAAAGTATGTACTGATGGTTGTGCAGTTCATGGACGTAACCCATTTTACTGTTAATGGTTTTAGACTTGGCATGTATTCCCTGATGATTGCATGGTTATGCCAAAACATACCGTAGTAAGAAGACTATTGTGTCACATATTGTTAGTACATTTAGTTGTTACTTGAGATGAAAATAGTAAAAGTAATAATTTTCGTAAACTGTTCAGAAATTAGGCGATTGCAAACGGCCGGTAGCGAAAAAAAAAATCTGCTGTTAATAGAACGTAATCTCCGGACTACAGCAGATTGGAGTAACCTTGCGCGCTTTTCCATATATTTCCTGTGTAAAAGGTAAAGCAGTCCCGTTACAGGCCTGGAGTGGCCCAGAGGGTTCCAGAAAGTTAAGGTTCCCAGATTTCATGACAACGGCACAGGATGGTGGTAATGTTGTCAGCCTTACGCACCGGCCGCCTTTATCCCCAGGAAATGCTCCTGGTACTCCTTTCTGTTAGAGGCTGAGTCGACCCCAGGGCCATAGTGCGATCGGAAGGATTTTATGTCAATAAAAAGTCCAAAGACACCAGCTGGGATCGAACCAGCGACCTTCCGATTTGTGGCACAGCATCTTAACCACTGTGCTACCGCGGTCCCCCATATTTCCTGTGTAGTGTTACGACCATAACCAACATTACACATCACCATTTAAGGCTGCTTCTGTTCCATCGTAATCAGGATCTAATTCAGTTTAATTCAATGGGTATTTATTAACGTGTAGGCCAAACAGTACAAATGCACAAAAACAAAACACTAAACAGAAAAAAATTGATATGGCAGAAAAACGTGATATACACGAAGTGTTGGGGCAAAAACCCTAAAACCTTGAACAACATAGTTAAGTTGATTACAAAATGCCACAGATTAGGGCATAATCTGTTCCAAAAAAGTAACTCTAACAATGATCATCGTATTAGTGTTGTATGATAATCGTGTGTGCTGTTTACACATTAATGTTGTCCAGTTTCTTGCAGCTGTGAGGGGGGATTCCTGCAGCTGGTCGATGGAGCTGAACCCCGTCCTCGACAAGGGGACTCCCAAATCTGCGGCAGCAACGAGCGGTATGCTCCACCCGTGGTGCTTTTCGCTGATCGCGGATCCGCCTCACTGCTCTTCCAGTAAGCAGGCGTAACTAATAGGCCTCTAATTCTTTTTTTTTAAGTGTTCCCACTTCCAGCGTTTATTCTTATTTTTCTCCCGAGAGCGCAGAAATTACATCACGAAGAATGTAATAGCGCGTCCTTTATCTTTTCTCTGCTACCGGCCTGTGTTATACAAACGTGACGCTGCGATTTCGCTGTCTGGTAGTTTTAGGGATACGGTAAATGAGTGGAAGATCTTTGTGAAGGAAGTTCTCAGAGTTCATGTGATACTAATTGAATTTTGTTTTAAGCCAACGTGAGGTGATACATCGCATCTCTATTCTGCAAAAGCAGATGGCTCGTAGCGATAGTCTTTATTTTTTGTAACGTCTCTGTAACTTTGCTGTTTTCTCGAAAGTTACTAACAGATTTGTGTCAAAAAGTATTTTTGTGAGCCTAGGCTCTTTGCGTTCGTTTGCCGAGTAAATAATGTCAGGGATCATACATGAGGTATTTTTCTGTCATGCGAAGACAATTTTATTCGTTTATGCTCAAATTTGTAACATTATGAGAAAGGGGTGGAAGAATTACTTTTGTAACTTTCATATCTTTTATGTAAATTTTCCATCACCAGTTTTGATTCATATTTTTATCACGTGTAAAAACGCGTGACATTCTAAATTTTCAAGATTTCTGAACAAAGAGTGTCCTATAAAGAACGGTCCCTATTTGGAACATTGTCATAAATATGGTACGCGGTTTTGTGCATGCAAGAAAATAACCCAAAAATGCATAACTGTTTAGGAACATATAATTTATTGAATAGCACAAAAGTAATGTAGGTTCTGTCATTAATCTCAAAGTGAGTAAACATATTAAAACTTCCTATCCCAGCAAGGTTTGGACTTAATACCAGTCATGTCAGAAGAAACAGTGCTGGCTGCTTGTTGTCATCTTTGCTACATGTTGTTCCTTCTATTTATTGTGCATATCATACAGTTTAAAGTGGAACCTGCCCATAGAATCTGCACATCTCTCTGCATCATCATTGCTGGATAGCAGTAACCACTGATGCCACACACTTTGCTGTAGTCAGTCCTGCAAGTACCACGCTAATACAGGACTGCATGCTGTAGAATAGAAGACATCAATTGCTGCATGGCTATTGATGATGCTATTTGCCCTGAATATTCATTTCCACGTTCAAAGAATTTTTTCTAATATTTGCATTAATCTTGTGTTTAACATTGTGTTTTAGCATTGGAGAACACACCCTCCGCTCCCAGTTCCTTGCCTACTTCAGCTTTACTGCTTCAAGTAGCATGCAAGGAGCTGGATTCCAGGCACGAGGGGGCAGACGTATTGAACACACAGGTAAATTTTAGGAGCGTTTGCATAATTGCTAAAAGCAACTGTTAGCCTTGTCATGTCTTTCCGTCTGTCTGTCTGCATGAAATAACTTGACTGTCAATGGACAGATTTTCATAAAATTTGATATTTGAGGATTCTTGAAAAATATCTACAGAAAATTCAATTGCCATTAATATTTGGCCAGAATAACGTGTGCTATACATAAACACATATTTTGGAGAACAGTATGTCACTGAACTCCTCTTGTAATGTAAAATGTTTCACACAAAAATTGTAAGGAAAACCAAAACACACATGTTATGTTCAATAGCTATTTCCCCAAATATCGTGCAGTTTTTGAGATCAATATGGGAAAATATGGTACAACTAGATACGCCACAGATGATAGTACAATGCAGCATAGAAAAAGTGCAATTTGCATGGGAATAACTAAAGCCAGAACACAGATACACACTCATTTCTCAGAAGCCTTGAATCTTCAAAATGTCTTCTGTTGCTCTAAAAAGGCCACACTCTACACTTTTTTATTCCAGAATGTGACTGGCTATACCAGGACTTCTCATGTCGAGAGCCTGGATCCTGTGTGCTAGCGAGTCCAGGTTACCCAGGGCTGTATCCTCCAAACAGACAATGCAAATATGTTATTACCACAAGTTCAATCCACACCCAAATCCACATCACCTTCACAGCTTTGCTCCTACCACACAAGTAAGTATAGCTGTCTCAAAGAAGCTGAGAACATGCTACCCGAATGGCATATGTAGGCGCACATGGCTTATTCAGCAATATCAAATGCAACACTTTGACTTATCAGTAGATGTGTGGGTGAAAAAGCACTATAATTCAGAAATGACAAGGTCTTCACTTTTTTGGGGTGTGATGGAGCATTATACCACAGAAAAGCGAGACCTCACATTGCACCAGATGCCTGAAATCACGCACAGAAATAACACGCTTTAGTATCCATGCTGATAGATTTTCTACTTTGGGCAACTTTTTTTTGGCCATGTGATATTAAAACAGTGTATAAATGTAACTGGTCAACACACTTCCTTAATTTCTCTGTAACACTATATTGGTGAATAATTACACAATGATATACAAACAAAACAAAGAAGGATCATATTCTTGTACTAAAACCAACAGCTGACAGCTTGCAAGCAGGATCAGGATAGATCCTGATCCTTCTCGCAAGCTGTCAGCAAACCTGTATTACACATACCATTGTTGTGTGTACAGTGAAAAAGTCCTGTCTGAAACATGTAGAGTTTTATCCCAAAAATAAATTTGAGAATTAGTGCATCTTGTTGGTTTTATTACAAGAATATATCGCGATGCACGTCGTCAAAGAAGGATCAGTTCTGCATGGTATGTCATTACCTTGAACCAGTGTACCGAGATCTGACACACCTGCTCTTCCACCACAGCACACACAGTGCAATAACTCTTCAAGAATACGATGTGTATACTACCATTTAAAATTGCTATTTTAAACATTTAATTTTGAACTATTCTTACAAAAATAACTTGTATGAGTCTTGTATTATTTATAGTACATTTAGCACTTTCTTTTAGCCCTCATGTTCTGGATGCAGTACAAGAACTAGCATGTTAGGTTTTTGGCTTCTGTTTATGTGATTTAATTCTGGCAGTGCTTGTATGTTACAGCCACTGCAGCACAGATTACATAGCCGTTTACCAGGGATCAACACCGTCCAGTCACCTTTTGACTACCCTATGTGGCAACAGAAAAACACAACTGCAGTATTCTGGGCCAAATCTCCTCCTTGAGTTCAGGTAATATTTGCCTGTATAATGAACATAGTTATCTGTGTATACATAAAGTGTGTAGTGGTATAGGTATAAATTACCAACAAAAACACACACACGCAGTCATGTGTGAACACAACACTTTATTTCTATCGGTGCGTACAATTTCTGCAGCAGGCTGTGTGCTTGCTGCTTGTCTATCCCCATCTCACTGTATACTCTTTTCAGTTCTTACTTGCACTCACAACTGCTGTGTCAGGATTTCTGAGGTTGTGGTGCTTGGCTGTTAAATATCCTGGCTATGTGGGTGGGCTAGTCAGTGACGTCTGCCACAGGTACATGAAGGAATAAGACTCATATCTTATTTGTTAATGTAGTTGGTTTACAGGTTAGCCTCATTTATGCATAGTTATTTGATGAGAGGAGCAGGTTTGTCCACAGCATTGGTAATTGTTTCCCAAACTACATGGTGTTACATCACATATAACCATAATGTTAATGTTTACTGACATAAGAACCTCATATCTAGTACAGAATTATATTATGTGAATTTTAGTTTTTAGTTATCTAGTTATTAGGATAAAGTGTAAAAGTGTTAAGAGTTACACACTTGTTCATAGGTTAACTTGATGCATGTGGAAGCTCATGAACAAAATAAAAGTACAATTTGTGTTTAACTTTCAATGTATTTGATTATCAATTTGTAGAATACATGTACTCTCGACTTTAAAATAACATTAAATAAACTTTTATTTTGTCGATGACTTTGGTTTTAGGATCAATATATACCTTATATTTATGCACCAGAGCATCTGTTTGCAGGAACTGCGTTGAATGTAGAAGTTGAGGTTAACAGTTACTCTATCAAGACTATTATAAGAGGCTGGTAGCAAGTGAAAGGCACACAAATTTAAAGAATATACCCTGTGATAATGACATAAGAAAGTTCTGGCACAAATAAATTCCTAAAACTTACACAGACATTTTATGTTCAAAAATGAAATATTGCTGCAGGTTTCATAATGGGAGATACACATTTTACATCAAAACTCTTCATTAGTGTCAGAACATTATCTCACCTTTCTGCATTTAGAGCACATACAGTTAAAACATCCAAAAAAATAAATAATTTTATTTTGTATAACATTGGTTGTAAGTTGTGAGAAGTTAATTTCTTACCAGATGTGTGTTATGTACAGCAGTAAAATATCTTCCACAGTCAGCTCAGACTGCTCATTAGTAGTAGTAGTAGCAGTAGTAGCAGTAATAGCAGAGCACAGGCAGCAGCAGCAGCAGTAGCAGTGGTGGTGGTGTTGGTAGTGCTAAGCATTTTTATCTTGTGGCTGTTACTAGCAATAAAGTGTCTGTGTTGACTGTTGAAAACATTTTATTGCCCTTTTACCGAATCATTATTTCCTCATATGATTTCAGGAGCTTTTAAATGATAAAATTAAGAGAAATATGTGGCATATTTCTTTATTAGCATGATCTTTTTGTGTCAGGTATTAATAGAATGAAACAACCTCAGAACTTATGAGGGTGAGTTGCATTCAAGTCAGTGGGCCAAGTCAAGGGCATGTTTAAAACACTGTTTCTTATTGTTTTCTCAGTTTCTCTGTTTTATTCACATTTCAATGTAAGTTACCATCATAGCAACCATTTTACATCTTTGCAGTTACTCTGACTTCACTAAATAGCCAGCAACCTCATCAATGAAACATACAAACCTCAGTGGTAACAGCAGTGTCATGTGATGTCCATGCATTATTAAGACCTAGATGTCAGTGGCCTGATCTTTCACAGTCCTCTGTTGGACATTTGGACATTGCAATTGAGCAAATAACACTTTTGCTTCATGTCTAACAAGGTCCTGGTTCAAATCTCAGTCATTCCAGACAAATAACCCCTAAAATACTTAAAACTCTGCTACGACTGCTTGCTTGTGCATTGTTTCAGATTCATTATATGCTTTCATCCTGCCATACAGTGCTAAATAGTCTGAACTACTGACAGAATTGTTAAGCAAACCACAAGTCAGTTAACAAAATTATTCATGTACATACATATTTTTATGAGATATGCATAACTAAAACTGGGTTATGTCATTACTCTGGTAGTGTAGATAGCACAGAGGCACACTGGACTCAGCAAACACACTAGCAAACACTTGTGTAGAACAGTACAGTTGACTAGTTGATCAGCTGGTACAGATGACATCACAGCATAGCTTAAAGATGTCATACCAGGTATTGATTCCATCTTGAGAAGACCAGGACATCAAAGGCCCCCTGTTCCTAGACTTCAAATCATGTAATGACACAGTCAGTGCAGGCACACTGTCAGACGATTAAAAAGCTGTATACCACGATCAAGAAAAACTTCATTATAAACTCACAGATGGCATCATACTGCTGCCCAACAATTCCCATTCCTGTGTAGCCCACAGACTTCAGGACCAACTGAACTCCATGCAGCAGGAGTTGCTCAAAGTACCTGTATACAGCCCAGACTTATTGCCATGTGATTTTCACACCTCTTGACCAGGAAAGAAAGCCACCCAAAGCCATAGTGCCATATGTTCATAAATTATAACAATGTGTAGGGGGTTGTGGTTCAGTAATAACATGTAACAGCAAGACCATGCTGCAGCACAAGCACCAAGTAGTCTCCTGCATAATGTACATTTCCAGCATGTTAACTGTGACTGTACATGTCCTTGCAAGTTGCCAGACACTATTATTTTCCATGCCAAATAGATTTTAAAGACAGAGTATTCTGTGTGAGATTTGGAATTCTCATAACTGTGTTCCTCAAGGTTCATCTCCTCTGGGATGCAATGCCATATCAACTGGTAAGCAGTAATGTTTTGTGGTATCACAATGATGCACTTATCTTCACAGTAACTGTTTACTGATCAACATGTCATAAAATTCCAGAGAACTTGATTTTTTAGGACATTTTGTGTTTGCCAAATAACATTAAATATTTCTAATGTGTTCCTTTTCCAGCTCTGGACCCCCTGTCCCACCTTATGATTATAATGGATTCTTGGCATCCCTTGAATTTGTTGAGAAATCATCAAGTACAGAATCATCTAATATAATACCAATAAAGACAACTGAGCCTGGTGTTTTAAGTAAGTTACATGCTGTACATACCTTAATTTATAATTTATAGATGCCCAGAAATTAGGCAACTGTATCATTTTCATGAAGCTTCCATGGTGATGTAATTCAATATAATCTTCTCAGGCTGACAGCTTAGTCAGATGGTTGAAATTAACCTGTTGTCTGATATCAGAAACCTGCTGATGAAGATGGGATCAGTCCCTAGAATGTCGGTTTGAATTAAACAACCTGGCATGGCTTGTGGATCGAGAAGATTTTATGTAACTGTGTTCTAGCCAGGTAGTGTACTGCACTGTTTGTCATTGCACATTAACTCTGTCCCACAGTTGAAAAAATAGCTAACCAAATATTAAGCCTTTTGTCATATGAAACATTTACTTTTCACTTTAAAATTTTAAATGTGGAACTGTGTGAGGATCTTATCATACACAAGAGCTAACAATACCACATTCAATTGTCTTTTGGACTGTTACCAATTTTATGTATATACAGTGAAAGAAGTCATACATAATATAACCATGTTTTGGGGCTGGCTGGCCTGCAAGGAACAAAAAATGTTAAGTTTTAGAGGCATATCTTTCAGTCATCACAGAAAAAAGTTATGGAACCAGAACAAATGAAAGATTTGTTTCAACTGCATATATGTATAATAAAACAGATACATAAATCAAATATCAGAGGTTTAAATTTGAGGAAAAATCATATCTGTGAGTGTGAACGATAATATTGTACACCATCCAATACCAACTTGGCCTTTAGTACTGTATTCACTTCATGCATGGCCACCTTAACATCTCATACTTTATTCTGCATAAATTATACATTCAAGCCCAGCTTTCTCAAGCTGTCTATTTTTCTATGTTTCAGTGGATGGAACAAGTGCTCCTCGTCATGTAACATCAAAACCAGGGTGTGATGTCATATACTATGGCAATGACACAAGATCTGGACACTTCAACAGCCGTTCATTGTCATGGAAACCCTCATGCAACATGACATTTATAGGGAGACCTACAGATATAGTACATGTGTCACTTTTCAACTATATGCTCAGGTTGTTGGTTTGTATCTGTCAGTCTAGTGCTGTTGATGAACTGATTTTTTACACATGTCTGACTTACAAGTGTCTCACTATTCAGTGGCCACATAATTTGTTGCTCTCAAAGATTATTGACTGAAGCCAATATTGAACTCAAAATGCACAGGTACTGAGGAAAAATTGTGCTTCAGTATGCTTCATGCAATGCTGCATAGTCTGAGCTGTTGAAAACATCAGTAAATAAAGTACAGTAAAAGCTGGTTTATCATGGACGTGGATAGCATAGTTGGTACAGTCTCACTCCATGCTTGCCATTTGGGGGATTGAATCCTGGTGGGGGCAAGGTTTTCTCCACCTGTCCAGACCAGTCCTGGGTCCCAACCAGCCTCCTATACAGTGAATACTGTGTCATTCCCAGGGGTAAAGCAGCATTAACCACTCACCCCAATCTAGCACCAAGGTTAAAGAAAGATTAGAGCTATACCTTTGCCTTTACTTTACCTTTTACTGTTAAAAGCTGGTTTGTCAGGCACCTCCAAGACCAAAGGGTTGTCAGATATCACAATTCTCCAAATATATGAACATTATACATAATATGTATGTTCCTGTACCTAGCAACCTCACAAATTGACCTAACCAGTATCTTTGTCTCTTATACATCAGTGTCAATACTAACTTTAATCAGGGCTTCATCAGCATGTAAGCAGTGCAAACAAGTAACTCAGTGAAACAAAGTGATAAAAATAAACTTAATTCTAATAATACGCACTTGCATCAAGTATCTGTTGCGTTCTTCCAGACAGCCAAAATTTCCCTCTGTACAGTACATAGTAACTGGGCTGTGGTCTGAACAACCAGCATTGTGATTCCTGGCAAGGATAGAGATTTTTCTCATCACCACTACATTCACTTTAGCTCTAGCACTACCAGCCCCCTGTCCAATGGGCAGCAGAATGTCTTTCATCAGTATAAGGTGGCCAGAGCATGGATCTTGCCACTGACCTCCATCTAAATCCAAGGCTTGAATGCACGGAATTTTACCTTTGCTCCCTCATATGTCTTCCCAGATGTGGTGTTGAATTAGGCACAGGTACAGTGTAAGGTATTGAAAACTTCAGTTTATCACCTAATGTTTTTTCCTTGTTTCAGGGCACCATCTTGTCAGTCTGTTGTGGAAATATATGATGGTCCAGCTGAGGAAGGTGTAAAACCATCCGAACGATTATGCAGCCCACTTACAAAACGTGCTCGGGATCCTAGTGGGAGGTGAGAGAGCAACAGTCACAGAATGCATATGTTCAGATTAAAGCTGTAGTGCAAAGGTGCCACGTTGAGCCATTTCATTCTGTAGTCAGTCTTACAACAGGTCCACAACCTCTTTCAAAGCCATTCCTCCACAGAGTGCGATGTACTACCTCCTCTTTCAATTTCGCCATCACTTCTATTCTTCCCTCTCTCTCTCCTTCAGTAATGTGTTTTTGGAGGAAGTTCCTATGCAAGACATGACCAATCCAGTTATTCTTCCTTCTTTTTATTGGTTGTAGGATATTCCTCTCCTCCTGGACTCTATATAATATTTATTGAGTCATTTATCTTAATCATATTTCACTTAATGGTATTCTGATTAATTCATTACGCATGTGAATTCAGTCATTAGCCGTACTGTGTTTCCTGCTTCACTACCCTGACTAATCCTTTATATAACATGTGCATTTTCATGCACAAATTAAAATTAATGTGTAACTCCTAAATAATAATGTTAGAATTGCTAGACCTCATGCTTTTACAGATTATTGTGTTGCCAATTAATATAATCTTTAAACAAATCTGCTTCTATGATAGTTTACTGAACACACTTTCACTTTTAATATCTTGGGCCATTCTGTTTTGCCACAGTAAAATACAAATTACAGGTGTGCTCTTATCTTCTTTTGCTGCCTACATTGCACCATTCTTTGATGTGAGCATTTACCTGAACTTCTTTTGCTAAGACCTGTCTTCAGATATGTGAATGGTGAATGTGTGTGCCATGTATTAAAATAATGCAGGTTCTTGGAGCAAAAGACCCATGTGTCTACAGACAACGTGCTGATCATGGTGCTGAGACGCCTTAGTCCACCAGCATCTTCCACAGAAACTGATCCAGAATTTCTAGATGGAGCTTTCCTGTTCCATGATGGTATGTTTCTGCATGAATACTGCAATATCTGAAAGCAAAACTGACATTTATAAATGCAACTGACATAGCAACATTGAAAGCTACACTTTAAAAATCGTATACAATCTCAAGTGATACATTCTAGACACAAGTATGTGATTTAGGTGTCCCAGTAAGCAATAACAGGTCATTTTCCTGTGGCTTGTGATCTAATGTTGTAAGTTCATCATTTCACTCTACAAGCGTGAAAAGAAGCATCTGCTTTTTAATGTGTACCATAAATGTTAACAGACCATATGAAAAGTCCAGTTACATGTTAGTAGAACAAAATTAAAAAATATTTATCTTGAATTATTATAATTAATTTGCTTGTCAACTCAGGTATATGTTAGTAGCATTTTGACTCCATGAACAATACTTTATATCACTGTTTATTCAGGGTTCATTAAACAGTTTACATATGTCATACAATCATCTTCCATCAAAATGCTTGGTTTTTACTGTGAAATATTTGTCATCTTAAAATATTGCATGAAGATCTTTCTTACATGATTATTTAGCATTTACACAAAGAGGTGTTATTATTGTGTCCCTGAGGGTGAGAGCTGTCACAGAAGCTTTATCACATACCAAGCATGAAGCTGCAAGGAATTTAGAATCAGTTTTTCTCCTGCAGTTCCAACATACCTCATTTCACAGCACAGTCTGGAACTGCTGGCCTCCAGCTTTTTGCAGGTGTTAACACCATCTGAAAATTATTTCTCAATAAAAGTTAAAGCTCAGTCCTGAAATGTTAACAATATATCTTTGAAACTTGCTTCTGTTGTTAAAATTAAAGTTGGTTTCACTCCATTTTCTCTTCTTCAGTTTTCCCCAGATAATGTTGGTCCTGTAATTTTTCTTGCACACAGTTTACAAACTTTCCACTCTTCTGTATACTGTTATTTTATATGGCACTGTTGATGGGGGATGTTGTTACAAAATTTTCAACTAGATTTTTCCCCATTTAGATAAGGTCATCCTATTGTGCTGCTCGATCCAATAATTAAGTATAGGGACCGAATGTCACAACACTTAGTAACACATACTTTGCAAAAGTATTGCACATGAACATTCTTCTTTAAGTGAATGAATTTCACAAGTGCACTTGTATTAAGAAATGACTTACGGGTCAGATTCTGTTCTAACTGCTCAGCTGTCAGTAGCAATAACACAGCCACAATATTGACAAAAATGTCCATACATGCTGAGTTTGTATTTTCCTATGCTTGGGTGCCAAATAGATTGACTTGTCTGAATAGTGTGACTCAAGATTTCAGAAACTCATTTTTCATGGTTAAAACTGATTTTCTGAACAGTTAATTCATTTCCTCCCACTGGCTGCGTACAGTGGTTCTAGCTGTCCTGTTGTCTGTTAAAGGACTTCTGGAAGTGTTCTTTCCAGAGGGTGTTTGACAGGAGTAACAATGCCTAGTGTAAGCTTAACTTAACTAGCTCTTTTGTCTAGTGTATTTTTAACTAGTTCCTTTGCTGCATCATTTTTGATAGTATAAAATGACTAGTGTGCATAAATAATTTTTTTTAAGTTGCATAAAGGTAGAGCACCTATACCATGAACTTTGAATTCACGATAATGCAAGTCCCATGAAAACGAATGCCAATGTACCTTTTAAAAGTGTAATAGTAGCAGTGCGACAAAGTTTGAATTCACAATAATGTGAGTCCTGTGGAAACAAACTGCTCTTTCTCATGCATTACTGCAAGCGTTTCTGCAGCAAGGCACACTGCCTTTATTCATTTATAACAAATAGCAGAAAAAACTTGTAGTAATTAAAGAAGTGTCAGTGCCTGCCTTCGTTATCAGTCTCATTCCACCTTTCCAAAAACATATTTTAATTCACTCAAACCATAATGTTTGAATTAAATCTACTGTCTATTCTGACACATGATATTTCAGAGCATGTGGATGGAACACTGCAGCCTGATACTCTCTGTGATGTCGACTACTATGGTCTAAGTAGTCCTTTGGAAGGACGGATCTCAAATCCAGGAACACAGCATCTCTTTTGGAATGTTGAAGGGGCTCTCAGATGCTCACAGCGGTTCTTACCAGCAGCAAATCAGAGTGTTACAATTACAGTAAGCAGTTAGTTTGTAAGTTTGTTAATATCATTGGAGACACTTTTATGGCATTTCTGAAACTTCAGATTGGCAGTATCATGACTTGAAAAGTTTGTCACATCATGTGGAACTCTGAATCTCATTTGCAGATTGTTAAAGGCAATTATAAAACTTATGAGGCACCTGGTAAAGGTCTCAAGTATAACAATTCAGCTTTCATGAAAAACATATTTTTTTTTAATTCTCTCCTGTGATCTGGAATAAAACTTAATGTATGTAAATGAAGACACTACCCATTTATTTACGCAAAAATTATAAACGTCATGCAACTATGATTGTTTATGCAGTTGTGTATACAGTATGAATAAAAGTGTTTTGTGCACTGATTTGTTCTTTATGCTGTAATTCAGCAGAGAACGAGAGCAAAATTAACAAAATTTTACTTTTCCTTTTCATGGGTGATATGTCGAAGGACATACAGAGTAGCCATCTTATTTCTCACGCATCTGCACACAGGCTCTAATGTTAATGAACCACCAATATATTTCATTATTCATTATTACAATTTTATTGTATTGATATTTATGTGATGTGGGATCCCATAATAAACACAATGATATGCTATATGTTCTGCATGTAACTGCATTTTACTTGCAGTTAAGCCTCATATCAGCCCCGTGATTGATTGTTAAATCCACAACATGTAGCGATTAAGAGTGAGAAAATATATTTTGTGTTTTGACTGAAAATCTATTATCTTTTGATTAGGTTTATAAACACCATGGGATGTGCTTGGTCAAGTTAAATGAGTTGTATTTGATCATATTATCCTTTAACTCAGATATGTATTTTAATTTTTAAACCTCTGAATACTGTCAAGCCTGGCCTAGTTAAAGTTTGAACATTCATCCAGGTGTCAACATTGGCTAGACTGTCCCCTGACCCCCACTGCCATACACAGTGTGGGGATGGAGGATGTCACTGCGTAGCAAAGCTACTTCCTCTCTCCCAGATGGATCATTTGCTACTAGTAACTGATTCTGGTCAGGCTGTATCCTGCCTCTGTGGAGATTTTCAGGTTAGTAAATTTCAGTGTTGAAATACAAAGACTATATCTCTAATATGCACTGAATGGTACAGACAGATTTATAGATCTATATTTTCAACTAATTTTGCATCATTACATTACCAGAAACCTGTCATATCACAGAGTGTGTAACTGAAAGTAATTTTACTTCTAATAACTTATTTTTAAAGCAGAAATCACAGACTTTAGTTCCAGTTACTTAGAATCGTGTATTCCTTAAATAAATTTTTAAAGTTATTTGTACTCCTTCATTTACCACATGTATTATCATGCTCCTTACTAAAATTTTACCTCCTGAGCTAGCCATTCTTCCATGAAAACTTGATTTTAAACTTACTTCATTTGGGATGAAAGAAGAAGTTAAAAGCAATCTAGTCTCTGTACATTTTGAGTTTTGCGCTCTGACATTGCACTTCCCATATGTCGGCAGTTTGATGACATCTGCAGGGAAAAGTTACATTTATGTCAACAGGTTGGAACAGCATGTTACTTGAGTGGACTGGTAATGGCAAAGACTAACCTTCAACCTGTTGAATTAACAGTGTTAGCAATGAAAGTATTAAAATTTTCTTCAGCTTTACTAGGTAGAGGATATGAATTACAAAGTAGGGTTGCCCTGCGAATGTCATGAAGTTGTATGGAGAAGTAGAGGTATAATTCTACCCATTCTTAACCTTGGTACCTGACAGAGGTGATGAGTTACAATGTTACTCAAAACGTGCAGGGACAAGGGCAGAGCATGTAGCAGGCTTTGGAAAGAAAAATAGTGTTTACAAATTTTCAGTCATAAAACATGAATTAGAAGGTCTTTAGGAATGAAATGAATCTTCATAAACCACAAAAAGTTGATGTGGGATAGATTTATCTGGCTAGGTTGAAGATCAGTGGTGGGCTCTCGCAAACACAGTAATAGTCCTTCACATTCTATAAAGTGGAGGAATTTCGTGAGATCTGCCTCAAGGTACAGTTTTTGCTGTGTTGAGACACTTAGTCAAATCACAAAATGTTCCATGAAGACAGGCTGCAGCATAGAGATTCATGCCATTGATTTCCAGAAAATGAGGAAAATCTAATCAATCCACAACAATGGTTAAGTGTAAAGAAAGTCTGAGAACCATGAATAAATACATTCTAATAATTAAGTTAATGACATGCTATTACTGATAGCTCACTGAAACATCCACTGAATCCAAAAGAATTAATAGTTTAGATTAGATTACATCTGAATTTAATATTCCCCAGCTTCCAGAATATTACAGTAAACATATTAGCAAGTTTGTGAAACATTCCAATGTAATGTCATAAAAGGTATTAGGTAAAATTCCCTTAAATTATGTAATTTTGAAGACTTTAACCGTTTTTGTGATGAGTTATTATATTGCTGCATTCTAGTGATAACCCTCTTCTGATATGAATAAATTTCAATGAATTTGTGTGAAGATCTGATAGGGATATTATTTCAGTTTTATATGCTAAGCGTAAAACTACATACTTAATGGCAGTGGTTTTGTTGCATTCCAGCAACAATGGCTTCCAGTGAGTCTACGCAGCTGGTCACCTTTAAAAGTTGTCTACTCAGTTGCACATTATAGCTGGAATATGAAGGGATTTGTGTTTAAGGCAACATACACCTTTAACAATGATGCAGTGTGTGGACACAGGACAATCACACAAACTACAGGTAACTTTAGAATGAGTAGAATCTGTGAGGAATGTTGTCTTATGGAATATGATGCCATATAGTCTGCTAGAAATCTACTTTAATTTCTCAACAACACTAATAAATTTCTACCAGACTACAACACATTACATTACAGGAGACAGCATTCTTCATATTTACCACTGTCAGCACCTCAAAATCTGTCCAGTGTACACTGTTTTATTCTGTTTGCCATCAGATACAGCAGGAATTAATCATTTTCATTCTCATATCCAGAACTGATGTTGTACATGAGATAAAAATACAATATATGGTACTAATTTGACATTCAGGTGACCGTGCATCATGTAAATTCTTATAATAAAACCAACTAGATGCACTAATTTCTCAAACTTATTTTTGGAATAAAACTCTACATGTTTTGGATAGTCCCTTTGTCCATCATCAGGAGTTTTGCACTATACACACACACAGCAATGGTATATGTCATACTGAAATTTCACAAATGGGTAAAATTACTCGTGTTTATATGCATACATTGTAGTTAAAATTGTACAACATGTTGTAGATAAAAATTCTATATTATATAAAAAGTTAAAATAGTAAAATATTCCAGAAAATGCGACATATTTTACTATTTTAACTTTTTATATAACATAGAGTTTTATCCACAACATGTTGTACAATTTTAACTACAATGCACACATATTACACTAGTAATTTTACCCATTTGTGAAATTTCAGTATGATATACACCATTGCTATATGTACAATGCAAAACTCCTGATGATGGACAGAGGAACTCTCCAAAACATGTAGAGTTTGATTCCAAAAATAAATTTGAGAAATTAGTGCATCTAATTGGTTTTATTATAAGAATATGGTACTAAATTTAATATAACAGCGTGGTTTCAAATGTTAAAAAATTCTGATACCATCCATAGTCCATTACATTTAATAAGTTGTATTCTTTCTTATGGGTGATTCCACGGCATTTGGATTTTATGTGCCGACACTTCGGAACTATATTCACAACACAGCGAAAGTTCGAAATGAAGAATTAGTAAGTTCTCTGGCTCAAAAATTGTTGTAATCACCATGAATAGTACTGATAGTAGATGAAATGTTCAGGTATTTAAAAGATGGACAATTTACATTAAACTTCTTGTCCCAAAGAATCTGATGTTTTAATTCATTACTTATTGCTTCTCCATCACCATCTCCCACCTCCATCTCCTACTAACCATAAGCGTAACTGTAGGTATTGTGAAGTAAACAAATGTGAAATGCAGTGTACTAGGTCTGACAATTAAGTAATAGGCCTCATATTTTTGTGCAGCAACTTGCAACATTAGTGAATTAGCATACTTTAAATTGCTTGACTACAGACATGATTCGTTATTTTGTGTGGGTTCATGGGATCTGGTTTTTTCATGGTAACATTAATTGTTGTTGGTGCAACATTTTGTGTATTCGTCCAAAACATAGGTTATAGATGATTAGAATGAAGAAACAGCATTCAATTTTCTACAAATTCGGGGGAAAAATATTGCTCTAACACCATATGTGGATTTATGTGTGACAGGCTTCCTCTATGACTTCTGACTGTCTCAGTTGACTGTCTTTGTATTGTTTTGTATGACGTGCTTTACATCAATTTAGAGCCTTGGAGCTCTCAAGATATTACAAAGCGACAAATTATGTATGTATGTATCCAAACTTTAGAAATAAACTGAACACTGGTGATCAACACTTGACTGATTCAGTTTTACTAATACAGAACTTTAAATAAACACCTTTTTTAATTGTACCAACTTAATGCACCATGTTTATTCCTTACACACGTTTACTGTACTTCTCCTACATGTTTCGGTGCCGTGTGCACCATCAACAGGGAGAAGTAGTACGCCATTCACTTAAAATCAGATATTGTCATATAGCCCACAATAGACAACATCTATAAAAGCCAACAGTATACACACATTTCATATACAAGGAGATTGTAACCAGTGATTATCAGGGTTTTTTAACAAACAGTACAGCAGTGCCACACTTATGATTTGAACTACTGTACAACTATTATAACTCCAACATATGTACAGTTGTTCCTTTTATAATATATTTATGGCATAATTGTTATAGGAGCCATATTTAACAGCTTAACAACAGTATATGGTTTTAAGTAAATGGCATAATGGTTCTCCCTGATGATGGTGCACAGGGCACCAAACATGTAGGGGAAATACAATAAATATATGTAAAGAATAAACATTGTGTGTTTAGTAGGTACAATTAAAAGGTGTTTACTAACATAAGAATGCATGGAATGGAAAAACTTCAAAAAACCTTCAGTCTCCAATGGAAAGCTTTAGAGTCTCAGAGCCTGGGAGGGTATGCATGCTGGAATCCAAAGTCAAAAACAGACTGATCCGGCTTTTTGTATCAAAAGAATTGCCTGTTCTTCCACATCAGTCAACTAAACATTTAGCCTTACATTCTTGATTATATGTGGCACTAAACTCATTGATAAGTACCAGAGTTTGGGCTAAACAAGTGGATTTTGTATCAAGAAAATGCACTTTCCCGAAAGTGAGTAAATTGTATATTCGCAGTGTATTCTGTTTATTCCAACTAAGTACATATACATTCATTGCAAAAGAAGATGTCAACATTTATATAGATGTTTGTTTGCAAACTGCAGATGTTTTTTTGCAAATTGAACATAAACAGAACCACTTGTAAAGAAAATAAATGTACAATACCTGTTATACTTTTAGCATTTATATTTTATCTGTGTTTTATCTACTTGGTACTCGAATTTTATTTTGCTTATGCACATCCACAATGACATTTTGTATCAAAAATATAACCCGCTTTATCATTAATCTCCCTAAGAATGGCCTCTGTAGGCCAAAACATGTAGGAGCGGAGAAATTAGTACAATGTAACAAATATATACAGAGGGTGCCAAAAAAAAAAGTATACACATTTGAAGAAAGGAAAAAAGTGTATTAAAATTGTAATACTCAATTTATACCAACAACAAAAGATGAATACAAGTCACATTTGACTTCTGCAATTACAAGAGGTGCTCAAAGCGGTTACCATCAGTGTCTAGACACTTCTGATTACAGCGAACTACTGCTTGAGCATCTCTTAAAATGTGTGTACAATTTTTTGGCACCCTCTGTATATATGAATATATGTGCAGTTGGTTAGAAAACAGTAAAATATAACATATTATTAATGTATCGCGTGGAACACAATACAACATTAAGAGTAATTCTCTTGTAAATGATTATGTGTGTCTCGAATGTTATTTTTGAATAACATTTTCAGGAGAGATTTTGTCCAGAAATGTCTCTTCTGTAAATATGACCTTAAACTACTACTACCACCAAGAATGCACATGGCTTCTGGACTCCAGAGTGGAAAGGCAACTAACAGTTCAACTGGCAACCCCTCAAAATCGTGAGTCATAGTACAGAATGCTATATGACACCATTCAGGTACAAGAATGAATGGGAAACACTAACAAAACAGTGATAATTTCTTCTTTTATTATCACTCAAACATTTTATTGATTTTACAGATATCACAACACTGAATTTCTAACTTTCATAACAACTACGATGGAGAAATAAAGAACACCTTATGAAGTACTTTTCCAGTGTTTTATAAGTATAGTTACAAAGTACCTTCTGGTCTTGAAAAAAATTACATTCCTACACTATTTTCGGATGCTGAATGTGCATGGTCACATCAGCAGTGTTTTACTGCAGACTTTGTTATAAAACTGAACCATACTGGACACCAGAATGAGATTAGTGACTTTTAAATTTATATCAGCAAACCTTGTGTTGCCTCTTGTAATATATGTGTACTATACCCATCTGCCAGTATGGAGTTCCAGTTCTGATTTGTGTTGAAAACATAAATTTCAAGTTTCTTTTTTCAGAAGCATATTCTCTCTGATGTTACAGGATCAGTATTCTGCCTGACAGTCACCAAATTATGCAAAAAAAAAAAAAAAGCATTAAACTTCGTGTGTTACCTTTACTTATTTATACTGCCTACTTCAGATTGCACACACCAATTTATTTAATCCTGTTGCCTAATCCATACACATAAACATCCTGTACTAATAATATGCAAGCAAAAGTTTATCTGAATTTCCTGGTTATTTTATATTTCTCCATGATATTTCTTGTCCTGTATGCTGTATATAAGTCCTTGTGCATGCCATGAAGATATATGGGACAGCATAGGTGGTCCCATGCATTCTTAACCTTAGCACTAATGTTGATTAAGTGTTCTAGAACTTAATAATTAATTCCTTTCAAGACTTTAACAGCAGTTGACAAAATAGATGACTGCAGCACACACTTATGAAAATACAAAACCACTAATATTGCAGACCATTAGTAGCTTAATGACTAGTTTTTAAGTCAGTGTCACCCATTCTTGTTACTGTACCAAACATTGTTCTAGATAAGGCAAAATTCCTCTAATCTGACATCTGATAATTAGGAAATCTTGATAATTCAGCACTTGAGGTAACCAGTCCCAAGACCAGAAGTTTTGCATTTTACCAGAAATAAGCTTTGTCATCAAAATGGGGAGATCTCAGGGACATATTCAAAAAGAACTCCAAGAATGTCAGTACATCAACTGTTGTGGTATCTCCTGACCCCTTGTGTCCTACTCCAACTTCTTCAGCTATAAAGCCTCCAGCAAACACAGCAGAAGAGCCTGATGACTCTGAACCAACTGCTAAAGGAGATATGTAAATGGAATACTCCTCTGATTAGTTGTACAGCTACAAGTAGAGGAGCAGTAACAGAAATGACCTGTGACAACTTACATCAGTATAGGCAACATCTGATAATCTGGAATATTCCATAATTTGACCCTTACCCAGTCCCATGCAAGTTGGATTAACGGAATTTTGCTGTAAATTATTGTAGTAATAATTAGAGTATTGACTTCACAGGTCCATGTACAGCCTGGAATGTAAGTGTCCATGAGTATGAAGAAAACAGAATGGGTGGTGTTGGCCAGCTACTCCACACATTTTGCCCACGTGATCATAGTAAAGAATATTCACTGCCTTGGAAAATGAATACTGTGTTACTTAGGTGAGATGTGATTCGTATGTTCATTAAACAGTGCATGTTAGAAATATCTGTAAATCTGTGCTTTAAATCTTGGTAATTAACCAACTTAAAGCACAAATTCTCAACCTGTGCACGGGACGGCCACCTACAGGTGTGATGATACCAGATGCTGTATAATACAATTTTGACCTCCTGATGATTAGCACGTAGTGCTCAAAACATGTAGAGGCATATAATTAATCTTATTATAAAACAATAATTTGTGCATTAAGTTGGTTAATTACCAAGATTATACTGAGATGCGCTGTCAGCAAAACATCAAAATCTGTGCTTTAGAGTTGCAAGTTGTTATTATACACAGACTTAAATTATAAAGTCAGGATATCTTGAGTAGTTAGTTTGGAAGGATATAAGAGCAAGTGGGTATGCCTTGTTTTATGAAAATCTCCAAGAATTCACATGAATAAAACGACAGGATTCATTAAAAACTTCCAGACAGTCCTAACTTGGAACCTGCATTTCAAGTACTGCAGTCAGTAAAGCAACAGACTGAAGACTTAGTGGTTAAAGTCTGATACTCAGCAAGATGTTCTTCAAGTAGGAGTCTTCTGGATTGAAACTTTGGCAACACATCTATCAAATCTAGCAAGATCCATTTTTCTTGTTTACAACATCTACAATAGTTCTGGGCCCAAATCCTCCTATTCACTGGGTACCAAGGGCTCTTCTCTTGGATGTAAAGACAGCTGCATTGTGGAACTGACATTTTACCTCCATCTAGTGTCGAGGTAAAGGATAAAAGGTTTTGTTTTCACACAGTATACATGCCCAGAGATGGGAATACCTTCATAAAGGGAAGTGTTTCAAATTTGTCACAACCTGCTCATGATAGTACTATACAGGGTGTCCCAGGAGGAATGTGCCAGACTTCGGGAGAGTGTTCCTTATGTTAAAGTATACCGATATAACCCAAAACACCTATATCCAAAGTTGAACGGTTACGGAGATAATGGCC
>Ga0123354_10002049_pt1 | contig 25962 bp, 14 predicted proteins | sample TergutLab28metaG_2_FD_97872 | JGI IMG/M metagenome (GOLD analysis project Ga0123354, IMG submission 97872) | Labiotermes labralis P4 segment gut microbial communities from Petit-Saut dam, French Guiana - Lab288 P4 | ecosystem: Host-associated > Arthropoda: Insects > Digestive system > Gut ...
TCGCCACTCACATAAATTATAAGTCACAAAGAAAGAAATAGGCTGAATGCGCAATTCCAAGGAAAAGTAGGGGAAGGTGGGGGGGGGGGGGGTGCGGTGCAAGATATACACGGACGTTAAGGATACATCTGTACGGACCTGCGAAAACGGGAGGATAGTTGCATATATCTGACAGGAAGAAGGTGAAGCAGGCTGACAGCAGTGTTCGGATGCTACTGAATCTAGGTTCGACCACCAGCTTAGCTGTCGGGGATAATATCGCAACTATTGGACCGGTAAAGCTTTCGATTTTATTTTGGATACGCGGTTGGTAACTCGGCCGCAGAACTGATACGGGCTTCTAGAGGATATTGTGTTGATGTTGATATAACCAGTTAAAACACGTAATAATAGTTCCCGACAAGCCATGGCCAATACCGTTTATTTCGAATTCCTTTACACTTTTCATCCACGGTCATCTTATGATTTCATTTTACGTTACATAATGCCTGCAGAACGTACACAATTTTTAATGACCTCGATTCCTTCTGTTTTCCTTTTATCTTAGTGTCTTTCGAAACAGCAGTGATGAAGATTCAAGTCTTCTGAGATGTTACGCCGTGCCAAATGGTAAACTGTTAACAACGCTTCCAAGGAAGGCCTAATTATTTATCAGGGGACGAGGTGAAACACCTCACAAGCCTTGAATCTACAGCACTAAAACTGAAATTTGTTGAACTGATTCGTGTGAACGGAAGTTAGCTCTGAGCTACACTCTTATTTTTTGTTCTCTTATTCTACATTTTTCTGTCTTATTCTCATGTCGTTGGACAATTATTAATGCGGTTCTACGAAAGTCACAGTTTAAGAAACTGGCACTGATATCAAAAGTTCAATAAAAGGATCTGGCAGTATCGTAAAACGACGTAACAGACTCAAGCCTTAATCCGAGTAACTTACCTTCTTCTCTGATGACACGTTTCACTGTACTTATAGGACCTCGTTATATGTACAATTACATAAGGACTGTGCCTTACTTCTTGCCTGGGCTGTGCTGGCAGCTGTTTGGCTGCCATGGCCGCAGAAAAGCTAAGCCCTGATGGCAGACAGGACAGGCAATGTGTGTTGTCTGGTACATTGAGGAATGTGGGGCGCTGAGGCCTGTACTGGTGGTGAGGCTCACCCAGAGGTTCTCCTCTGCTGGCGGAACCTCCCACAGCCAAGTTGCTGGCTGAGTAGGACGACGGTATCGCTTGTACGTTTTGGCTGGTCCGGATGTTAGATGTTGATGATGAGGTTGACATTCCCCGAACTGGACTGGGAGATCGGCGTACGTACACGTGCAACATGAATGCTTTTCGAGTTACAGCGCCACACACGAAAGGTACTGCAGTTGAATGTGTCAAGACGTCTTGTTAAGAACACTGCAGGACGGTGCTTCGCACGAGAGGTGGAGTATTTCAGGATTATCCAGCGCGCAGGAAATGTTTCCGTGCAATGTTCCGTTAATGACCTTGCAGGTAAAGACAATTCACAAACTGAAGAATCGCTTCTTGTGACCTTGCAGGATGATTCCGCGCAAAAAGAAAACGACACTCTGAGAAACTCCTATGTTTTTTTAACGATTCAACACGCGAAGGAAAGGATTATTCCGGAACTTCCTGTTAACAGTTTCCCAGGTGATTCGTCATAAAGCGGAGAGAATGGTTCTTATAGAAGTTCATATTTTTTTCACCTTTAAAATAATCTACCACACGAAGAGAATAACGTTGTACATTTATGTTCTTGTGACTTCCTGTTGCTGACTTTGTATCGTATGTTCGAAAAGAATGAATACGATTTAATTTACACTATAGACAGGAGAATTGTTATTTCTTTGGGTTAATTAATAATGATTAGTTACAAATTCTTTAAAGAATGTTGTCACATTTGTCTTGAAACGCGAGTGCTTCAAGCTGACGTTCCTTCCTCTTTGACGGCACTTTACTTGATTGCAACCAGACTGATAACGCATATGAACTGCAAGCTGGGCAAGCGAGAGAAGACTAGTGTACTCTTGTACGGTATCAGGCACACTGACATGAAAAACCTTCAACGCAAGGAGTTTATCAGCGGACCCCTGCTGACATTTTGACTTATTGTACAAACTCCGTGGCATTTGAAGAGTCCACATTATGCAGCCATACGAGTGACATTTTTTAACCTTTTTAAAGGGCAGGCATTCAAGCACTCGTGAAGAAGATTGGTCTGTTGTATGTGTCGTGCATGTGCACAGATGCATGCGTATTCTTCGTGGATTGCGAGCTTTTATTCAGTTACGAGCTGCGTTGTGTTGCTATTCCCTGCGAGAGCCGTAACATATTTGTGTTGCTCATTTGTTTCTTACGAACGTCACGCCTTTACAAAGCGTGATGATAGGTACTTGACAGCTATCAGTGTGATTCAGACTGCTGAATAATAGATGGCAGATTGAGCAGCTGGTACTGGGTAGGAAATACGAGTAGTCGATAAAGTGACCAAACTACGGGATAGACAACTGAAGAATTGCTCGACTCCCGGCAGGGATACGAGCGTTCAGATCGGCTCCGAGGCCCTTCCAGCCACCTACTGAATGGGTGAGTACCTGGTGATCTCTAGCGGACGGGGCGTGAAAGTGGCCGGCCATTCATCCCCATCTCGTACTACGGTTAAAGCGAAGCTGTAATTCCGTGCCCCATGGCATGCACAGGGATATCTCTACATAATGGGCTGGAAAACAGGCGCTTTCTGTACTGTTTTCCTTATCTCTTTGACCTAAGAGCACCTATTAGCTTCGTCATGTCGGTCGGTCGGCCTGTCTGTCTGTCCGCATGTATAAACTTGGCTGCCACTGGACGTACTTTCGTCAAATGTCATATTGCGGACTTTTATGAAAATATGTCGATAAAATCCAAATTTTATTAAAATCAGCCAAAAATGTCTACTTTTCACAGAAGAACTAATATCATGAAAGTTTAGTCAGTCGGTTAGTTAGTAGCTTAGTAAATTAATTACGTCATTGGTTTGTAAGTTCGGTAGTAGTTATATAGTACAGAACTGATATATACAATTACAATGAATCCTACGTCACCATCATGATACCGCCTCAAATCTCACGGTGTGGCAAGGACAGGTATGCAGTGGCCGAACCTGAGACACATCGCTACGTGACTGATAAGCACGCACAAGCTTGAAAACAAGGGCGTATGCTGTTCCTTCTAAGAAGCACCACGCACATGTGATGACCTCAGATATTGTCACAGCTTGTTTCTTAACGAGCTAACGAAGACAGTTTGATCACAAGCAGCTAGACATGCACTCAGTATGATAACCATATTTTGTGTCCTTTGCACGAAGTTTGCCTACATGATCTACCAAACTGTATTGGTTTTTTAATAGTTTGGTAATGGCGATGTTCGTATCCTGACTTGTCCGGTTTCCTTTCAGTTACGCCCCCAGACCTGACCCGATTTATTGCTGTGCAACAGATTCAAGGCCAAACCGGAAGTGATGTAAGCTTGCAGCTGTTTCATAAATCTAATGATTAATAATACCAATGCATTTATTTTTATTGTTTCTGCTTTCTGTTAATTACAATTATTTATGCCAGATGTCGACTAAGAGAAGACACCGATGACTGCCTAATTTGACGAAAAACATGGATTAGTGCCTGACTTTCTCGAGACGCGTGGAAAGGTTCCACAGCATAAGGAAAGTGAAGACTATTTTTCGCTGGGATGATATCAATATTCGCTGTCAGAGAGGTCTGCTATGCTAGTTTGAGTCGCGGTATCCATATGAGGTTTTTCTGTGTGAACCTTGTATTTGCAGAAATATTGAACTGCGCAGTTTCATAATTGAACTGCGTGTTTAAGAAGTAAAGGTTGTGCGCTGGCGAGACTGGAGTGCCACAGATACATTAATTTTTTTATTTCTGCGATTATTCATTGGCCTTCTGGTTTAAATAATAGATGCAGGGCCGCCATGAGCGGGTTCGGGCACTGGTAACCCCCCCCCCCCGCCCTCCGAGGAAGGGCGGACCGGCTAAAAATCTTTACACTAAATCGGAAGGAGTAATTCTAAGTGTTGCAGAGTGAATTGGGCTTGGTTTGAGAGGGTTAATTTGTACAATGATTCTACAGAAAAATACGAAAACATTTGCAAGACAGTCGGAGCCCGAGTTCCCTTTCGGACGGCCGGGCCCCCGTTATTTGTACCTCCTTCCCCGCCGTGTGTCGGCACTGGTTAAATGTTCTGTGTTGGAATGTGGCTGTAAACCAATTCATGTGCACAGAACACATGCGCTATACACTTTTTTGTTTCCTGAACTGTAACATTTATACCAAATATGAATTACGACAATAATCCTTGAAAGAGATGTTTTCAAGACCTGGCACCTGTAATTTGAGTATGCTGTCAGAATCCCTGAGCTTCTGTCACAGATCACATTAGCCTCGTTTGGACTCAAGAGACCGATGGTGTACTTCAAGAAACGAGTCTCTTGTAAAGTATGTGTCGTATGCAACGATATGTTTTTTCTACAGTCACATTCCCATTCAGGGCCCCAGCCAGCAACAATTCACTGAAAAATAACAGAAATACCTGCTTTTCTTGCACTTCTAGACTCGCCCGCGCAGTACAAACAACTTTTGAAACACGTAGCTGAATAATGTAGTAAGAGCTCAATGGAAATGTGTATTTGTGCTAAGTCCATATACCCCCCCCCCCAAAAAAAAAATCTACCGACACCAAGACTCAAACTACTGTAGCTGATCACACCAACAGCAATAATGGATACCCAGGGGCTGTACTGCACGAGCATTTTCGTTGTGCTGTGGAACTTAGTCACACGTCTCGGAAACGACGCTTCCTTCAGGTTAGCAAGATATGTTGTTGTGTTTGCTGAATAGGTAGTGATGCAAAAGACTGTAATTAGTGAAAGGCCAAGGAAAGCCACATACGGACAGATAGGAGGAAATAACGAATAACTGGAATTACATCATCTACAAGTTTACATTCCTTATGGTTTTGGACTTGGAAAATTTTAAAGCGTTTGGTTTCTGCTGAACTGGTTGTAAAGGCACCGCCTGCTGTGACACAAAAAAGAAAGAATGAGTGGACTACTGAAATAAAATATCTTGGAGTGACGGCAGATTCAAAACGTACACACAAAACACAAGTCGCTTGTTTTCTGCACAATGCAAACTGCAGCCAGAGACGAATATTTTCCACCGCTGATATTCATATGGCGTTGTTTCAGGATTTTGAGCAATATGATCCCATCAGTAATGCATATCCGTGTCCTCGATTCCTACTTCCAAGATAGCCACTATGAGATATGAGGCTCCCATAAACAGTATACGTTACATATATTGTTTATGTTTAAATTAACAAATATTTAATGCTAACAAATTTAATAAAACACAATAACACAGGCCAGCAGCTACCATAACCAACGCATTTATTGGTAACAGGAGCACCTACTAGTAATTAGCAGTATTTGCTCCTTCAATTACTTGGTTCCTACTCCTGCAAAAATATTACAAGCTGCCAGAATTCTGTGTGTATCCCATATGCCGACGGGTCACGTGGGTTTGGGTCAGGATTCGCGAACTTGAATGCTGGACTGCTGGCTGAAAGTCAGTTGCATCCGGAAGGTCCCGCAAGTTAACATGAACGTTTCCAGCACTTCCTAGTTGCTGAATAACCCCTTCCCCCATCTCTTTCTTATTGTATTTTCTCCATGACAAAAGCCGCAGACAGAGCAATATGAGCATGGCCTACGTCAGGGTTACAACCCAGTCGAGTGTCGTCCTCTGGAATTTTGGGAACATTCGAAACTTAAAAGACAAAATATTTAGAATTATTCCAAATATTAATAACATTAATAAAAATAATGAAACATTTTTTTTTCTTTCACACAGGAGTTTTTAACAACTTCCTCATTACCTGGTTGTCTAAGACTCCTTGACATTTACAGCTTTCGTGGGGGAGAGACTCACGAAATTGTTCTCGATGTTATCGACACCGACTTTGGTGATGGTGCCAGAGCAGTCTCCGAAACGGTAATTTTTTCGCTAGTCACTAACGAGGCTCAAGGGCTGAAGAGTAATTTCGTGAATCCTTCCAACACGCCACCAACTGAACTGCAGCTTACTGATAACAAACAATGAACCTGCAAAGTCGATACTGACGTCAATATATTGATGGTAGGGGGAACATTTAGAGACCCTCAACGAATGTATTTATGTTGTGATGGAACCAGGCAGCCATTTCAAATTTCCTGAGCGCCATTGTGGGGCACTAGTTCGAGTGAAAGGTAGGAACTGCTTGAGTCCCTTCTAGAGAGTTCGAGAGGATTTGCTTCTAAAACGATTTCCTTAACGTTGCACCATACGTTTCTTCGTGACAGTCACTCACCTTTCGACATGGATAATAATGACAACTTGACGGAGTTGCCGGAGGGTGAGACCAGACTTGATCGGCAGGGTTGGTTCGTGTGTATTATATTTAGTGGTGAATGCAACTCGATCTGGTCAAAATAGTCTCTGACTACCGGAATGTGTCGAGTTTTTAATTGTAATACACGACCACAACCGTTCCGGGTTTTCTATACGGCATTTCTAATTTTATTATGGTTAATCGCATTGTAATCCTTCACTTCTACGATGGCAGCTTTCGTATGAGTATTCTGACACTCGCATCTAACGACTTGTGTAAGCACAAGTGTTTGCTAAAGTCAGGGTCCACTCCTGTATTATAGTCATGAATACACATCCATTACGCGTAGTTGCAAGCGTGTGTGTATTTAACGGCATGCAGCTTTTGTCTCTCCCAGCGAAAAACGTGATGACAAGGACCAACAGTAAACACGAAGGCGACTGGGGCTCTCCTGGGTATTCGAGAAGCAACTTACAGAGCGGTACGGGTATTCGTAGAAAACGTACGCCCTATCACATCTCCTTCTGCTCTTTTGTCAACTTATTTAATAACCTATTAAGTGAAGAGTTTGTGTGTGCGTGCGTAAGAATCGGACGCTCCACCAGGAAATTTGGTGAGACACATGGGATACAGGTTCGTTGCACTTCTGGAACATTCACTGCGCTTATTCGATTTCAAAGCGCCGATGCGAAATTACAACAAAGATGCAAAGTACGTCCGGAAAACCCTCATCAACTGATAAGACAGAAATACAGTTATAATTAAAATTTGTACCCACCTGACATTTCTACACCACCAGCTGACAGTTGCACACCAGCAGCAACACTATGAAGAAACTATATTTTTTCCCCTTTTGTCACACGCGTTTCTTGTCCATCGCCCCATGTAAAGTTTTATAATGAACACTACAAACAGCGATCATGAATTTGATTTTCTCCTGTTCGTATTGTCACACAATGCTGAAGTACACGCGACCAGCAGATGCACACATGGACGGGAATATACACCCTCACGCTTACACGCAGACCAGGAGTCGATCGATGTTTGGCCTGGCTACGGTGTGCACTCCCACTCTCATCGCAGTCTTCACGGCACTGGCTGCGCTTGGCTCGTGTGTCGCACTGCGTGATCGTCAATTCAGTGCGCATATTATTTCCCAGTACCAGCTATTTTGCAGAACTGGATAGGCTAGTGGAGCCTAAGATCATCAAGCTGACATCAACAACACGTAACGATAACATAACATTGAAGTATGGAACGATAAGCCCCGAATGGCAGAGGGTACAGCACTTTTTCCACTTTCACAACTTCACAAGTGATCCTAATTCTCACAACCAAACTCTACCCAACGGTTATGTTCTTCCGCGTGATGTGTTAACTGTCATCTTCCAGTAATATATATATATATCTTATTTTGTAATTGTATTTCTTATTTTCTAATTTTGTTTCCTATTCTGTAACTGTAACTATGTAATACTTGACAAGTTCAATATCCAGCCTTGTATGGATCTGACGAACGCACAATAAATACAATACAATACAATATTACGGGGAGCTGAAAGCCGGAATTTCCATATTTAACCGCGCAACGCCCAAACATTTCTATTACAGAGCACCACATGCTAAACCACGGATTTCACTTATAACAATACTGCTAGGTATTTTGTCGGCAATTTATGTGCGTGGCTGTTCCTCCGGCGCCTTTGTTTACTTGATTAATTTCAAGGTCTGAGTGAAAGATGTGAACCTGAGAAATTCAGAACCCTTTATAGACGAAAATCAAACTGAATTGTATCTATTCAGTTCATACCCCACAGTAAACACACTAAGCCTCATTTATTTTAAAAAAAATCATTAGTTTCTGTAGTATAGGGAAGTAATCGCTGTTTGTTCCGACAATGGTATGAAATATACAGATATGTTGTGTAGGAGATGTAAGAGCTCCTGAATTTAAAAAAAATAGTGGTATGTCCAATAACCACTAGGCTTTACTGGGTTCTCGTATGAACTGTCAATCTCAGTTTTCTAAACATAAAAACATTCATGTGCCAATGACATCCAGGCTGGTCAACTATAGTTAAATGAAATGGAACTTGTTGCAAATTCCTTTTCCTGCCATCTAGAATCTTGGTGCTGTCTTACCTTCTGGGAAATATAATAGTTTGTGGTATTACCAATGATGCATCCTCCACTAGATGATGTAATTCTTATCACTCATTAACAAAGCAGATGTAACTCTATGTTCATTGGAACTTTCGGCCTGACTTTAGGAGTAGAATACAATCCTTGTACTCATGTACGTATTAAGGATTATCCTATGTACAGTTCAATTAGGCCAATGTAAAAGATTCTCATCAAAATTAAATATGCCTGACAAGTTCTGGTTTAGGGCTTAATACAAAAATAACTGATGTCTGCCAAGATGTCAGACAGTAAACAGTCAAGCAGAAGGATGGATGGAAAGAAATGACTTCCCCATGCATGCATTCATTCTTAACTGGGTGCAGACTGCATAAGATCTTACTTTGTACTGCTAAATTTGCTCATATATGAAAAGTGATAGTACAGTACCTGACTGGACACTATATAAATTGGTGTAACTATTTGAAGTGATATTTTCATCCAAATTCACACTCTGTTGTATGGTAACTCAGCACAATGGTAATATGATTTGATTTAACCATTATTGTTTCTTCACATAAAGAACACATATAAATTAATAAACCAGCTCCTAGACCATGTGTCAGCACAGCTTTTGCATCAACTATGAACCCCAACAATCAAAATTAAAACACAGTAAGCATATGTAGTTAGTATGCATGTATGTATGCATACACACATACTTCTTTATACTTCTTTTTTATTTTCAGCCAGAACACATCCTGATAAGTGCTGTATTTTTAATGAGTCTTGTCAAAAATCACACACATGCTGGCACATCATGTGTTTCAACGTAAGTGCTTCATGTCTTTTAGAATGTACTGCAGGCTGAAACTGAGGACCTATGAGTATTCGGCAGTAGGCAGTGGTTCCAGAACTGCATGCCAAGGGTTTTCAGGGGATCCAGGCATACTATCTGTAATTAAAAAATTTTATTTTACAGAAATCTTGACCAAGCAATATTATGCTGTTTCAAGAAGAAGAGTTGTGTTTAGCTGTGAACTGTCACTCCCATTACTAGACTATACATACAGAACCTCCTGAAAAGTGGTGGTTCAAAAAAGCCAAATAAATTATTGAAACATATTTTTCACAAACATAAATCAAAATGGACTTTTGCTTCAAAACGACCAATTCAGTTTAATTACACTACACTTTACTGTGTTCAATTAGCTTTACTTTTATTTGATATTAATATAAGCTTGTTCCATCACATCTGGATTTGGAGATTACTACATTCTTTCAGGAACATACAGAGGATTCCAGAATTATTTATGGAATTGGAAGGTTCATTATCATGTTCAGAAAAGCCTGCCAGTGACAACTACCCTGAGTTCAGTTCATTAAAATTCACACCTTAACACTCAACTTCTCTAAGATAAATTATCATGTCACTCTCCCAAGTATGGCTTGATCTCTAAAGCTTTTTCTTTCCCTGGGATTCTCTGACAACATGCAGGCATTCTTGCATCTGTGTTAATGTTACTTTCAACTGTTTCATCACTATTTATTTAACCATCCCAACTACATCGTATGAAGAGATCAAATTATAAAGCTCCTCATTACATAATTTTCTTTATTTTTTTCAAAGTTCAAATACTTTTTATCACAACAATCTCCATGTGTGATAATCAACCTGAATAATGTTGTATTCTTAAAGTGACAGACCATGTTATTGACTTGATAAAAAAACAAAACTAAAATTATATGTATATTTCAATCTTCAGCTGTTTTCGGCAATGTGGCAAGATATATATTTCTGAATTGAATTGTAGCACCCAGTTCCAAAATTTACCCTATCCCTATTTTCATAAGTATTTACACTTTCAGTGCAGCATACATTCTCACTACTAGTTAGATACATTAAATTAATATGTCTGAGAAAGGTGCTGATTTGATATGTACATATTAACTCTTCAAGTAAAACGGAAATAACACAATGATTTATTAATAACAGGGAAATACAGTTTGACTTCATCACAACACTGATACAAAATAACATACAGTTTGACCAGCTTCTTTTTTCACAAATGCATTTTGGTCTCACAGCCAAACGGTTCACATCAAGAAATGGACTGGCTACAGATACAATCTTTTACAAACTTTAAATCTTTATGCAGCATATTTTAAACATGAAAATGAACTTCACTGTAACTAAATTAAGGGATCTAATTAGCACTTAGGCCTGGAAACACTTCTGCAGGCACACACTGTTGGAAAGGACTGAAATTTTGAAAAGCAAATATTGTATTACACTGAGTTTCCTGTTTGGTTATACATATCAGGGCTGTGAAAAATGTGACCTGTGGGCTGGAACCAATCCACGAAGAAAAACAGTCTGGCTTGTAGTGATGGTCAGATATTAACTGTGTAGTTGTTTTTAGATTACACTACAAGTAAAGCACTGAAATCAGAAAAAAAGAATTAATTAAAAACAACTGAATTGGACAATCTGACAGACGGCTGAGCAAGGCCCTATAGATTCAGTGTGTTAGGCCTTTAGGACATTAATCATTAATGAGAATTCAGGATATTGTAATGGAATATACTATTAATAATGTCAGTTATGTGTCTTGAGCTGTATCTTCAGTAAGTCAGCGAAAGAAGCAATTTATAGTTATTTTGAAGTTTTCAAACTAAACTATCTTTTTTTATAAGGCTCTCTGGCCTCAGCTGCTCAGCCAAACTAAAACAACTGCCCATCCTTTGTATGCTGAATACACATGATGATACTCAGACAAACAATATACCAATGCTTCAGCAGACACTGTAAGAAACAGCTGCAGTTTATTTCATCTTATCCAATAAATTCTGGGAAGAAAACACTTCAATTATATTTTGGATAAGATTCACTGAAGGCAATTCCTTCCACGCCACAAGTGCAATACATTGTTCAGAAACACTGATTTTGCTCTCTTGGAATGTGTTTACAGTTCAACAGTCTCACTGCAATCAAATGCCTTTTCTAATTCCTGTTACTCAACTATTTTTGAAGTACTAATTGCTATAGGAGTATAAAAACTAATCTTTTGTTTAAAGTAAAACACAGCATGGAAAAGACCTGACATGGTCTTCATCCCACACAGTTTGAACATGACTTATGTATAAACCACAATTACTCACATAAAAATTACAAAATTCACATTATTAGGCTTGTACATAGCAACCCTGTTACAATCTTTTGTAGCTCATTGATTGTAGATTTCAGGAAAAATGATGTTATGAAATATTCTTCAGAATTTTAAAAATATATTACTTGTCAGGTATAGAGAATGAATTAGCATATTCTTGAACCACACTGATTGGCGCGGTTGTCTAAATCACATTGCAGCAAAAATTTTTTTGGACCAAAAACTGCAGTTCACAGTAGTATCTAAATCATCACAGACATCACATTTTGAGATTTATGACCTTGCACATAGAACTGGCCTGTGCATATACAATGATGATTTCTGATCTGCTTGATAAACACTCAAGATATGCAAAAACACCACGCTTCGTAACCAACCACTGACGGAACTCCATCTGCATATTTTCAAACCAGTTTATTCAGACTGAATGCAGTCCTTAACAGGAACAGACTTCAAAACTTTATTGGAGATTGTTCTCCAGTTGGGTGACAATGCATGGAACATATGCCTATGACTCTGTTAATTTGAAAGTTGTCACCAATGCCTCACACAAACACCAAGTGCTGTGCCATATCTATAACAGGAGCACCTCCATCAAGAGAGAATATCTCAAAGTTCCTGCCTTATTTTGGAGCCAATTATGGAGACTGTTAACATTTTCTTGGAATTTGTACAGTTCTTGGCTGATCATACTATTCACCAATATGTGTCAATACAGTCGATAAAATGTGTCTTCAATTTACCATATTATAGTCACTGGAAAATTATACTCATATATAAAAAGAGGGATCCAGAAATTAAGATAAATGTTCTTTTCACTGATAACATGGGTGACAAAGCTGGCCCCAACACCAGTATTACAGTGACTGCCTACTGTATTAAAAAACAATTTTTCCATCACTTCTGAGGTCTGTCTAGCGGGATCTTGTGAATGCAGTAATGAACCTTTAGGTCCCATTAAATGCCAGGACTTTCTTAACTGAGGAACAATTAGCTTCTCATGAAGCACTGCTCTGTTGAGTTAGTTGGGTAGTTACTTAGCTTTTGAGGTCTTTCTAAGCAGCTTCTTCCTCTGGATTCATATGGGGGGGATCTATCATTTTGTCAAGTTATAATCAACAGCTCCCCCGAAGGTGTCCCTACTTTGACATAGTGGTGGGGCTTGTGTGGTCAAATGATCCTGAGAGCTAAGCTGGCAGTAGCATAGCTATTGGCAGGGTCAACCAAGCTGGACAGGTCAAGGGTGATGACCCAGACAAAGGGGGACACTCTGGTCCTCCAGGTTGGGGGTTGGGTGTGGGGGAGATGACCCCACCCCAGAAAAGAATTTGCATTCAGGGAACTTCAGAGATGCCTCAGACGGGTTTAACAAATAGACAGTGACCTGGCTGCAAGGAAAAGGAATTGATTTTTGGCACATGGACTGTTCGAACATTATTCAAGACCGGAGCACTGCTATCTCTGCTCTCTCAGTTAAAATAATATAGACTCGCCACAACGGCATTACAGGAAACAAGATGGCAGGGCAAAGACATAATGGATATGAAATCACACACACTTTTTTACAGTGGCAAGGAAGAGGGAACCAGAGAATTTGGGGTGGCATTTGTAGTTGAAAGGAATATGAAACAGAATGTACTAGATTTTAAGGCAGTTGATGAGTGAATATGTGTGTTAAGGATTAAGACAAGATTAAAAAATATAAGCCTCATAAACATGGATGTTCCCACAGAATAAAAGGAGGAGTTGAAAAGGGGCCTTCTATCAGAAAGTAGAAGAGATATATGATTCATGTCCTTCTAGTGATATAAAAATAGTGCTGGGGGACTGGAACGCCAAAGTGGGAAGAGAATAAATCTACCAAGGAGTAATTGATAGGCATAGCATGCATTTAAACACAAATAACAATGGGCAGAGGGTAGTAGATTTTGTAGCAGCAAAAAACATGGTGGTATCCTCAACCTGTTTTCCACATGAAGACATTCATGAACATACATGGAGATCTCCAGATCGACAAACCAATAATCAAATTGACCACATACTAATCAATAAAAGGAACGCAAGCAGCATGCTAGACGTGAAATCGTGTAGGGGAGCAAGCAGCGACTCTGACCACTTTTTAGGTAGAGGGAGATACAGATGCAAAATAGCATACAGTAAATATGAACCAAATAGAACAACAAGAAGGCTCCATGTAGATGCAGTGCGAGATGCCAGCATGGTTAGGTTCCAGCAGTAACTAAAAGAAAAATTTGGAAAGTTAGAATCTGAACAGGTAACAGAGGAGAAAAGCCATATACAGGAAGAATGGAAACAATTAAAACAGGTAATAATGGAAGCAGCAGAACAAATAATAGGATAACAACCAAAACCAGACAGGAGGGGATGGTTTGATGATGAATGCTGTAAGGCATTAGAGGAGAAGAATGCAGCATATAAGAAATGGATCAATAGACCAACCAGAGCTAAAAGAATGAAATATGAAAGATTGCAGAAAATAGCCCATAAAATATGTAAAAACAGGAAAAGAACACATATGGATAATCGTATAGGGGACATCGAAGAAAACTTCAAGGACAAACAAATCAGAAATGCATACAAGGAGGTTGGATCACTAAAGGCCAGTTTCCAACCACATACAGACCTTTGCAGAGGCACAAATAATGAGATCCTATCTAAGGAAGAAATAAAGACTAGGTGGAAAACCTACTTTCAAGATCTGTTAACCTCTCCAGCAACAGCAGACCAAAGCATTCCTTTAGAGGCTACCTATACAAACCAAGCGGACACCGAGGAGGAACTGGAAGAAGAACCTCCAGACATACTGGACACAAAAATGGCAGTACAATCCATGAATAACAAAAATCACCTGGTATAGATAATATCCCCATGGAGCTTTATAAGAAAGGAGGAGGACTATTACTTAATAAAATACATAGCTTGATTAAGGGAATATGGAGGGAAAAGAAGATGCCCATGGACTGGACAAAGAACATTATAGTACCAATATATAAAAACAGGGGAGACAAACTGTAATGCAAAAATTACAGAGGAATATCATTACTATGAACAGGGTATAAGATATTAACTACAGTTATTAATAATAGACTTAAAAAATACATCAAATATGTAATTGGAGAATACCAAGCAGGATTTAGAACAGGAAAATCGACTACAGACCAAATTTTTACAGTTAAAAATTTATTGGAAAAAGCCTGGGGGCATAATGAAAAGATACACCAGATCTTTGTTGAATTTCAGAAAGCATATCACAGTATCCGAAGGAACAAACTGTATGCAATAATGGCGCACTTTGGAATCCCAAATAAACTGATAAGGCTAATGAAAGCAACTATGGAAAACTCAACTTACTATGTAAAGATTAGAACAATTATGATGAATGGCTTTAAGGTATGAACTGGATTAAAACAATGAGATGGACTGGCACCCAACCTCTTTAATGGCACTGGAATACATATAAGGCAATTGTCGGTACAAATCACATCAACAATATTTCATAAATAGTGCAATTATTTGGATATGCAGATATACACCTCATGGGTAGAACAAAGAGGGCCATTTCAGATGTATATGGTGAACTGAAAGAGAGCACGAAAGAAGTTGGGCTCATCATGAATGTTGATAAAACAAAAGCAATAGTGGAAAGGGAGGAACACTGACTGTTGAGGATCACAAGATTGAAGTGGTCAGGAGATTTAAATATCTAGGGACAGTAATATATGATAGCAATGATGAAACGGAAGAAATATGAGCTAGGATCCTGGCAGCTAATAAAGCCTACAGCTCCCTGCAAACCATATTTCGATCTAAACAAATCCATCAAAACAACAAAATAAGATTGTGCAAAACATTAATGAAGCCAATATTATGCTGTGGAAGTGTGACCTGGACACTAACACAAACAGCAGAGCATATGCTAAATGTGTTTGAAAGGAAAATATTGTGAAGACTATATGGCCCAACACAAGAAGGGGGACACTGGCATCCCAGATGGAACAGTGAACTCTACAGTTTATACAATGAGCCAAACATCATGGAGGACATTAAAATCAGAAGATTAGGATGGGCACGTCACGTAATAAGAATGGAAGAAGAAAGGATTCCAAAAAAGGTTTAAAATGGAAACTTCTACACCACAAGACCAGTGGGAAGACCACGAACCAGTTGGGCAGATGTGGTCCAGAGGGATGCATTACAACTGCTGGAGATAAGAGGATGGAGGAGAAGAGGTGAAAATAGGGATGAATGGAGGTGTCTTATGAGGGTGGTCAAGGTCCGGAAGGGGCTGTAGCGCCATATATGGATGGATGGATGGATAATCAACAGCTCGACACTGTTGTGATAAACATCATCCTTCTTTGTGTTACACCTACACCATCTGTTACAAGTAACAGTGAATAGTGTTTCTCTCTTTCTTAATGTCTTCTTATCATTTTCTTGATTTCATCAGGGCCCACTTTTAGATTACTTTCCTTTCATAAAGGACAAAAGTGGGCTTATGAGATTACCATGCCCTTTGCTTGTCTGTTTCACCTCTGAACTCCTGTAGCAGCTTACCAATGCTTTTTACAAAACATACTATGAAAGTTATGATTTGGACCACCATTTCACACTTTTTAATCTCTCACAATTAGTAATATAAACATGGCAGATGCACAGCCTTGTGAGGTGGGAACCACACTAGCATCCCTTAATTTAGTGTTCTAAAATGATGTATGGTGACAGATTTTCAAAAAATAGCACTTGAGGGTTTTTTTTTATAGCACAGAAGGAACACATGTTGGCTGTGTGGAAGTATCTGTCAGCATTTGGTATGAAGGATCACAAGCATGTCTACAGATAATTGATGAAATATTCTTTGTAGGTCAACAATTACAAATATGGCAACATACAAGTATAGATTTGTATCCAATTAAAGTTACATCTGCATGATTTGCTTTGAACTGTGTAGTGATGTCTCAAGTGCTACATGTCATGCTTGTAAAAGCATATGTAACTTTTACAATTGTTTTACTTCTTGCATTGCTTTGGGGTATCTGAAAAACAGCAAGGCAAATGTACAGATTCTTACAGTATCGATCATAAAGGACGAAACATTCCAAATTTTTTGTCAAACAACCAGGAATTTATACTTTGGAAGTAAGATATGCAAGTGTTTGAATCTCTTAACATAATAGTCTAACAAGAAAATCATTCATTAATACTGATAACATAAAAATCTTAATTTTTTAGTATGTACCTGTGTGAATATGTTTAGAAATTATAATCCAATTTACATTCAAAAGAAATAAACCCTGTATAGTAAATTATAAATATGACTAGATCATACAGGAAAGAGTACAGCACTTGACAAAGGCCTTGATGTGCCCCTTCCATAATTATTTCTCCCTTGATAGCACTTCCTCTCTCGTTGACATTATTTTATTTTAGGAACAAGCACTATACAGCATTTCTATGTTTTTCTCACCAATCTCCACCATAAATGCTGTTGAGTATTCCTAGCTTTGAATATCTTTATCATAATATCAGTATAATCAAATAAACAACATACATGTGTAGTAATAGCAGCAGTAGTAGTAGTAGTAGCAGCAGCAGCAACAGTAATAATAATAATAATAATAATAATTGTAAATTGCAAATAGGGCAAGTTCTGCCAAGTCTGTCATGACCCAACCATGTAATTCTTAGAGGCTACCTTCCAGTTGCTTGGAATCATATACATACCTGTATACATACACGCATACACACACATACATGCATTAAAGAGACAATAGAAGCACAAAAAGTATGTTCATTTTGTAAAGTGTATAAACTGAACACACCATGAGATTATGTCTATTGGTTTATCCATGTACTTTGGTCTCTGCAAGTACTAAAAGCATTGTGGTGGAATTTTGTACTGGAGTCTACAGTATAATTTATCAGGTGCATTTATATGGTTCCTATTATTATAACTCCCTCATTTTACTTGAAGTTCAAACTGAACTTTATTAAATTTCTCAAAAATAGCTCTCATACAAAAAACTGTTGCATAATTTCTGCTTGCAGTGCAACTGTCTTTCAGCTAATGGTTCTATGTCTGCTCTAAATGGCTGTGAATGCCATTCAGTAAGAGAAAATTATTCTATTGCCTATCCAACATCATGAACAAATTACTGCTCATATGTCAACAATACTGCAATATACTGTGGAGTAATACAGACTGACCAGGTACATTACAAACCACCAATTCAGTGTGCAACCAACAAACAATCATGTTTTGAAACATTTCTCTAATACTACCATCAACTTCGGGAGTTAGATTTAATTTTACGTGAAGAAATTATAATAAATGAGCAGAAACTAAGGTTATTGAAGTGATATTACCTCTTCCAGAAAAACTGAAATTCTCAAAATGCACATACCTTCAGCAGTTTATTTCTCAGTTCAACTCATTTTTTATAAGGACTGTTTCTCTTAATGTATTTACAAAAGCCAGACACATTTGTCTTGCTGTACTTCTAAGGAATGCACAGTTCAGAAACCAACATCTGCCATTTCTGACAACATAAACTTTGTATCACCACAGTAACACAATAAATGTACCACACTGTGAAAGGGGAAAACAGGAACAGAGGAGAAAAAAATATCATTATTATTATTAAAAAAATGTAATGTGTAAATTAAAAACTGTTTTCTCTACCATCTTTCACTAACCACACCACAGCTCAGAGTGTGAAATGGGAAGTCTTATTCTGTACTGGAAGTATATGCCCATTAGACAACATACTGTATTCTTAATGCTGGCTGCACTATAGTTATAAAACAGCCTGGAAAATTTGGCAAATGTAGTGCTTGACATAAGCAAAATATACAATGACATCACAACAGATAATATCTCATAACAAAAATTAAATCTCCTGTGTTTCAACCATGCAAGTCAGTATGTTATACACATATGGGCAATATCAGTACTATTCTCTAAAATCTACACAACACAACAAACAACAAATAAGGATACCTATAATCACAGTTATTGTTGAAAGTAAACTGATGGGTTAGCTTATAACTTGGGTAGCCTATTACACACATGCTGCCATCACTGCAGCAACATAATTGATACACAATCAAATGATGCCTTATAGAGCACATCAGAATAATTCTAAAAGGCCAATAAAGTTAGGAACAGTACTAAATAATATAAAACACCACCCAAATTATGCCCGCATACTACAAATTTGAAACATTCACAATAAAAGATGATATATGTCATGAAAAAAAGATGCATTAATTGCTTGTTTAGAAATATTTTGACAAAAACATTTGACAAATGAATAGGCCTATTCTGTTTCTGGTGTGCATGACAAACTTCATCTCGAATGGAATCACACTAAGTTGAACCTCAACCCCCAACTTCCACCAGTGAGTGAATCACTGAATGCTAATGTTGAACAGTGGTGCTTATTTCCCCATTTTTTCTATTTCCTTTGAACTTTAATTTGTACTGTTCATTATAAATACACATATATATGTGTACTACATATCTGCCTCCCTTTCTACAGGATATGTATTTCTGTATTATCTATATATACTTTGGCTTAGATAACAGATTTGTTGGTTGGTTGCAGTATTTCCAGTACATTTAAGTTAACAGGAAAATCATTTCCATTCATCAAATCTATGTTTAACAAACTTCTCCACAATGCACTCAGGCTGTTTGTGCATGGTATCAATATACATACAAAAGAGAATACAGACAACAAATACATTAATGCTTGATATATATTTAGTATAAAATATTGGCTTGGAAATGAACTTCTTAATCTATCTGATTTTTCCTGCAACTTCTACAATTCCTAAGGAAATACAATTTTAAATTACCTATTTTCATCTTTGGTATAAGAGTATTTGGCTAAAAATTCAGTCCATTATCACTATTCATTAACTGCCTGTGCTGTTGTCTATGGTTCAATTTATTACCCAGAACCATAACTGTTGATGCTTGGGAAGTGCCTCTTATGTTATCAGAAAGTTCCCAGTTACAGGGGTCGTGTATAGATACCTCTTGTCTCCTTTCTTCTGCTTGACCAGAAAACATACAGTCTTAATCACATCCATTAAGATACACTACCATCTAACACCTGCCAATTATCTCATCTCTCAGCCATCAATGAAAATTACTTTCATAGTCAGGATTAGATCCTGGACTTTGTTTAAAAAGATGGATGACTCAGAGAGGTTTAAAATAAAATCTACATTTTGATTACTGTTTATGACAGTGAAAAAGCTTGGCTTAAGGTTATTCACATACAAGAAGTTCAATATTGAAAGAATGACAGCAAGATTTATAAACTGACTATGCAGTTGCCATCAATTTGAAGAAATTGTCATATCAAGGCCCTCCCTCACAACCCACAAACCTGCATACCTTACATACAGTCCTAAAACCTATGTAAACTGTAACATGCGAGTGTCTAGTACTCCCATGTAGCAGTACATTCATTTGAATTGCAGCCAGGAAACAAACTATCCTAATTTAGGAGCCTGTGGCATTCCTCAGTCTCTCTGTGAAGAAGTTAGGATAGTATAATGAACTATGCCACCACCACTTTCTCCAATCCTTGAAAATTTGTCAATAATCACAGTCATCCTCAGATTTGATAATACATAACTTATGCAACTGAAAAATATCTCAAGAGTCACGGAAACCCGTACTGAAACTTTTCATAAATGTCTTTTCTGACTGCAATTACTAAACTACTGGAAAACATAACACTTCACAGAACTTGATTTTACACATACTGGAACTGTTAGAAGTGTACTGCTTTGATGTCTGACTGCAACACCTAAGGCAAAATGTAATTAATCTTGTTTTCAAAAGAGGCTGTGTGGAGGAGAGTGGAAGACATAAACTCAGTTTCCTGATTTGACTGCTGGTTCCGTGAAGTTTTATACTTTTGCCACCATCTTCTACATGAACTGGTTGTATAATGCGCTTTCTTCATGTTACCTCAGAAATTCTGAATATGAGAAACAACTTCCAACATTTCTACCCTTAAATTTTGTTGTGTATCTTGCGAATGGACAATGAAAAACTGAACCTTACTTGTTAAGACATAAACACTTCCTGTCCATGATTATTCAACCCTGTGTGTCTAAATCTATGCTAAGAAACCAATGCTATATCCAAAACTCAACCCATCTTCAAAAACCTTCAAAAGTGACTACATATTTTGTGTCCTATGGGAGGACCTATCATAAACATTCATAAAAGAAAATATGAGTACAAGCATCATAGATTCAGTACATTAAAGGGCAGATTATGTTAAATGAGATTAAACCCACTGATAACATCAAAAAAGATAACAAGCAGCAATACACATAAATATCCCATATATCCACATACACTTTCACATCAATAAGTTATTTGATCTTAGCGGCTGGAATGTGTTCTTGTCATTCTACAGTGCACAACTTCCATGAAAGTTGAAAACAGCAATGCCTGTCACAAGAAATGACTGATCTTCTTATTAAAGGGAAATATGACAAAATATTTCACTACATGAAATCCTGTATTTAGTAGTTCTTTCTGGTCCCAACCAAGTCTAATTTAAATGATGTATTATTTTTCTGCATTTTCATATTTTCAATTTTAGTGTAAGAAGTTTCCAAACTTCCAGAACGCATACTTGTTTAACCCTGCTGTGGTTGCAACAACAACAGACTTCATATTTTGTGTGCCAAAAATCATTACAACATAAACACAATCGATAGTGACATCACACACTGAACACACACCTAGCTCATGCTGCCTGTGGCATTGTAGTCATATCGATTTTCGATTGAGGTTCTCTTTGACAATTGGTTTACATTATTACTCAGGTTAGAACTTAATTTTATATTACTGAATATATAGCTTTATTTATTTGTGTAGAAACCATTTAACTACTTATTTTAAAAACCACAATTATATTTGGTTAATCTGATAAGAAGATGAGAAGTTTCTTTATGTAAATTTGTGTAATTCCCATGCAATGATAACCTCCATTTAGTGTAAGAAATCCTATCCTTTCACAAAGTCCTTAAACAAGGATTTCACTGTATATACACGTATATGATGGGCAGTTGGAAAGTAATGCCCCCCCAGTTTTTATCCTTAGATTGCAGCCATATGCAAGCAGGTGTCACATTTATGTAATACCCATATATCAACATCTGTTTAGCACAGTTTGGGTTTGATCTGACTGATGGCAGCACATCAGCACTAGATTTGAAAATGGTGAAACATTACTTGTGGTTAAACAAGACAGGCAGTGTGCATAAAACGTAACATAGAGGAGCATTTGTGCAACCACTGTTGCAGTGGAAAAGCAATAAGTATTACATATTCAGAGTGTGTGTTTGTAGCCTTTGGTATCCAGCATGTATGGCACATGCACCATATTGTCATCTGTGGCCTGGCCACCTCTACAATATTTTTCCTTATTATCTCATAAAAGGCATGATTTAAAAAAAAAGTTATTGAACATAAAATGTGTGAAGAACTGGGCACATTATGATCATAAATGTATATTGGGCATCATGTAAAGTACCTGTTGTCTTGTCAGATTTTCAAGAAACTTGAATTTTCTTGACAGGTTTTAAAAAAAACACTCAAATATAAAATTTCACAAAAATCTGTCCAGTGGGAGCTCATTCCATGTGGATGGAGAGAAAGTCATGACAAAGCTACCAGTTGTGTTTTACAATTTTGCAAACACACCTCAAATTGGCAATGAATGAATTCTTGGTTGTTAAGATGAAATTCTACACACAAGCAGCTGTCAAGATGTACTATGATGCAGCAGCCAACCTGAGTACTGTCTGACACTGGGAAAATGAGATGGGAGAAGCAGATCTGCACGATAAACCCCAGAGTGATCATCCATCTACCACAGTGATGCTTGACAACATCTGCAGGGCTCATGACAAAATCTGCAGTGACTCCATCATAACAATGAGTGACCTGTAGTCTGCATCTGTTAAACACTAAGAGCAACACCATGACCAGTAGTGAACAGCTTAGCAATGCTAAGATCTGTGGTTGTTGGTTCCCATGAATGTTGTCTAAGTCATACAAAAAAGGGGCAAGAGAAACAATTATGGCTGGTCTCAGCTACTGTTAGAAGATGGAAGGTGAGGTTCTCTTGTTAGTCTACATCACGTGGGATGAGACACATATTCATCATCCTTCTGAACCAGACTCCAAAAGGTAGTCAGTGTAGTAGTGCCATGTTTCCAAGGAAGAACTGCCAACAGCAGTAAAAATCATGGCCACAGTCCTGAAGGATGAGGGTGGGTTGCTTATTCAGAATTTTCTGCCAGCAGGTATCATAGTAAACACAAAGACAAATTTAAAAATTGGAAACTCAAATTCAATGAACTCATCTCAGGAGAAAAATACATGAATTGCTGTTGCTCTTTCATGGCACTGGCCCACACACATATCAGCACATAAATGGGGCTATCAATGATGGACTGTGGAGACCTGATTATGATTAACATGGTGATTAATGCTCTGCAACAAGAGCTGAAGAGCAGGGGGAAAAATTTCAAGGCAAGGATACATGCTCTTTCTAATTCAATGCTGGCAGAGAACTGGTGATAACAACGTGGATTATATCAAAGAATAACCATGTATTCAACAATGCTGAGGCTACACAACACATATCATTCCTATGTACATCTACCAAACTGTGGAAAAACACAGGAAGCACTGCTTTCTGACTGCCCCAGTAAACATGAAAACAAATCACGACATGACTGCAAAATAAACAATGCAACCAATTCCTTCCAGCAACACTTATTTTGACAAATATGATTGACATCAATTCTCTACCTTGGGGAAAACATGTTACATGTCATATACAATCAATGTAAGTTGAAAAAAAAACCAGTAACAGCAGAATTACATTCCACTATTACTGTTTGATGATGTCATCATTGGTACTGAGGATTCTCCATAAGAAATCTTGAAAGTCTGGAAGGATAATCTGTCATTACACCGGTCGCACCTAGGTCAAATGCTTTTCTGAACTCATCTTCATCATTAAGCACCCAAAGGTACGTCTGGAAAATAAGTCATAAAATACTTATTTTCAAAATGCATGACAGAACACTAGAACACTGTACACAGTATGGTTTCCATTGCATGCCTAGAAATTTATGTTATTAAAGGGCTGGATTGGCTGCAATTTGTTAATCAAGTGGAATTGATTTTGCAACAATTTAATAAAAATAAATAGTTATAAATATGTTTCCCTGCTGTAGTACCAGAATACACAAATAATAAGGTACAGGAAATATACTGAATAGGAAACTGGAAACAAAAAGCACTAACCATTAATTAATATACATACATAGAAACATATATACATACATACATACATACATTAAAAGACAAAAGGAACAATGAAATCAAGTCAGCAAATGTACACACTGTCACTCTCACTCCTCTACAAATCTGCCACTCCTGATGCTTTGTTATGCCCACATCCTATCAACAGAACTGCAATGATAAGGGTAGGAATGCATGTAAACATACATGCATGCACAGAAGAGATGCATATGAACACAGATGCAGAAATTAATGTAATTCATCATGTAAATTGGTTGTTTAAACTGTCCAATCTTATGAAACTTGAAGTGGACAATTATTGGTATAGAGTTAAATATAAAATTTAGTGAAAGTCTTCCATGTTCTCAAGTTATTACTATGTTTACTCAAACATACAGCTACCCTGCATATAACATGACCCCCATTCACAATCTTCAATTTTCAGGGAAAAAAACCAATACAGAACATGTTTAATTCCTGGCACAATTTTAGGCTGCCCCCTCCCCCCTTCCTACTTTCAGATGAGAATTAGGAGAAACGTTTCAGGTTACACTGGAGTAAATAAAGTATATGTGCAGGCGCTTTAGGTCATTTTAATTCACACTTAGCAGGACACAAATGTGCCTAATAAGGAACCCAAATTATGCTAATGCTTATTGGACCATGCATCATCTTGATATTTGAATAAACATAGATCAACTTGATGACACTTGCTTTATTATGTCAGTTTACTGCTCAACATGTTTTGGATGTTAATACATCCATCTTCAGGAGCTTGCGATTACTTGGTGCGTTATTGTGTAGGCTGTATTGTGCTGTAATGATAGAGGTTTATGTGTTAATTTATTTATCTTCATAGACATAGACATCAACACAGACGCATAAAACACCAAAACATACCACACACAAAAATGTTCAAGAACCACAGGACACCACACGCTTGCAGGAACACACTCACTCAGAGCCACACATGACACATAATATAGGTACAACACTTACCACTAGATAAATAAATTAACACATAAACCTCTATCATTACAGCAGAATACAGCCTACACAAAAACGCACCAAGTAGTCGCAAGCTCCTGAAGATGGATGTATTAACACCCGAAACATGTTGAGCAGTAAATTGACATAATAAAGCAAGTGTCATGAAGTTGGTCTACCTTTATTCAAATACCAAATTATGCTATTCAATTTTTACAGGCAACATCTGTTACTGGGTGTTTTTGATACAGCAGAAATTCATTACCCAAACTGAAAAAGGATAATTCTCTCAAATGCATTAACATGAAAATTTAATTGCACGTTCATAAAACACATAGTTCAGTGTTTGCTCAAACATTCTTTGTCGGTTTTCCTTGGTATCCATTACTTGTAATGCCATCCCTTTCAACCAGAAAAGTTTCATAGTGTAAACAATGCTAGTGTCTTCTGCCTTCAGTTTGTTAGTAAGTTTCACTGATGTGAAGAAGTTGTCTACCATGACATTTCTTTCCTTCTTTAAATAATGAGCCATCCGTTGAAATTTGACATGTTCTTGGAGAGTTTCATCAACAGGGTGCACCTCTTCTTTTCCGAGGCAATAAAAACCACTCATGGGGTATTTAGCATTCTAGGCCACCAGAAGCCAAACTTACGTGGGGGGACCCAAAAAAAACAAGATTTTTTCATGAGCGATTGATTTATTTAAAGAATTACAAAAAATTCATTAGTTGCCTTCAAAGTACTCTTCATTGGATGATATGCACTTATCCAATCTCTGTTTCCACTGTTCGAAACATCTCTGGAACTCCGCAAGGTGGATGCTGTTCAGCGCTCTTGTCGAAGCTGCGATAACGTCCTCCAAAGTGTCAA